>Ga0066376_10001615_pt1 | contig 21795 bp, 21 predicted proteins | sample Knorr_S15_td_Bot_FD_77009 | JGI IMG/M metagenome (GOLD analysis project Ga0066376, IMG submission 77009) | Marine microbial communities from Southern Atlantic Ocean transect - Knorr_S15_td_Bottom_ad_5009_LV_A | ecosystem: Environmental > Aquatic > Marine > Oceanic | place: Southern Atlantic...
CCACCGGCAACAAGGCAGCCCGACCCAACTGCAACGTCCGCCCCGGCTCCGACGATCGCGACTCCAACCCCGACGACCGCGCCACCAACTCCACAACCCACCGCAGCGACGATCCCGACGCCTACTCCAACCCCGCAGCCAACCTCGACACCGGAGCCAACACCGACTGCATTCCCACTCGGTGGCGATTTTTTCCTGAATCTGATCGAGCCAGCCGAGCTCGACGTATTTGTCGAAAGCCCGTCTTTCGAAATTGTCGGCCAAACGCGGGTGGATGCGGTCATATCGGTGAACGACGATATCGTCGAGCCGGACGAAGAAGGAATTTTCACATACGCCGTCACTCTTGAAGAAGACGTGACCATCTTCGAAATCGTTGCCAGCGTGTCGAACGACGAACAGGAAAGCATTGTTGTAACCGTGGTTTATCTGCCGTAATTCAAACGGCTCCCAGGGAATTGCTGACCGGAAGTGCGCTCCTGGCGTTGATTGCGATTGCATCGCTAATCGCGTTCAACATGGGCGGCCGCAATTCAGACGGGGCCTTGCTCGCATCGACCGCTTCGTCGACCCAGATGAGCGATTCCACCTCGGTCGACGAAGTGGTCCAGTTAGACACACCAGTCGTAAACGACTCGAAGGTGCAACCCGAAATCGCGGGCGTAGCGGAAGATCAAACTGACGGTACGAACGAGGGCATCAAGGTCCACGGAAGCTGGACGATCGATGTGCTGGAACAAGACGGGACACTGGTGAGTCACACCGAGTTTGAAAACGCACTTGAAACAACCGGTAGCGATCTGCTTTCCAGCGTCCTCGGTCATGATGCAGGCCTTGGTAAATGGTATTTGTTCCTGGACGGCGTCCTGGGCGGCCGACCCTGTAACACAAACCTGGGCATCGGATCGAATTGCTCGATTCAGGAGGGAGTTTTCGGGCCGTTCCCCAACAGCACTGGTGGCCTTCTGGTCGAAGCGCCGACAACTGGCACCAACGCCGGCAAGCTAGTAATTTCAGGAGCCATCGACGCCGCGAACGACTCAAATATCACCACGGTCGAAACGACTGTGTATTCGTGCGCGACGACGTCCACTCCAGCTGAATACCTGGCATGTGGTTCGGGAGCATCAACTCCATTCACGAGCGCTTCACTCAGCCCAACTGTGGCTGTTCTCGAAGGACAGTCGATACAGATCACTGTCGTGATTAGCTTCTCGTAGATGCGGAATGTTCCCGGATCCAGCGAGCTTCAGTAAGGACTAGTCAGTGAAAGCGCGGAGAGCGGTCGTTGTATTTCTCCTGGTCATCGTTTCGACGATGGTCATGAGCGGCGCGCGCGTCTTTGCGCAAGACCCCGCGCCCGTGGTAATCGTTGTCAACGAGGAAATCGGAGTCAGCGACTCGGGTGGTGCCCAGGCTCCCGAAGCGATAACGGTTAGCGAGTCGATTGCCGTTATCGATACGGTGACCGTCGTACCACCTCTATCCATAGTGGTGAATGAATCGATTGGCGTAAACGAGCAGATAACTGTGAGCGATACCGGTGGTGTGGTGAACGCAGCGCCCATCGTCGACGCCGGGCCGCATCTCACGGTCGATGAAGGCGAGTCGGTAGATGTCGCGGCCTCCGTCATCGTGCTCGATCCGCAATTGACGACCGCGACGGTCACCTGGGACGACGGCACGACGGATCTGGTCGTACCGACTTCGGACGGTGCGATTTCAGCGACGCACCTGTACATCGAGGACGGCGTCTACGATGTCGTAATCACCGTGGCCGGGCTGTTTGGCGACCAGGGGACAGACAGCACCCAGATCGAAGTCGTGAACCTGCCACCTCTGGCCGACGCGGGTGGACCGTACTTGGGCAACGTTGACGATGCCGTTGTACTAACCGCGATTGGGTCCGATCCGGGGGATGACCCGATCACGTATGCATGGGACCTCGACGACGACGGGCAGTTCGACGACGGCGATAGCCAGAGCGTAATTTTCTCGTCATCAGTAGCAGGGACCTTCTCTGTAACGGTGGAGATAACCGACGATGCCGGGATCGCCACAGCGAGTTCAGCCGAGGTGGTTATCGAGGAGGCGGACACTTCCGATGACAGTCAGGCTGGCGACGGCAGTTCCGACGATGATTCGGGGGACAGAGACGATGAGCGCGACGACGGGAAAGTGGCTGGACGGGCTGTAATAGGTCGACTGGTGAGCATGAGCAGCTCGACAATAGTTGTGGCCGCCCGCGTCGGACCTGATTTCACGAACGTCCGGGTGCACATCGATTCAGAGGCTACCGAGCTCGCGGCGGCACTTGATGCAGAGGCTTTCACCACTGGCTCAAAAGTGGTCGTAGTGGCTGACCGCGATGTCCTTTCTGGAAACGCCACTGCGATCAGGATTACTGCCATCCCTTCAAAAACAAGCCGGCGACACGAACGCGTTCTCGTCGCTGAACCGACTGCCGGCAATACGACGAAGTTCGTCTCGGACGATGGCTCGGTTAGCGACTCCGTGATCAAGGACGAGGTTGGCGCGTTTACGGCTGGCGACCAGGTTGTCGTGCTGACGCACCGGAATGATTCGAACCGCCGCGACGAGAAACCACGGGTGCTGGTCAACACCGACAATGTAAAAGATCGGCTGGGTCGATTTGCCCAGGAAAAATTTGACAATGGGGACACCGATTCCAGCGGTCTGATCGACAGACTCTCGAAAGTTCGAGCCGATGACGCCCGGGAGCGCGTCGATAAGGCTAAGAAACACCGCGATCCGGCTATTCGTGATGCTGCCGAGCGCGCTGATAGGAAGATCAAGGCTGCTGCGGATAAAGATGCGGCCGACCCGGTGAAGGCGATCCGCAAACAGGCGATCGCTGAATCGGAGGACGAAATCCTGGAGTGCGTTGCACAAATTCTCGGACGCACAGTCTCGGGTGAAGGTGATCTAACAGCGGACGAAAAAGAACGGGTGGTTGTCGCCTGCCTGGCTGATGAGGCCGGGAATGCTGATGGGGGCCGAATCCCGGAGAAAAGTGATGACAGACCGCGAGACACGCCGCCGCCAGAAGTCCTTGCGTGCATCGTTCGCATTCTGGGCAGCGTTCCAGACCGTGCGATAAGCGATTCAGAGAAAGCGAGACTCAAAGCAGCGTGTTCGCCCGGTGACGAGAAAGAATCGGACTCGGGCAAAGTTGAAGATCGCGACTCGGAAAGAGAGGTCGATGCCCGCAAGATCGCATTCTGTGAATCCAACCCCGCCGATTCGCACTGCACCGGCCGCGACACGGGCTCAACAGGCCAAAAAAGCGATGAATCCGGATCTGAAGAAGCGAAGCGTGCATTCTGCGCCGCGAACCCGTCTGACCCACGGTGTGCAGGCGATGACCGTGACAATCCAGGCACCAGGGACGAGTCGGGGAGTGGTGACACCGGCGGTGCCACTAAGGGTGATTCAGGCAGCAAACTTTCCGGAAAGTAGCGTTATATCCACCTTCGAACGCAGCTCGAAGGTAGTTCACAAGGTGCCACATCTCATCTTCGGTCAGGTTGGCGGCCTGCCCCCGCATACCTGAAGCACTGATTCCGTCGCGGATGAGCCCGAACGACATCGAATCATTGTGGTGCGGTAGGTGAGCTTGCATATCGGCTGGCGGCCTGGGGAGGTCAGCACTGGCGGGCCCCGTCACCCCTCCCTTCCGCACCGTGGCAGCAGGCACATGTCTCGGCGTAAATCGGTTCACCGATGACAACGGACTCGGCAGTTGACTGGAAGGGATTACTGAGATCATCAACAGAACCCACCCTCACAACCAGGGTGAGCAAAACGAGCAACGACATCGCGAATGTGCTAAAAACCCCAGGAAACGCGGGCGTAAGAAACTGCGCCGGATCAACCTTTTTTCAACCTCCGTTTACGACGTCTCACGTCTTTTTTCCTGCTCGCCTTCCACGACAGGAGCCCGAGGGCAACAACGATCCCGCCGATCCCGCCGTAGATAAGCAGCTCGTCATAGGCGGACCCGCCGGTGCCGTGCAGGAGCGGAATTGACGCCAGTTCGAAAGATATATCAGGCGGTACACGGATCATCGTTTCGCTCCTGCGCAATTTCTCCAGGCGGGAACCTGAAAAGATGCCCGGCGGCAAGTAACATTGCGGCGCAAACCTGCCGACTCGATTTACCGTCACGGTCGTGTCCCGTGCCGGATGACATGTATCGAGGTTAAACGTCCGTGCCATGTTTATGCAACGGTCCAGCGTAATTTTCGGGTGAGGAATTCGTGAAATGCCAGAAACCAGGCTTACTGGCGGCGAAATAGTCCGAGAACGATTACTTGCCGAGGGCGTCCCATTTCTTGTCGGGATTCCCGGGCATGGCATCGTCGCTATGCTCGACGCTTTCCGTGCGAGCAATACTCGGATCAAGGTTCTGCAGGTACGACACGAGCAGAGTGCCGTTCACCTGGCCGACGGTTACTACCGGGTGAGCGGAAAACCCCTGGCGGTCTTCACTTCTATCGGGCCGGGGGCACTGAACACTGCCATAGGACTCGGTGCAAGCTTCGTCGATTCGACCGCGGTGCTCGTGATCTCGGGCGAAACCCACACCTACATGGAAGGCCGCGGGGTGTTGCAGGAACTTGAGCGGAAACGTCCTGCCGACCTGCCCTCGGTGCTCGAACCCCTGGTGAAGGCCAGCTTCAGACCACGGACGCAACGGGCGTTATTTGACGACCTTGCCGATGCGTTCCGGGAAATGACAACTGGCCGACCGGGCCCGACATTTCTGAGTCTGCCGATGGATGTACAGGCCGAGTCGGCCGAGGTGCCCGAAACGACGGCGGTGGGCAGTCTTTCCCCTGAGCGGCTCTCCGAAAAGGCTGCTGCCAGTGTCGATGCCACTGTCGATCTGCTGGTCAACGCTGAACGCCCGGTAATAGTCGCTGGCGGGGGCGTGACGCTGGCGAATGCCGAAGGTCAACTGCTCGCTCTGGCCGAGCGAACGGGTGCCGCAGTGGTCACTACGCTGCAGGGGAAGGGGTGCTTCCCGGAAGACCACCCGCTTTACGGTTGGCACCTCGGGACAAAGGGCACATCGATAGGCAACGCCCTGACCACGAGCGCCGATGTGATACTGGCGGTTGGAACCCGCTTTACCGACCAGGTGGCCTCGTCGTTCCGGGCGGGCACGACGTTTGACCGTGAAAGGATGAAGCTGGTCCAGGTCGATATCGAACGACGCGAACTCGGTAAGAACTACGAACTTGAGGTCGGCATTCAGGGAGACGCCGCCGTGGTCCTCAGTGCCATCATCAATGGGCTGGCCGAGCGTGACCACTCGGTTGATTACGAATCGACCGACTATTTTTCCAAGATCGTGAAACTCCGCGGAGCCTGGCTCGGCGAAACGGCGGAGCTGCGCGATTCAAAGGCGGCCCCGCCTACTGTTCCGCGCTTTTTCCGAGAACTGCGCGAAGTGCTGGACCGTGACGCCATAGTTGTCACGTCGTCTGGCCACGCGCAGGCGTGTGTTCTCGAGTTTCCGTTCTACGAACCGCGCACGAACCTGACATCGGGCGGGTTTTCGACCATGGGATGGTCGTACCCGGCGGCGCTGGGAGCAAAACTTGCGGCACCCGAGAAGCAGGTCGTTGCGGTAATCGGCGATGGCGATTTTATGATGACGATGCAGGAAATGGCGACGGCGAGAGAGTATCGAATCGGCGTCGTGGCGGTAGTGCTGAACAACTACGGTTGGTACTCGATCCGCGACCTGCAGATGGCCGAGTTCGGGGAAGACCGAGCTTTCGCAGTCGACTGGGATGCTGCAAGGTCGCCCGACTTCGTGGCAATAGCGAAGGGTTTTGGGCTTCACGCCGAATCGGTCGACGAACCCGACGAGATTCAGGGGGCGGTGGGCCGGGCCCTTGCGAAGGACGGTCCTTCTCTCGTCGAGGTGAAGGTCGCCCGAGACTACCCGAACTCCGGCAGCACCGTGGTCGGCTGGTGGGATGTGCCGATTCCGGCTTACCTTACGGATCGACGGTCGGCGTACGAAGAGGCGCGAAAAGAGATCGAGCCGCCTCCCGGGAAGTAACGCATTGCTTCCCTTAACGGCCCGCCATCAGGGCTAGTTCAAGGCCACTTCGTCACGCTCGCCGGTCCTGACACGGACCACCGATTCGACATCTTTGACCCATATCTTGCCGTCGCCAACAGTGTCGGTCCGGGCCGCCTCGATAATCGCGTTGATCGTGGGCTCGACAAAACTATCGCTCACTATGATGTCCAACTGGATTTTTGGAACGTACTCGACCCTGTACTCGATCCCCCGATAGGTATCCACCGAACCGCCCTGCGATCCAAAACCCCGTACATCGGAAAGCGTCATGCCGGTAACGCCAACGAGGGAAAGCGCCTCGCGCACGGGCCCGAGTCTTACCGGCTGAATAATCGCCGTAACGTGCTTCATTGAAATTTGTCCTTTTTCCCTTTACTTTGCGGTGCCTTACCCGGCAACTAGTGTGGCTGTCTGGTAGTTGACCGCTGGCTCGACTGCCATTGAAATAAGTCGGTAGCCACGTTTTCGCGCGGCAGAAATTCCGGGATGTCCGACTCTCTGCAGTTTCGAGCGCAACCGACAGATGTAGGTGTCGACCACGCGCGTCAGCGGCTTACCCTCTGTCCAGACTTTTCGCAGTAGCTCAACCCTGCCGACAACCCGTTGTGATTCCTTCATGAGGGCCGCCAGCAGGTCGAATTCGCGTGGGGTCAGGCCAAGGGCTTTGCCGTTGAATTCGATTTCAAACAGGTTTTTATTCAACAAGAGTGTCGTTTCCACAGTTCACCTTTCCATTACGCCCGAACTATTCGTGATAAGCCGTACCGGTCATTTTTATCGCCACCACCCTCCCCGCAATCCCCGTTGCAAGGAGGGTGGTGGCAGTTTGATTGTTAGCTGCTGACGTTCTCGTCCACGGCCGCACCAGACGGGACCACCACAGGGTTGCTATTTGCAATCGTCGGGGTCGCGCTCTGGCCAGAAACTGGAAGCGCTGGCGCGAAGTCGGGGTAACCCGCCGCTTCGTGCTCGCTGATATCGAGTCCGCGCACCTGGTCTTCATCCGAAGCCCTCATGCCGATCGTCATGTCGATCAACTTGAAGATGATGAACGAGACCGGGAACACGAACAGGAACGCCGCTGCGACCCCGACGAACTGCACTCCGAGCTGCGCCACTCCGCCGCCGAAGAACAGACCGTCGACGCCGCCGTAAGCGGATGAAGCAAAGAGGCCAACTGCAACCGTGCCCCAGGCACCGGCGAACCCGTGAGCCGCAATGGCTCCCACCGGGTCGTCAACCTTCATCACCCGTTCGAGTAACAGGACTGCTCCAACAACAACCATTCCACCAATCAGACCGGTAAGTGCGGCCATGCCCGGGCTCATGTTCGCGGTGCCGGCCGTAATTGCGACAAGACCACCGATAACGCCGTTCAGAGTCATCGATGCGTCGAAGCGTTTCCACAGTAAGTAGCTGAGCGACAGTGCGCCGACAGCACCGGCTGCGGCAGCCAGGTTCGTGGTGACCATGATGATGGCGATCGAGGCATCGTTGCCTGATACGGTCGAACCGGCGTTGAAGCCAAACCAGCCGAACCAGAGTACGAACACACCGAGTGCAGCGAGCGTGATTGAGTGACCCGGAATCGCAAGGGGCGATTTGTCAGCAGCAAACTTGCCAAGACGTGGGCCCACAACTATCGCACCGGCCAGGGCGGCCCAGCCACCAACGCTGTGAACAACGGTTGAACCGGCGAAGTCGATGAAACCGTTCTCTCCAAGCCCGCTCAACCAGCCTCCGCCCCAGACCCATGAGCCGAAGACCGGGTAGATGAATGCCGTCACCGCGACCGTGTACATGAGGTACGCGATGAACTTTGTTCGCTCGGCAACGGCACCGGAAATGATGGTTGCCGCAGTAGCCGCGAACACTGTCTGGAAGATGAAGAACGCAAAATCGAACATTCCCTCATCGGTCGCAGGGTCGATTTCCGACAGGAAGAAGTTGTTCGTGCCTATCCAGCCGCTCTTGTTTGCTCCAAACATAAATCCGAAGCCGACCATCCAGAAAACAAGCGATCCAATGGAGATGTCCATCACGTTTTTCATGATGATGTTCGCTGCGTTTTTGGCCCTGGTCGCGCCCGCCTCGAGCATGGCGAAACCCGCCTGCATGAGGAAGACGAGCGCTGTTGCAAACAGCACCCACACGATGTCCAGGTGAATGGGGTTGTATTCCATCGCCCGAGATTCCTTTCAGACCAGACAGTGTCCGGTCGGTTCACAGATAACCGGTGATTTGCCGCCAACCTGGTCGGCATTCGCCAGGGGCACTTTCGCGAGCACCGGAAAAATCGGACCTCGCTCGGCCACCACAATCCACGCTATGAATCGAATGTTTCACCGCGGTTGCAGGCTTGTTGCGCTATTGAGTCGAGGAAGTAACAGCAATATTTCGAGCGTGTGCCATTCAACTCGAAAAGGCGCCATTCAGGTGCGCCGGTCATAATTTGCGGGTACGATTTGCCGAGATTTCGGAACCACCCAGTTCACGACCACACGACGACAGGAAGACCATGGCGAAGCGAATCAACCGGGCGATCGAGCTACTTGAGCAGGACCAGCCGATCTACTACGACGGCGGCCACACGGGGCATGTTCTTACACACGAACAGGGGATGAAGGACGCCCACACGTGGGCCGATTACATCAATGTGGGCATGGAGCACGGCGCTTTCGACATGACCGGCCTCGACAACTACATGCAGGGTTTGATCGATGGCGGCCCCACGGCCAGCGGCCACCGTACTCCCGCGATAATTGTCGAAACCCCGGTTGAAGGCTCTTCGGAGGAAATTATCAGGTTCAACGCATGGCAGTTCCGGATGATCCTTGCGCGGGGCGTTCACGGAATCCTGCTCTGCCAGGCTGAAACTCCCGATGCTGTCCGGGCGTTCGTAGAATCGTGCCGCTATCCGATCAACATGACCGGGGTCGGTTACGGGCTGGGCAGGGGGACGCGCGGCACCGGTTCGCAGCCGACTTCTGCGCCAGTTTGGGGCGTTGATGCCGACACTTACACCGAAAAGGCCGATCCGTGGCCCCTGAACCCCGATGGCGAGTTACTTCTTGGCGTGAAGATCGAAACGGTCCGGGCGCTGTCGAACTGCGAGCAGTCCCTGGCGGTCCCGGGTCTTGGCTTCGCCGAGTGGGGTCCGGGCGACCTGCACATGTCGTTCGGTATCAAGCGAGATCCGAACGGCCCCCTGGACCCGCGTTTGGTCGAAGCTCGTGAGAGAGTAATTGCCGCCTGCAAGGCCAGCGGTCTTGCGTTCCTTGACGGCTGCACGCCCGAGAACGTGGCGGCGAAGATAGACGAGGGTGTGCGGGTTATCGCGGGTCATCGCGAGGATACGGCGGAGATCGGAAGGGCCCATTCAAAGCGCACGATGCCCGTATGACGAAGTCACGTTTCCTGAGAGGTCGGTTTGTGCTGGTTGAATCGTCAGGTGGAGCTTCAGGTAGCTGGCGCTGCCGCGGATGAAAATATTGGTTTAAATGATGATCGATCGCGAATTGCTCGAAGGTGTACGGCCCTGGATCGAGTCATCGCTTGGCTACGAGTTGCCCGCGGCCGGGGATTTTGAGCAAAAAATCGGTGTGGCTCCCGACAACGACGATGCCCTGCCGTTCTACGCCGTGCGAATCGACAACACTGTGGCTGTAGCCGCGCGGGCAGAGTGGCTCGACGACCTGCGGCCGATACTTGCCGATCTTCACCCCGACATGTTGTTCTCGGTGGCCGGAACTTACGAACTCAGCCGGGTAACGCTTCCCGACGGCGTCGCCGTATGGGGTCCGGTCCCCTGCTATGTCGCCACCTCAAAAACCTGGCGGCCGGTCTCTTCAGGCGCGGCGGTGAAGCTCAATGAATCGCAGGTTGCTGATGTCGACTGGGATCTGTTCTGGCATGTTGCGGGCCCAACGGGCCTGGTGCATTTCGGGGTGTACGAGGACGGTGAATTGATGGCGGTTGCTTCGGCATCGGACAAGGGTCACAACATCTACGAAATCGGAGTCGAAGCGCGACCTGATTCGAAAGGACGCGGGCTTGGCAGCGTGGTTGTCAGCGCCGCGGGCAACTGGATACTCGAACAGGGAGCCGTGATGTTCGCAAGCGCGGCCCACTGGAACGTGCCGTCGGGTCGCAATTTGCGGCGACTTGGAATGCGGTACACGTACTCGGCGCTGATCAGCCGGGAAGGGGAATTTCAGGTGCAACCGCAACCGCTCGGGCAACCTCTGCCAGGTCATGCGGTGTACAACCTCTACCCGTCGTGGGCAATGAATAAAGATATTCGGGAGAAGCCCGAGTAGGCAGGGAGTTAGCCGCCGTAAGATCTGCCGCTGTAGCGCTTCCACGCCGTCTGATCGCCGGGGCGTCACCAGGCCCTGCTCGTACGCAAACACAACGACCTGCGTTCGGTCGCGCATGTAGAGCTTCGACAGGACACGCTTCACGTGGGTTTTGACCGTGCCCTCGCTGATGAACAACTCCTCGGCGATATCGGCGTTTGTGTCGCCGTGGGCCATCAGCATGAACACTTCCTGCTCACGTGCAGTCAGCTCGGCGATTGGCGTTAAATCCGGGGTTAGCTCCGGTTTGAGTTCCGATGGATTCGGGACCGGCGTCAATATTGCCGCGGCGGGTGCTGTTACCGTCGGGTTAAACCGTTTTGGAGCCTCCGTTTCCGGGGGCTCCGCAGCCGGGCTTTCGCTTTCCTGTCGTTCGATGGGTGGCCCGGTACCGGTCTCACCAGGTACCGCGGTCGTCGACGGCTTCGGGGGGGCCTTCTCCTTCAGGGGTCGGTGCCGGGCGGGCGACGATCCGGTTCGACCGTGACCCGAGCATCATCTTCGCCCATCAGCCATGAAGTGACGAGAATGCCAGAATCATGTGGGATGCCAGTACGAGTCCGAGAAGCCCTATCGGTGTCAGCAGTAATCCATCAACTGGCGAGTTGATTGTGTAGGTCCAGCCGAGATCGCTGATGAGATGGAACGGTTCGTCGCTGTAGAGGGCGATGATCGGTGAGAAAATGAGTGCGAACACCGCGAAGCCGGTGGTCACAATGCCAACGAACGCCGCGATCCCGAGCGGGAACTGTCCGAAGAGGTAGATCAGGCCCGTCCAGGTTGTGGGGTCAACGAGCCTTACTTTGACCTGCGACCTGAAGTTACTCACGCCTTCGAGCCCCGACGGTGGCCGCCTGATCCGAGTTCCGTTCGCAAACCCGGCCATCAACGCTTCGAAGTCGCCCAGCCACCGCGAAACAAACAGCACAGCGATCAGGATTACCGGACCGACAAGGGTCCAGATAAGTGCTCCGCCAACTGAGAATGAAACGACGAGGAGCACAAAATACGCGATGCCGAGTGGGAACATCAGCAGCATGTGGCCCGCACGGAGGTAAGTTCGGAAGTCGATAACCGGCCGAAATATTTTACCCAGCGGTCCCCGGTCGGACGGATAGGCAGCGGCGAATGGGTTGTACTTGTAAGTTATGCCAACAGTTTCGGGTGGCTTTAGCTTGTCTGCGTCTCCCCGTGGGGGTATTTTACGCGGCGGCCGCTCTTCCAATAGGACTACAACCAAACTGAACTGCGCCCCAACACGCACCTGTCCCAAAAAAACTCACGAAGAATGTGGCTTAGCCGCCCCATACCCCATCGACAGCGTCCAGACAGGTCTCGACGGTGAGGCCCGCGGAACCGGGGGCGAACGGGCTCACACCCACCTCATACCCGCCCTCTTCATAGGCGATATCGGTTGGCAGGTAGGCGTAGTGACCGTTGCTGAAGCCAGAAAATACCGTGTTGGGCGCGAGCGAGCGTTTTTTGATTTCTCCTGCCAGTTCAGCGAACGGCTCGACCGGGGCGGACACCAGCACCGTTTCCCCGATCCGCATCGACTGTATTCCCATCGGAATGACGCCGTCGCGGTCATACTTCACATAGTTCCGTGCGACGTTCAGGTAGATGTTGGCCCGCATCACCTTTGAGACCGCCCGCTGGGTTTCATCTGCCGTGGCCCCGGACGCCCGGATCTCTTCGAGTTCTTTTTCGCCGCGTTCGAACGCGACCTGGGCTTCGTCGACCGATGCCACCTTTCGGCTCGGCAGGTCGACGGTGAGGTTGTGGACGGCCACGGTGTCGTCCGACTCACCGACCGGAACATCGGTATAGATGCCGAGATCGGCTCCTGATAGGAGGATCTGATCGAGCCGTTCCTCGCGCTCAAGCGGGTCGATGCCCAGCCTGACCCGGGCAGCTTCTGCGCCCAGCCTTGCGCCGGCTTTTCGATACACCCGCAGATCGCCGGTGAAGCCATCGACCGGTCCCTGGTTCCCGCTGGCCCCCTGCAGGAAAATACATAACCCGCCGACCGCGTGCTCGACTACCGAGCGCATCGGACCGGGGAAGTCGGGCGTCACCCACTGGTTCTCGTGACCCATGATCGTCGGGTGCATTGCGTAGTTGACGATAGTCGCGATCGGGTTGCCATCGGCATCGTCAATCCCGACGACATCGACATCGTGATCGACAAAGCCGTCCCAGTTTCGGCCCGTAAACAGCTCGCCGTTTTTGCGTGCGGGACGACGGTTGATGTTGATGTCGCAACTGCCACGACCGAAACCGGTGCGGGCAGGCTGCAGCGATTTTTTCGCTTCAACAACGGCGTCCGCACATGCGTCGGGTATCCGGTCCCACCATTCGTTGGCGAGGTCGATCCCTTCTTTGATCCACTGGCCAAAAGTTATCGGGGCCGAGTGGGTGTGCGAGTAGGCGAGCCGGATGTTTTCAAACGGGATTCCCGATTTTTTGGAAATGAGTCCGCGAATCTGGAGATCCTGGTCGCCGGTAAATATTCCGATGTCTACATCGACTATCGCCAGCTCGGTGCCGGCGTTTGCGACTACGAGCGCGGTCACAAGCAGCGGCATGTCGTTGCCAAGCGAAACCTGGTGAGTTTGCGCACCCCACCCGGCGTGGGCGGTTCCGACCGCAGGGCTTATGTCGACTCGACCCACTCCGGCGTTGAGCAATGCAAGAACTCCGTATTTGTGCAGATGTCAGGCGCGAACTTTGCTCTCGAAACCGATTTCATCGTGTGTGTCGTCGCAATACGGCTTTGTCTTCGAATTGCCGCATCGGCACAACCTCAGCAAGCCGTGGTGAGGGTATGCGTTTCCATCGGCGTCAACCAGGTCGAACTTGCCTGTTACCTCGAGTGAGTCGTCGTCTTGTATTCGGATTTCGACTGTCATTTCGTGGCCCTCGATGAATCTACAAACTCACATTCCCGGTGGGACCCGGTGCAGAACGGTTTTTCGGTCGATTCCCCGCATCGACACAACCACGCTTCGTCAGTAATTTCGAGCTTGTTGCCCGCCCCGTCGATCAGTACGAAATCACCCTGCACGTGGTACGGACCGTCGTCACCGGGCGTAATCGTGGCTTCCGCCATATGTGTCTCCTCACCGTGCGCTACTTGTGAGTTCAAGCGATCTTTCTAAGAACAATCTCTAGATAACCCAATGTTACAGATCGTACGTTCGCGTTTGTGCCGGTCCGCCGGCTATCGCAGGTCGCACTCAATTCCGGCCTCGGTGCAGTACGACTCGAACCATTCGATCACCTCCCGGTGATACGGGATGCCCTCTTTTAGCCGCTTTTTCTCATCTTCGTCTTCCATGAGACCCGCGTAGAGCACCCGATCGAATCCTTTTGCCGGCGGCACGTCGGCGATGAATTTCAGAAGGTCGTCCATATCGTCGAGGAACTTTTCCCGGTCGGTGAACGCCTCTATATCGTAAGCTTGGAAAAAGTGGCCGCCGGGAGTTCCGTGCACCGGGCCCGGTCCGTAGCCAGAAAGTTCGTTGCAGATGATTTCGTTCATCAAAGCCAGGCCGAACCCCTTGTGCGACCCGTTCTCACGCGTTCCGCCAATGTGCAGCAGGTAGTATTCGCCGGTTTCAGGCGGGTCGATTTCTTCGAGAATCGGCTCGCCGTCGAGATCGGTAATCCAACCGCCCTCGATCTTCGCACCGGTCCGGCGTGCCAGGCCGATCTTGTTGTTGGCGACCTGCGTGGTTGCGACGTCGAACAGGAACGGCGGCATGTTTCGGGCCGGAGCGGCCCATGCGATCGGGTTGGTACCCATGACTGGTTTCGACCCGAATGGCGGAACTGTCTGGTGCGAACCACCAGCGGTCATGCAGTGACCGATCATCCCCTGTTGTGCCGCCATCATGGCGTAGTAGCCGCAACCGGCAAGGTGGCCCGAGTTCGTGACCGCCACCGCGCCCATCCCGAACTCCTTCGCCCTGTCGATCGCATGCTGCATCGCCCACGGGCCAACGTGTGTCCCGAGCGCCCTGTCGGCGTCGATGGTCATGGTGGTCTTTGACTCGCGCGTGACTTTGAACTCAGGTGTGGGGTTCAGCTTGTTTGCACCGTAATCGGCAACGTAGCGCCTGAGCATGTTCGAAACGCCATGCGACTCAACGCCTCGGAGGTCGTTTGTGATCAGCACGTCGGCCGAGCGGGCAGCCTCGTCGGTCGAAACACCACTGTGGCGAAATATCGCTTCGGTCGTAGTCCGAATCTGGCCTTCCGGGACGTATACACGGTCTTTTTCCGGAACCTTGAAGCGTTCGAGCATCGTTGCGAATCCTTTTTTCGGTTTTTTGCGGTTTGCGGTATCGGAGCGTCGCCACCCGGTACGCCGTTTAGCGGCGGCAACACTTTACAGGGCTGGCAACTGACTGTGCCGAGGGTGGTTACCGGCTCGGACGCGATCGCTGGGCTTTCCTGAACTAATAACCGAGTAATACTTAATAAACTTAATGTTATAATTGATTTTTACAATGTTATGGCCCATGATACTTAACGAACTTCAGGGGGACGGATTGGCAAACGACTGGCAGGAACTGACAAGGCTTACGCAGGGCGAACCGATTCTGGTCGAGAGAATCAAGCTCGTCGGGACAGACATTTCGATCGACAGTGAGTTCGAATTGCCACTCCTCGCGCAGATCACCGCTGAAGACCAGGTCTTCGTGATGGCATTTGTGCGGGCGAGTGGATCGATCAAGGAAATGGAACGGATTTTCGGCATCAGCTACCCGACGGTAAAGAACCGTCTGAAGCGAATCGCCGACCAGCTTCCGCTCACGGAGTCCGCGCCGCCCCGGTCGGACAAGTCCGAAATCCTCGCGCAGCTGGATTCGGGTGAGATTTCAGCCAAAGAAGCCATCAGGAGATTGTCGTGATCGTTTCAGGCTCTTTCGGTAACGGTAAATCGCTGTGACCCCACCCATGATTATGTGGATCAAATTCCGGTGGTTTGGCCTGTGGATTCCGTTATTCCTTTTCTGGCCGATCTTGCTGGCCCTGTGGCTGCTGCTGTTGCCGTTCGTGATGCTTGGTATGGCAGTCACCGGGCGATTATTCCGTTTTTGGAAAGTGTTCCAGCTGACTTTTGCCGCCTATGAAATGGTTTGCGCCACAAGGGGTTTGCGCGTCGAGGTCCACAGCGATCGAACTACATTCCAAATATTTCTGGTCTGACCATTAATCCGTTTTGACGAAACATTGAGAGAACGAATCATCAATGACATCTGAGCGAAAGCAAATACTTGAAATGCTCGCCGCAGGGAAAGTCTCTGTCGAAGAGGCCGAACGCCTGCTGCAACTGACCGCCGGAGGTCCTGGCGCAGCGCCGGGGGACAACGTGGCGGCAGGATTATCGGCGCGGATAAGCGATCCGAAGTTCATTCGAATAATGGTCGAGCCCACGGAGAGCGCCGGTAGTACAAAGGACCAGCACCATGTCAACATCCGGATTCCTCTGAAGATAGTTCGGGCCGGTGTGAATCTCGCATCGCTGTTACCGGGCGAAACGGGGCGGATGGTGCAGGGCAGTCTTCTGGAAAAGGGCTACATGTCCGATATTTCAAAACTGGATGGCAGTGCTTTGGACGAGTTGATTGAGGCCTTGCAGGAACTGAGCATCGACGCAACTATCGACAATCACACCGTCAAGGTTTTCATCGAGTAGGAGAAGAGCTATGCGTTTTAGTGGAATTGTTTTGGGACTCGTAATCGTGTCGGTCGGAGCGGCATTGCTGTTCGACAAACTCGACGTGTCGGGAGCGGGCGCGGGCACCATCGGAGATTACTGGCCCGTTCTGATAATCGTCCTTGGAATTTCCCAGTGGTTCGGAAGGGGACTGCTGCCGGGATTCGGCAGTTTGATGGTAATGACGCTGGGAGGAATACTGCTGGCGCAGAACCTGATCGATGATAAAAGTTTCGGCGATCTCTGGCCCGTGTTTGCGATCGCGATCGGTTTATCGATCGTCCTTGGGCCTTTCAGGCGAAAGCGTCACGGAAGCAGATTCAGCATGAAAATCCAGGGCCGTGGTCGGCGTTGGAAGGGCCATGGAATTGGCCCCGGTCACAATACCGAGGCGTTCTTTTCTGGTGGCGGCCGCCAGGTCGATGGCGAGTACACGGGGAGCAATGCGAGGGTGAAACTGGCCAGCGATGGGATCGATCTTACCAGGGCCACTCTCCCCGAAGATGGAGCGACGCTTAATCTCGATGTGCTGCTCGGCGAATACAAGATTCGAGTACCCGGCAATTGGAAGCTCGATATCAGGGCGGAAGTGACCATGGGCCAGATCGAAGTCAATCGCCCGGACGATGATGATGAGCGGTCAGGTCCAACACTGGTGATCGATGGCCGAGTGCTCATGGGCGGGGTTGAAATCACTGGCTGATCCGTTTGGGTCGCGCATGGCCGCCCCAACCTGCGGATCACGCGTCACAGAAGAATGCGGACCGAATCCCGGGACTCGATTTCGGCAAAACCCGGCATTGCCACTCTAGCTAACTGTAATGCCGCCATCGATAACGAAGTTTGCGCCGGTCGCATACGACGCGTCATCGGTAGCCAGGAAGGTGATGAACGGCGCGATATCTTCGGGCGTTCCAAGCCTGCCGAGCGGGATTTTCCTGACCGTTTCCTTGCTCCGACCCACCGGATCCGGGTGAGAATCGAAATCTGGAGTTCTTTCCAGCGCACCGGGACTGATGCTGTTGGCACGGATTCCCTGCGGGCCGTAGTGCACCGCGATGTGACGGGCCAGGTTCACGATTCCAGCTTTGCCGGTTGCGTACGCGACATTCGGCGTGGTGCCTCTGAGAGCAGTGATCGAGGCAGTGAGAATCACCACGCCGCCGCTGCCCTGCTTCACCATTTGCGCGAGCGCGTACTTGCAGGTGAAAAACTGGCCTTTGTAGTTCACGTCGTGAGTGCGGTCCCATACTGCTTCGGGAAGCTCGTGGAGGTTGCGGTCCTCGCGGTGCATCTGGATCCCGGCATTCGGGACGACGATGTCGAGGCGGCCGAACGTTTCAACAGTTTGTGCCACCGCGGCCTCGACCTGCTCGGGGTCTGAAACATCGGTGGGAATCGCTATCACCGAACCGCCCAGCGCAGTGATTTCCGCGGCGACTGAGATCACCCCGTCATCGGGAATACCGGTTATGGCAACGGCAGCGCCCTCTTCTGCCATAAGCCTTGCAGTGGCCGCGCCAATGCCCGAACCGGCTCCGGTTATCAGCGCCACTCTTCCTTCAAGTTTTCCGTTGGTCATCTGGTGCTCCGGTTCTCACGTCTAATCGATAATGAATTTCATAGCAGATTCTGGCGGCTGTTTCGATCAGTAACCCGCCGCATGGGCTGGTTTAAAAAGCGGGCTGAGGCCGCTTTTCCAGACGCCGCCATCCCGAACAATTCCGTTGGGTTCCGCGAAGGGCCAAAGGACAAACTCTTCGGGTGGGAGTTCGTAATCGTGTCCAAGGCGTTTCAGATCAAGTAACACATCATCCCCGAATCTCGGGTCGATCACCGGGTCGTCCGCCTCGACGTGGAACCTCGGCTGCTCGATCGCCTGCTGCAAACCCATGCCGAAATCGAGATGGTTGACGATCACCTGAACCCCCGCGCCCCAGATGCGCCGTCCTCCCGAGCCGCCAACCGCCATTACGGCCCCGCCGTTCTCGTGAACGATCATCGGGGTCATGTTGTTCAGGGCACGGGCGAGCGGAGCGATTGAGTTTACAGTTCCGGGTGTCGGGACCGACCAGCTCATGGCGTTGTTCATCATCACGCCAACTCCGGGATTTACGACGCCGCTGTAACGGACATTCGTCTGGGTCAGGGCGACCATGTTTCCGTGTTTGTCGGCGGTAGTGATGTGGGTCGTCCCATCTTCGGGTGCCGAGCCCGCCTGCGCCGGGAAGTTTGCGGGTCGGTTAACCCCGGCAAACGGCCACGGGTCACCGGGTGAAAACTCGGTGGCCGCAGACATGTCGATCCCGGTAGCCCTGCTCTTCGCGTAGTCCGGGTCGGCCAGGGAATCGATCGGGAAACCATATATTGCCGGATCGCCGATGAAGCTGAACCGGTCGACCGCGGCGAGTTTCACCGCCTCAATCAGCGTGTGGAGGAAATCGGCGCTGCAATGGCGCGTTGCGGCGAGGTCGAACTGATCCAGGATGTGCAGAATTTCGAGCGCTGTAGGTCCACCGCATGGCCCCCCGACCCCAGTTAGATCGAACCCACGATAACGGCCGGTCAACCCGTGTTCGCGAGCGATCGGCCGGTATTGCTCAAAATCTGAAAGTCGCAGGAACCCGCCATTCCTGTCGACATCCTCGGCAATCCTCGCACCGGTTTCGCCCCCGTACATCTCGGACGCCCCGTTTCGAGCCAGCCGTTCGAGGGTCTCGGCGTGTTCTGCCTGAACAAAGTGAGCGCCCGGACCATATGGCGAGCCATCGTTCAGATACAGGTCGGCTGTGACCTTGAAGCGAGACAGCAGGGCATGGCCCGCTGCCATTGCGAGCGCTACTGTCCGCGAAAGCGGGAACCCTTCCCTGGCGATCCTGATCGCAGGGGCAATGGCCTGGTCGAGGTCAATCGTCCCCCACTTTTCGAGCGCCGTAGTCAGCCCGGCAACCGTCCCTGGGATCGAGATCGACCTGTAGCCTTCGACGTTGGCTTTGTCCTTCACTTTCGGCCACGAAAATCGGCGCGATGGCCCCTGCACATCGAGCCCCTCTGGGCCAGTCTCAACCTCATACATGTTGGCGTGCGCGAGGCCGGGCGTCTGCATTCCAAAATCGATCGAGCCACCGTCGCCACCATCAATGTGAACGATCATCACCCCGCCGCCGCCAATGCCGTTCCAGATCGGGAGCAGTACGCCCGTCGCGAATGCGGTGGTTACCGCCGCGTCCACCGCGTTGCCGCCACGCTGCAAGACCTCGACGCCTATCTTGGCGGCCTGTTTGTGCTGGGCGACAACCATGCCCGATGAAGCGGAGATCACCTGGTGGCTGTAGATGGGCGAACTGATTTGCAAGTAATTTTCTTTCAGATTGACGGAAACCAACGATTTGAAGACCGGCGCCATGTTATTACTTCCGGGCGGGCGGGCAATGGACCAACTTGTGGGCGCGAACGATGGCATCGCGTCGGAGTAAGCTATCGCGCTGGAGAATTGACCAGACGTTGATAAACACTCAACAGGACATCCAGAAAACGGTGGTGGCGATGCTGGCCGCCGAGTTGTCGTGCTCGCCGGCCGACCTGACCGATGGACAGGTTCACATCACGGTGCGCGATCCCAATGCGCACGAAAACTCTGCTCACCGACTGTTCCCGCCTCACCCGGGCAAGATCGGCATTGCCTCGATGGGCACCGGTGGAATCGTATGCGTCGACGAGCCACACAGAGAGTGGGCCGAAGATGTGTTCGGGCCAGCCGACGGGGCGACGCGCGACAGCATTTTCATGCCAGCGCAAACTGGCAGGATGTCCGAGTTGATCAAACCCGAGGGGCTGACTCTGTTTGGTGCATTCCCGCGGTTCGCAGTCTCGGATAACAGCCTCATTCACGTCGAGCCTCCGGACGGATACACCGTGAGAATCGTCGACCGGGACGAGGCCGACAGGATCGAACAGCGGGACAAATGGGGATACTCGATCGCGCTGGACCCCGCCGAAACCGCCCGGCCGACCGTGATCGCCGCGATCGCGGAACGCGGAGGCCAGGTCGTAGGGGTCTGCGGTGTGTCGGCCGACTCGCCGTTCATGTGGCAACTCGGTATCGACGTCGCCCCCAACCACCAGGGCCACGGCATTGCCGCTGCCATGATATCCGCGGCGGCGGAGGCCACCCTCGAAGTCGGAAAACTCCCCTACTACGGCACCTCAACTTCGAACATCCCTTCAATGAGAACTGCTCTTGCTGCCGGGTTCAAACCGACGTGGGTCGAGGTATTATCGCGTCCGTTGTCATGAGGGCGTCCTGACCAAACTTAAAAATATTATTTCCGTCCGCAACAGACCCGCCTGGAGCACAGAATGAGATTCGCAATTCTCGGTATTTCGCACGAGACCAACACGTTTTCAAAGGTCCCCGCGACCTACGAAAAGTTCGAAGAAGCCCTGATGCTCCGCGGGCAGGAAATCGTCAAACAGTACATCGATGCCGAGTACACGATGACCGGGTACCTGCAGGCTGCGGAAGAATTCGGTTTCGAAGCCGTGCCGCTGATGTACGCCAACACCGGCCCCATCGGCACGATCACGAAAGACGCCTACGACCGGATCACAACCGAAATGTTCGGCTTGTTGCGCGACCAGGGACCGTGGGACGCGGTGTTGATCTGCAATCACGGTGCCGCCGTTTCCGAAGAATTTCCAGACATGGACGCTGAGTTCACACGGGCCGTCAGGGAGATCGTGGGCCCCGATGTGCCGGTCGGCATGACGCTCGACATGCACTCCAACATTTCAAAAGAAACGGTTGCCAATACCGATGTATGCGTGGTGTGGCGAACCTGCCCGCACCTCGATTGCAGGCAGCGCGGCCGCAAGACTGCCGAATTGATTTACCGGACCGTGGTCGGCGAAATCAAGCCGGTCCAGTACATCGAATTGGTCCCGATGCTGGTCAATATTGTGAAGCAGTTCACCGGCCAGGAACCCATGAAAAGTCTCGTCGACGATTGCGTAGAGGCGAACGAACGAGAGGGCATCCTCGACACCTCGATCGCCGAGGGCTATCCCTACGCCGACGTCGAAGAGATGGGCATGTCGTGGATCGCAATTTCCGATGGCGATGCCGAGAGCGCAAAAGAGACCGCAAAATGGATGGCGGCCCGTGCATGGGAGGTGCGGGCCGAACTCAACCGGCCGGTACCCAGCATCGAAGAAGCGCTGAATATGGCCGAAGAGCGATACGTCGGTCCCAAACCCGAGGGCGTAGAAAACTTCCTGCCTGACGATGGCTCAGCACTTGCCGAGGCCGAGGACTCTGAACACTCCCACCTCGGACCCATCGTGCTGATGGACGTTGGCGACAACATCGGTGGCGGGTCATCAGCCGACTCGACGCACATCATGAAGGTCGCACGGGAGATGGGCATCGAGGGCTACCTGCAAACGCTGTACGATCCCGAGGCCGTTAAGGCGATGGTCGCAGCGGGGGTCGGGGCTGAAATATCACTTGAGGTCGGTGGCAAGACCGACGAAATGCACGGCGAGCCGGTGCTGATCACGGGCACAGTCGCGAATATCGATGACGGCCC
>Ga0066376_10001620_pt1 | contig 21743 bp, 22 predicted proteins | sample Knorr_S15_td_Bot_FD_77009 | JGI IMG/M metagenome (GOLD analysis project Ga0066376, IMG submission 77009) | Marine microbial communities from Southern Atlantic Ocean transect - Knorr_S15_td_Bottom_ad_5009_LV_A | ecosystem: Environmental > Aquatic > Marine > Oceanic | place: Southern Atlantic...
GGCCTTGTTTAAACCTGCTTAGACGACTCTTCCGCATGCTTCCCATGATAACGCCTTTTTGGCATTATCTGGGTCAGCCCCTACATTTATTAACATCGACGCCGCCGTGGTATTGCCAAGCGCCAATCTATGATGTCTAATTTAGGAATATAGCACGATTTTCGATAATTGCAAGCGAAAAATTTTTACGGGCTCTTTTCCGAAACGGAAGAGTGGCGCGCCACCATCATCCAGCGTTTCGTTCGTCGTGCCTGCCTTGCAATGACCCAAACGGCGGCCAGGAAGCATGCAAGACCCCTATTTTTTCGCGATTGGTCGGTCGGCGCGGGCTTTATCCGTAATATGGTTTGGGATCGCGTGACCAGAAAACGATGGACGGAGATTTGGCCAAAGCTGGTGATCGTCCGTGACCAGCGTTACGCGTTACGATGACGGCGTACTATTTATTGCGAGGCGGCAGCGCGGTGGGACCTGAACCGCCGCACTATCCGGCGCGGCGTTCCTTGCGGTCGAGGTAGCGGTAATATTCGCCGACGATTGGCAGAAACCACGGCTTGCCGCGATAGAAGGGCACCGGGACGCCGGGAAAATCGAGCCCGGCGTAGGCGCTGTCGCTATGGCCGTCCTGAAGTATCCGCCGGGCGACCTGAAGACCCAGATAGGTCATCATGGCGACGCCGCTGCCGTTACAGCCGGTGCAGAAATGCACGCCGTCCTCGTAACCCATATGGGGCAGCGCGTCGGTTGTCATGGCGACGAAACCGGACCAGGAATGGGTGATGCGCGCGGCTTTCAGTTGCGGCCAGCGGTCCGTCATCATCGCGTGCAGCAACGTCGCGCTGACATCGGGCGACACGTCCTGGAAGCGCGCGCGGCCGCCATACATCACCCGCCGGTCGCCCGGCAGCAGCCGGTAATAGCTGGTGACGCGCGGGGTCTCCGATATCGTCCGGCCCTTGGGGATTAGCGACCGGGCCATATCTTCGGGCAGTTCCTCGGTGACGATGATCTGGCTGGATATCGGCACCAGCCGGTTGCGCAGATTTGGCGTCAACGCGCCGGTATAGCCGTTGGTGGCGACGATGATTTGCTCGGCCGTACAGTCGCCCCGGATTGTTTTGACGGTGAATTGACCGGCCGGGCCTTCGATGGCGGTCAATTTAGCATGCGCGCATAAGTTTACGCCGGCGCGGTGGCAGGCATCCAGCAATCCCTTGTGGAACAGGGCCGGATGCAGCTTGCCGGCGCGTTCGATGACCAGGCCGCCATGATAGAAATCGCTGCCGATTTCCGAGCGCTGTTCGTCGCGCGCGATGACCCTGGCGTCCAGCTGTATCGCGTCGTTCAGGAACGCGGCTTTTTCAACCAGCCCGGCGTAATGCGCCGGGGTATAGGCGCCAACGAAACGCCCGCGGCGTTCATAATGGCATGCGATGTTTTCGCGCTCGATCAACGCCCCGATCAATTCATAGGCGGCCAGGCTTTCGCTCAACAGGGCTTGCACCGTCGCACGATGTTCGGCCGACCGCTTCGTTTGTCCCGGGCCGCCGGAAATGCCCTTGCCCAGATTGATCCCGGCGCTGACCCCGCCGCCATTGCGGGTGCTGGCGCCCGCGCCGAACGCCAATGTGTCGGCGACAACGACGGACCGCCCTTCGCGGGCCAGTTCCAGCGCCGCCGGCAGCCCGGCATAGCCGCTGCCGACGATGAAAACCTCGCTGGCGCCGGGCAGGTCGGCGGCATGATCCGTGCCCGGCCGCGCTGCTTCCCACCAGAACGGTTCGGGTTTGTAATCGGGATGGAACAGTGATCGCTCGATGTTCATCGGACCAGCGCGTTAGCCAAGATTGCGTTTGCATATATCGAAAAACACATCCCAGACCTTCTCCGCCGCCGCCTTGTCATAGACATCGCGCGACTCAAAACAGAAACCGTGCCGGGTGCCGGGATGCACTTCGAAGATGGCGTTGGTGCCGTGTTTCTTCAGTTCGGCTTGCAATGTCGGATGCACGAAGGACGGTACGGTGGCGTCGGTTTCGGCGAACCCGAAATAGATCTCGCCGGTGATATGCTTGACCATGTAATGCGACGAATCGTCCTGGTCGGTGACGATGCCGACGCCATAAAGCGAGGCGCTGGCCTTGAAAATATCCGGAAACGTTCCCGCGGCGCAGGTGATGAAACGGCCGCTCATGCAATAGCCGATGCAGCCCTTGGCCCCCGGCTTGACCACCTTCAGCGCGTCCATATGGTCCAGCATCGCGCGCGTATCGTCCATCAGCATCGCATTGGTCATGTTGGCCATGCAGGCGCGCCAGACCTTTGAGGTGTAGTCGTTGCGAACGGGGAAGCGAATCATCCCGAAGCGATAGAACAGATCCGGCAGGATGACGTAATAGCCCTGTTCGGCGATGCGCCGCGCCATGACGTATAGCTCCTCGCGGATGCCGGGCGCGTCCATATAGAAGACGACGGCTGGAAACGGTCCCGGCCCGTCTGGATGGACCGAAAAACTGGTCATCGCGCCGTCCTTGGTGGCGATGTCGAAATGCGATTCGATCATGCAATACCGCTCCCTTTTCGCGATGTGTTTTGCGTAGCATTGCCGATCGCGCGCCGCCAGACAAGCGCTGGCCTTGGCGCTACCGGACTCTGGCCTGTTCGGTTGGAATTTGCTATGGGTCGAATCATGGATCAGGAATTTCACAAGATTAAGCGCCTGCCGCCCTATGTCTTTGCCGAAGTGAACGCAATGAAGGCGCGGGCGCGCGCGGCGGAAGACGATATCATCGACCTCGGCATGGGCAATCCCGATATGCCGCCGGCCCCCCATATCGTGGAAAAACTGGTCGAAACCGTGCAAAATCCGCGCGTACACCGGTATTCCAACTCACGCGGCATCCCTGGATTGCGCCGCGCCTTGTCGGCCTATTACGAGCGCCGGTTCAATGTCGCGATCGACCCAGAATGCGAAGCGATCGTCACACTTGGCTCCAAGGAAGGGCTGGCCAATCTGGCCCAGGCGATCACCAGCCCCGGCGACATCATCCTGGCGCCGAACCCGTCTTATCCGATTCATCAGTTCGGCTTCATCATCGCCGGCGGCGCGGTCCGGCACATCCATGCCGAACCCGGTCCCGAATTCATGGCCGGGCTGGAACGCGCGGTGGTGTATTCGGTGCCAAAACCGACCGCCTTGGTCATCAATTACCCCTCCAATCCGACCGCGCTGGTCGCCGATCTGGCTTTTTACGAAGAAGTCGTGGCGTTCTGCCGCCAGCACGAAATCTATATCCTGTCCGATCTCGCTTATGCGGAAATCTACTTCGACGATACGCCGCCGCCGTCCGTCCTACAGGTGCCCGGCGCGCGCGATATCACCGTCGAATTCACCTCGTGCAGCAAGACCTATTCGATGCCCGGCTGGCGCGTCGGCTTCGCGGTCGGCAATGCGCGGTTGATTGCGGCCCTGACGCGGGTCAAAAGCTATCTCGATTACGGCGCGTTCACGCCGATTCAGGTGGCGGCGACGGCGGCGCTGAACGGGCCGCAGGATTGCGTGGAGGCATTGCGCGGCATCTACAGGGAACGGCGCGATGCGCTGGTCGAAGGATTGCGGCGGGCCGGCTGGCCGGTATCGGTGCCCACCGCCACGATGTTCGTGTGGGCGAAAATTCCTGCCCCGTTCAACGCCATGGGCAGCCTTGAATTCACCAAGCTGCTGCTGAGCGAGGCCAAGGTCGCGGTCGCGCCCGGCGTTGGCTTCGGCGAGCTGGGCGAGGGCTATGTGCGCATCGCGTTGTCGGAAAACACCCAGCGCATCCGCCAGGCGACGCGCAATATCCGGCGGTTCCTCGCCCGCGCGGATGAATTCGCCGCAAAATCCGTCAAGACCGAGTAATGAGCAAGGACCGGGTTATCGTCGCCGGCGCCGGCCCCGCCGGTCTTGTCGGCGCGACGATCCTGGCGCGCGCCGGCATCGCGGTCACCGTCCTTGAGGCCGAAGCCGCGTTGCCGCTCAATCTGCGCGCCTCCACATTTCATCCGCCGACATTGGATATGCTGGACGAACTGGATGTTGCGCAACCGCTCATCGACCAGGGACTGAAGGCGCCGACATTGCAGTACCGCGACCGGCCGACCGGGCTGATCGCACAATTCGATTTCGGTCTGATTGCCGATTTGACCGGTCATCCGTTCCGTCTGCAATGCGAACAATTCCGCTTGAACCAGTTGCTTTTGGCCAAGCTTGAGGCCATGGACGGCGTCGAAATCCGGTTCGGCGCGAAGGTGTCCGACGCCACGCAGGATCAAGACGGTGTCGGCGTGGTCCTCGAAGGCGGCGAGAGGATCGCCGGCGCCTATCTGATCGGCGCGGATGGCGCGACCAGCGCGGTCAGGGACGCGACCGGCATTCCCTTCGAAGGGTTTACCTGGCCCGAACAGTTCCTTGTCGTCAGTACGCCGTTCGATTTCACCGGGCCGTTTCCCGACCTCTGCTGCGTCAATTATTTCGCCGATCCCGAAGAATGGTATTTTCTCCTCAAGGTGCCGGGGTTGTGGCGGGTCATGTTTCCGACCGGCACCGATGAATCGCTCGAAACCATCATGTCGGACGCAACCGCGCAACGCCGCCTGCGCCGGGTGTTCGATACCGGCGCGCCCTACACCATCGAACACAAGACCCTGTACCGGGTGCATCAACGGGTCGCCGAGCGCTACCGGGCCGGCCGCTTTTTTCTTGCCGGCGACGCCGCCCACATCAACAACCCATTGGGTGGCATGGGTATGAATGGCGGTATTCACGACGCCCATAATTTGGCCACCAAGCTGGCCCGCGTGCTGCGCGGCGAAGCCCCGCCATCGCTGCTCGACAGATACGAGAGCGAGCGCCGGCCGGTGGCGCTGGAATACATCAACAAACACACGATCAAGAACAAGCGGAACCTGGAGACCGACGATCCGGCCGAACAAGCGGCGTTTCGTGCGGTCCTGAAGGAAACGCTTGCCGATAAGGATAAAACGCGCGCCTATTTACGGCGCATCTCGATGATCGCAAGTTTGGAACAAGCCGCACTTGGCGCAGGTTAAGGAGGTTCACAATGGCTATTACCAAGGAACATAAGGAGTTTTTTGCCGTCGATTTCGAAAACGGCTGGGAAACGCCCGAAGGCTATCCGTCCGGCATCAAACAGAAAATCCTCGCCGGAGCGATCGACGACGACGCCAGGACCGGTAGCCGCACGCGGCTGCTGCGCTTCGATCCGGGGGTCTATACGACCGAACCCTTCGTGCACGACCATTGGGAAGAAGTCTATCTGGTGAGCGGCGACCTCACGGTCGGCAACGACGCCAACGGCGAGGGCGGCGAACCGTTCGACGCCGGCACCTACGCCTGCCGGCCGCCAGGGGCCCATCACGGCCCCTTCAAATCGGAAAATGGCTGCGTTCTATTCGAAATCCATTACTACGACCCGGCTTGAGGCGGCGGCTGAATCCAGATTGAGGGGGATGATTTTCCAGGCAGACTCATGCCGCCAATAGCCCATTCAGGCGTTTAATGAAGGTGCAACCACACCGCGATGCCGCCGAACGGCTGGCGGCGCTCAAGCGCCGGGTATTGCGCGCGCTGGGCTATCTTGGCGAACCGCCGGCACCCTGGATGGCGCGGCGGGCGGGGACAACCCATGACGTGGTTATCGTTGGTGCTGGCCAGGCCGGGCTGGCGATTGGCTTTGCGCTGCAACGCGAAGGGATCGACCGCGTCGTGTTGCTGGATGCCCGGCCGGCGGGGCAAGAAGGGCCGTGGCGCGACGTGGCGCGGATGGAAACCCTGCGTTCGCCAAAGGATCTGGTGGGGCCGGAACAGGGCATCGCCGAGCTGACCTTCCGCGCCTGGTATGAAGCTGTTTTCGGCGATGACGCCTATGACCGGCTCGGCCGGATTCCGACCGGACAATGGATGGATTATCTGCTGTGGTACCGCGATGTCGCGGATCTGCCGATAAAGAACGATACGGCAGTGGTTCGGATCGAACACAGCGATGCGGGGCTGCTGGTGCATACCGTGCGCGCCGGCGTCGCCGATATTCTGATCGCCCGCAAGGTGGTGCTGGCGACCGGCATGGACGGCTTCGGCCGGCCGCTGATCCCGCAAATCGTGCGCGCGGGACTGCCCCGCGAGCGCTATGCGCATTGCCTGGAAGCGGTCGATTTCGCCGCCTTGAAGGGCCGCCGGGTGGCGGTGCTGGGGGCCGCGTCTTCGGCCTTCGATTATGCCGCCGAGGCGCTGGAAGCGGGGGCGGCGCAAGTCGATCTGTTCTGCCGCGGTGCCGCCCTGGCCGACCGCAACCGCTTCAAGCAGATCAATTATCCAGGCGTCAACAACCACTATGTCGATCTCGACGATGCCGATAAATGGCGGGTTATGACCGCCCTGGTATCGCGCGCCGTGGGGGTGATCCGCCCGACTTTGCAGCGCTGCACCCGGCACCGGAATTTTCAGATTCACCTCAATGCCGGGTGGCGAAATGTGGCCATGAGGGACGGCGAAATATATATCGAAACCGAAACCACGGCCCACCGCGCCGATTTCGCGATCGTCGGCACCGGCTTCGAGATGGCGCCGGAAGCGCGCCCCGAACTTGCCGCCTTCGCCGACAAAATCGCGCGCTGGGGCGACCGTTACACCCCGCCGCCCGGCGATGAATCGCCCGTTGCGGCGGCGTTCCCCTATATCGATCCGGATTTCCGGCCGGTCGAAAAGGCCGCGGGCACGGCACCTTTCCTGAGCGATATCCACTTCTTCGCCTGGGCCGGATCGGTCAGCAATGGCCGTTATTCGTCCGAGGTGTCGAGCTTGCGCTACGGCGTGCCCCGGCTGGTGCGGGCGCTGTGCCGCGATCTGGTCCGCGCCGATGCCGATTTTCACGTCGCCAGAATCCGCGCGCTGCCGGAACCCGAATTCGGGCCGGACGAGTACGAAGCCGGGCCGGATCGATAAGAATGTATCGTCCGGTTCGGATTGCGGTGTAGTCTGGCCAGATCATTGCGAAGACCAGGAGGGAAAGACCATGCATGCGATTGACGTTTTCGATCCGAGCGGCGCCACCGAGGTGCTGAACCTGCATGCGCCGCGCCTCGATACGCTGGCCGGCAAGACGGTGGCGTTGGTGTCGGACGACATGTGGCAGGCGCATCGCATGCTGCCGCTGGTGCGCGAAAAATTGCAAGCGCGGTTTCCCGACGCAACTTTCATCCCGGAAACCGAATTTCCGATGGGATCGCGCCAGATGGATACCGAGGAAGTAGTGGACATGCTGGTGGCGCGCGGCGTCGATGCGGTGATCGTCGGGAACGCCTCCTGAGGCGCTTGCGCGACAGCATGCGGCCGTGTTGCCGCTCGTATCGAAAGCAGGGGAATCCCCACCGTCATCCTGACCCGGGAGGACTTCGTCGGCGTGGTTCGCAACGCGGTCGCCGGGCTGGGTTTCGATCAGGACGCGTCCATGGTGGTGTTTCCGATCGACCCGTTTCTTGTCGGCAGCGACCTTTCGCCGATTGAAGCGGCCATCGACAAGTTTGCCGATGGCCTGACCGGCTGGCGCGCGGCGACGACCGAGACCGGCTTGCGTGAACCCGCCAAGCTGCGCATCGAGGCCAATGGTTACGAGGCCGCGCTCGACAAGATGAACCGGCTGTTCCTGACCAGCACCTGGGGCGATGGGCTGCCGCTCAACGCGCCGACCGATGAGCGCGTTGGCTGGATATTGCAGGGCACCGATCTGGCCCGCGACAGCGTCATCGGCAAGGTCATGCCGCGTGGCGGCATCGCCACGGTGGAAACGCTGGCGGTTTCCCTGGCGATGGCCGGTGGCCGGCCGGAATATCTGCCGGTGCTGATCGCGGCGACAATCGCCTTTCTCGACCCGGATTTGGAACACGACAAGATGCAGGCCACGTCGGGCAGCACCTTTCCGGTGGTGATCGTGAACGGTCCGATGGCGGCCGAAATCCGGCTCAATTCCGGTTTCGGGCTGCTCGGTCCCGACCCGCAACACCCGGCTGGCGCATCGATCGGCCGCGCCTTGCGGCTGATCCAGCAGAATGTCGGCGGCGCCTTGCCCGGTGTCGGTACGATGGCGATCTTCGGCGCCATGCGCACCACCAATGTCGTCTTTGCCGAAGACGAAGCCGGGTTGCCGCCGGGCTGGGACCCGGTCAGCGTCGATCTTGGCGCCGCCAAACGGGGCGAGAACGCGGTCACGCTTTATATCGCCACCGGGGCCAGCAATATCATGCGCCGCGGCGTCGGCAAGGAAACGCCAGAAGACGAAGCGGAGCAGAGCCTGCACCGGGTCGCGGCCTATCTGCGCAGCCCGAGCGGCCATTACGTCCAGGGGCACTGGAAGGGCACGCCCGGCGCGCTGCTGATGCCAAGGGTCGTCGCCCGGCAACTCTCCGAACTTGGCTGGACGCAAGCGAAGATCAAGACATTCCTGTGGGAAAATTCCCGGATCCCCCATGACGAGGTGATACGCACCGGATTGTGGCAATGGATCGGCGATGCCGCCGATCCCAATACCAGGGCCAGCGCCGATGACGACCCGTGGGCGATTTGCCGCGATGCGTCGCAGATTATCCTTGCGGTCGCGGGCGGCGAGCATCCGACCCATAACTTCTGGATGCAGGCCAATTCGTCGATCGTGGCGGGCGCGCCGGTCGAACTTCCGGCCGGCTGGGACGCCTTGATCGCTGCGGCGGAAGAAGATCTGGGGCCAAGCGGCGAGATGTGCGTGATTTAGGCGCGCGCGTCGTCGGTGCGGTGGCGGCGCCGCCGATTTCAGAAGTTTGAGGTATCGTTGCTGTGCGTCTTAGCGTGCTCGACCAATCCGTTGCCATTGCCGGGCGTCCGCAGGGCGAATCGATCCGCGAAACCCTGGACCTCGCGCGGCATTGCGAGGCGCTGGGGTATCACCGCTTCTGGGTGTCGGAGCACCATAACCACGATACCATCACCGGCACCGCGCCGGAAATCGTCATGGCGGCGATCGCTGCGACGACGACGCGCATCCGCATCGGCAGTGCGGGCATCATGCTGCCGCATTATTCATCACTGAAGATCGCCGAGCAGTTTCGCGTGCTCGATGCGATCGCGCCGGGCCGAATCGACCTCGGCCTGGGGCGGGCGCCGGGGTCGGATGGGCGCACCGCTTATGCCCTTAACCCGAATGCCGGGCAGGGCGCCGACCGGTTCCCGGAACAGGTTCGGGATTTGCTGGCCTGGGTGAACGGCGAAGCTTTGCCCGAGGGGCATATCTTCGGCGCCATTCGCGCTTTTCCAACCGGCGAGACCGCGCCGCGCATGTGGATGCTGGGCACGTCCGACTATGGTGCGCGGATCGCCGCCCATTTCGGCATCCCCTATTGCTTTGCGCATTTCATTACCCAGGGACAAGGCTGCCTTCAGGCGCTGGACCTGTACCGCCAGCATTACCAGCCCAGCGCCCGGCATCCCGAACCGGTCGCGACGATTTGTGTGTGGGCATTGACGGGGGAGAGCGAGGAAGCGGTGGATTTTGAGTTCATGTCGCGCGCCCATTCGCGGCTGGCCCGCGACCGCGGCGTGCTGCAATCGGTCGTTTCACCCGAAACCGCGGCCGCGCAATCCTATAGTGCGGCGGAAAAGGCGCGGATCGACAGGCTGCGCGACGATGCCATTATCGGCACCCCGGACCGGGTCGGCGGCCAGTTGCGGGACCTTGCGCGGCAGCTTGGCATCGATGAGTTGGTTGTCTTGACCTGGACGCACGGCCTGGCGGCGCGCAAGCGTTCCTACGAATTACTGGCGCGTGAATTCGCAATCGGGGGCGATGAATAAATGATCCTTACCACTGTCGAGGACGGGGTCGGCACGCTGACCTTCAACCGGCCAAAATCATTGAACGCGTTCAACAATGAATTGATGCGGCAATCAATCGACGCCATGGATGCCTTCGCCGCCGAAGATGCGGTCAAGGCGGTGATCGTACGGGGAGCGGGGCGTGCGTTTTCAGCCGGCTTCGATCTGAAGGCGTCGGGCGAACGGAAACTCGACAGCATCGACAAGGTGCGGGCGCAGATGGCGCTGCAATTCGACTTCATCATCAAATTCTGGGACAGCCCGAAGCCGACCATCGCGGTGGTGCAGGGCTATTGTTTGGCCGGCGCGTTCGAGGTCGCCCTGGCCTGCGACATGACCGTCGCCGCGCAAGGGACGATGTTCGGCGAGCCCGAAGTGCGCTTCGGCACCGGCATCGTTGCGATGCTGATGCCCTGGATCACCGGCCCGAAACAGGCCAAGGAAATGTTGCTGACTGGCGAAGAGCGCCGGAGCGGGCAAGACGCGCTGCGCATGGGGGTGATAAACTGCATCGTTGCGCCCGATGAAGCGTTGGCCAAGGGCCGGGCGATGGCGCGCAAGATCGTCCGTTCGGCGGCGACCTCGGTTCGACTCACCAAGCAGGCGATCAATCGCAGTTACGAGATCATGGGCATGCGCCAGGCGCTGTTGATGAGTCTCGACATCGATGTGGAAATCAACGCGACGCCGTCCTGGGAAAAACAGGAATTCGCGCGCATCCGCAATGAGTCGGGCCTCAAGCAGGCGATTGCCTGGCGCGACGCCCGCTTCGCGGATTGCTAACGCTGCCGGGCCGCGCCCGAACGCAATAGACCGGCTATCTCGGCCTCGGGAATTCCCCAATCCGCCAGCCCCTCCGCGGTGTGTTCGCCGGCATGGGCCGGGTCGCGGGGTGGTGTGCCGGGCCTGCGCGAGAATTTCGGCGCCGGGCCCGGTTGCGTCACGCCGGCAACTTCGATGAACGAGCCGCGATGGACGTTCTGGGGATGAAGGAAGGCTTCGCTCATGCGCAGGACTGGCGCGTAGCAGATTTCCTTCTGTTCCATCAGGCCGGTCCATTGTTCGCGCGTCTTGGTCTTGAATATGGCCGCCAGCTTGGTGCGCATTTCAGGCCATTTTTTGCGGCCCGTCTGTTCCGGCAAATCAGCATCGCCAAGGCCGACAATGTCCAGCATGACGGCGTAGAATTTCGGTTCATTGGTGCCAATGCAGATATGTTCGCCGTCGCTGGTCTCGTAGACATTGTAGTGGTGGCAGCCGCCATCGAGGCGGTTTGTCTCGCGGTCTTCGCGGAATGTCCCGGCCGCAAGCCCGCCATAGGCCGATGTCATCAGCGAGGCCGCGCCCTCCACCATCGAGGTATCGACGACCTGTCCTGCACCGGTTCTTTGCGCCTCGATATAGGCGGCCAGCGCCCCATCGCCATGTACAGCGCGCCGCCGCCAAAATCGCCGATCAGGTTGAGCGGCGGAACCGGGCCGTTGGCTTCGGTTCCAATCGCATAGAGCGCGCCCGTCAAGGCGATATAGTTGATATCGTGGCCGGGTGTGTGGGCAATCGGACCGTCCTGGCCCCAGCCGGTCATGCGGCCATAAACGATTTTCTTGTTGCGGGCGAAAACGACGTCCGGCCACAGGCCAAGCCGTTCCATGACGCCGGGCCGGAAGCCTTCGATCAAGATATCGGCCCGGTCGCACAATTTTAGCGCGGTTTTTGCGCCGTTGGCCGATTTCAGGTCGATGGCGACATTCTTGCGGCCGCGCAACAAGGTGTTGAACCGGGGCTCGTAGGGGTCGTTGTCCACATTCGCCGCGCGGTCGATCCGCAGGACATCCGCGCCCATATCCGCCAGCAACATACAGCAGAACGGCCCCGGTCCGATGCCCGCGAATTCGACGACTTTCACCCCTGTTAACGGTCCCATGGTTTTGTCCTTCCTTGTTGGATGTCGTGATATCCGCTACCGCCCGCGTCCCAGGCTCCAGGCCGGGATCAAAGCGCAGATGAAGACGGCGGTGAGGATCATAAAGCCGTCCTGGAAACCCATCGTATTCGCCTGCGCCTCGATGACCCGGCCAAGGAAATGCAGCGCTCCCGGCTGCAAGGTCGCGTCGGGTACGCCGCCTTGGCCCAGCAGATCGGCGACGCGCTCCAGCAACTCCCGGCTCGATTCGTTGCGCGAGGTCTGTGTTGCGGTCAGCGAGGCGGCATGGAACTGCGTGCGCTGTTCCATGAAAACGACCAGGGTGTTGACGCCGAAGGCGCCGCCCATCAGGCGCACGAAATTGATCGTCCCCGCGCCCTGGTTCAGCTGTTCGGGCGGCAGCGCGTTCAGCGCCGAGACAGTGATCGCCGGCATCATGATGCTCATGCCGAGCCGGGCGATAATCACATAGACCGCCATCAGCCAGAACGCGCTGTTGACGTCGGTCGATTGCAGCAAGGCCATGCCGGCCGCGAACAGCAGCAGCCCGGCCATTGCCAGATAGCGGACCGGAAAGGTATCGACCAGCCGGCCGGCGATCGGGAACAGGCACATGACGACCAAACCCGACGGCGCGGTCACCAGGCCGGCCGCCGTGGGCGTGAAGTCCTGCACCGTCTGGACGAATACCGGAACGATATAGGTCGATCCGAAATTGCCGGCGCCGAAGACGAATCCCAGTATCGCCGCCGCGACGAACTGGCGGTGCCGGAACACCGAAAAATCGAGAATCGGCGCCGCCGAACGAAGTTGCGAGATGACGAACGCCGCCGCCAGTACGCAGCCGGTCAACGCTTGAAGCACGATCGTGTCCGAGCCCCAGCCCTCGCGCTGGCCATTGGCGATGGCGATCATCAAGAACACGATCGCGCCGCCGATCAGGGCGTAGCCGGACCAGTCGAAGGGCAGCCGCGCCACGGCCGGGTCGCGGGTCGGCATGAATACCGCACCCATCGCCATCGCCAGCCCGGCAATCGGCAGCGGGATAAAAAACAGATGTCGCCAACTCCACGCATCGATGGTCAGGCCGCCGACGATGGGCCCCAGTATGGGCGCGATCATGATGCCCATCGCATAGACGCTCAACGCCAGGCCGCGGCGTTCGGTGGGAAAGACGCGGAAGATCGTCACCATGGCAAGCGGCTGGACGACCCCGGCGGCGAAGCCCTGCACGATGCGCCCGAATATCAGAACATCGATGTTGGGCGCGAATGCGCAGATCAGCGAGCCGGCGATGAAGATCACCACCGATCCCAGATAGCCGCCGCGCGCCCCGAAAGCCGCGATCACCCAGGCGCCCAGAAGCTGGCTCGCGGTCATGGTCGCCAGAAAAGCGGTCGACATCCACTGCGCCTGATCCTGGCCAACGCCGTAGGTTCCCATGATCGCCGGGATCGCCACATTCACCATCGTCGACGCCAGGATCATCACCATCGCGCCGGTCATCCCGGTGATGGTGACCAGCCAGCGATAGGCGGCACCATACCGCAAACTTAACGTATCGACGCTTTGCGACGCCAAATTCTACCTCGATCCTCAATTCGTGAAATCTATCAGCGCGCGGTCCAGCCGCCGTCGACGGTGAAGGCGGCGCCGCGCACCGCCGCACCCGCATCGCTGCACAGATAGACCGCCGCCGCGGCGATTTCTTCGATTGTGATAAACCGTCCCATCGGTTGATGGTAGGGCTGTTTGCGCGCCGTGTACTCGTCGAGCGCGGCTTCCTTGGAAACGCCCATTTTTTTGGCGAAGGCGTCGATGCGGTGTTCGCTCATATTGGTGCGGACCGTGCCCGGACAGATTGCGTTGCAGGTGATTCCGGTCTCGATGGTTTCCAGCGCGACAACCTTGGTCAGGCCCAGAATACCGTGTTTGGTTGCGGTGTAACAGACCAGTTCCGGCGTGCCGACCAGCGCATTGGTCGATGCGGTGTTGATGATCCGGCCCCAGTTGCGCGCCCGCATCTGCGGCAGCACCGCGCGGATCGCGTGAAACGGCGCCGACAGATTGACCGCCAGCATCTCATCCCATTTTTGCGTCGGGAAAGTTTCGACCGGCTCGCGGTGCTGGATGCCGGCATTGTTGATCAGGATATCGACCTTGCCCAGCCTGTCGGCGGCATCGGCGATCATCGCCACGATGGCGGCGGGGTCGCGCATATCGGCGTCGTTATAAAAGACCGGCACGGAAAATTCGGCCGCCAGACCGGCGCGCAATTCCTCTATCGCCGTGGCGTCGTCAAAACCGTTCAGCATGATCGCGCAACCCTGCGCCGCCAGCGCCCGCGCGAACCCGAGCCCGATCCCGCTAATCGAGCCGGTAATAACCGCTGTCTTGCCTTGCAAACTTCCCGCCATGGTCGATATCCTTCCTTTCGATTGGTTCCAGGTTAAAGGAGAATTACGTCATGGAGCAATATCCGGCGGTCCGGTTCATGGTCACGCATGGGCGATGGCTGGCGATACCGGTCGGCCTGGTGTTGCCGGTTCTAGTGTTTGCGGGGGTCGCCATTGCCGATTGGAACTGGCTGTGGGGCATCCTTGCCATTGCGGTTGGGACGATGGCCGGTTTCGCCTTTCGAACCTTCGCCGAACTCACCCAGATCATCGCCGACATGCTGCTGCCGCAATAGCCGGAAAATCAATCAAGGTGTCGAAGGATATCATCGTTATCGGCGGCGGGCTTGCCGGATTGGCGGTGGCCAACCGCGCCGCCGAACTGGGCCTGCATCCCATCGTTCTGGAGCAGGGCGGCGATCCGCAATATTTCTGCAACTCGCGGTTCGCGGGCGGGCTGTTGCATGTCGCGTTCAAGGATATGCGGGCACCGCCCGACGATATAATCGCCGCGATCGAGGCGCAGACCGGCCCTGGCGATGCAACGGCGAACGCCGCGGTGATGGCGCGCGAGGCCGAACGCGCCTTGGCGTGGATGCGCGCGCAGGGCACCAAGTTCATCAAGGGTGGGTCGCTTGAATTCATGCGCTGGGTGCTGGCGCCGCCCCGGCCACGGACGGCGGGGCTGGACTGGAAGGGGCGCGGGCCGGACGTCACCTTGCGCCGGCTGACGGCGCGCCTTGCCGAACGCGGCGGCGTGTTGCGCCTGGCGACCCGCGCGCGCGAACTTATCATGCAAGACGGTGCTGCCGTCGGCGTCGTTGCGCAATGCGACGGTGCGGTGGAATCGATTTTGGGCCGGGCAACGGTGATCGCCGATGGCGGGTTTCAGGCCAATATGGAACTGATGCGGCGGTTCATCTCGCCCCGGCCCGAAAGCCTGCTGCAACGCGGCGCCGCCACCGGCCGGGGCGACGGCCTGACAATGGCGCAGGCGGCCGGCGCGCGGCTGATCGGCATGGACCGGTTCTACGGCCATCTGCTGGGCCGCGAGGCGCTGGAGAATGAACGGCTCTGGCCGTATCCGATACTCGACGCCATCGCCGTCGTGTCGCTGGTCGTCAATGGCGCCGGCAGCCGCTTTGTCGACGAGGGCATGGGCGGCGTCTATTTGGCCAACGAAGTCGCTAGGCTCGACGATCCCCTCTCGGCCATCGTGGTGTTCGATGAGGCGGTCTGGACCGGCGTTGCGGCCGATAACCGCTATCCGCCCTGCATGAACCCGGTCTTCGTCAAGGCCGGCGGAACGGTGATCGAGGCCGGCGGTCTTGGCGAACTGGCAAGGCGGATCGGCGTGCCGGCGGATGCGCTGGCGCGCACCGTGGCGGACTACAACGCCGCGGTTCGCGACGGCGCGACGGCGCATCTGTCGCCGCCGCGCGCGACCGGCCGGTTCCAGCCCCACGTCATCGAGACGCCCCCTTTCCGCGCGATACGCGCTTGCGCCGGCGTCACCTATACGATGGGCGGCGTGGCGATCGACGAACATAGCCGCGCGCTGCACCGCGACGGCGGCGTCATCGCCGGGCTCTATGCCGTCGGTTCGGCATCGGGCGGTATCGAGGGCGGGCCGAACGCGGCCTATCTGGGCGGGTTGTCGAAGGCGGTGATTACCGGGCTCCGGGCGGCCGAAGCCATTGCCACGGATCATCTTGGCCACGGATCATCTTGAGGCCGGGGAACGGTGCAAATGATCTTGTTTTGTTCTAATATCCGGCCTGCTATGATGCGGGCATGGATACGGGGCAGGTGGATGACCGGCACACGGCGGACGCGGCGCGCCTGATCGCGCGCGGCGTGGCGCGGCTGCTGGGCGATCTGGATGCGGATTGTCTGTTCGAATTCACCTTGCGGACGGGCCGCCGGGTCGACGCCATCGGGCTCGACCGGAGCGGCACCTTCATCATCGTCGAAATCAAATCCGGCGTCGCCGACTTCCGGTCGGATACGAAGTGGCGCGAATACACGCCATTCTGCGACCGTTTCTATTTCGCCGTGCCGATGGATTTTCCGCTCCGGACACTGCCCGGAACCTGCGGCGTTATCCGGGCCGACCGGTTCGGTGGCGCGATCCACCGCGAAGCGCCCTATATCGCCATGAATGCGGCGCGGCGGCGCGCATTAACCCTGCGCTTCGCGCGCACCGCCGCGACCCGGCTGAACCGGGCGAGCGGTCTTCCGCCCGGCCCGTAGCCAGTGGGGTTCAGTCGCCCGCCGCCGCCATCGCTTCGCCGGGCAGGTCGGCTTCCTTGCCGCCCATTGCCAGCATATCGGCGACGACGCCCTCTTCCATTTCGATCATCAGCGCGTCATTGAAGCGGTTGAAGAAGCCGCATAGCGCGGTCCGCAAGGTCAGTTCGACGATCTGTTCTTCGGTGAAATGGCGGCGCAGATCCTCGAACATCCTGTCGCGGATATATTGCGGCTTCTCGGTGACCGCCATCGCGTAGTCGCGCACCAGCAGGTCGACCGCGTCCAGCCCCGGACAATCTTTTTCCAGGATGTTGGCGATGGTGTCCACCGCCAATCCCTGTTCGACCAGGCGTGGCGTGTGGTGGGCGACGCAGTAGCGGCATTCGTTCAGTTTCGAGACGACGACCAGCGCAATTTCGAGATAACGCTTGGGCAGGATGCTTTCTTCCTTGAAGTCGAGCAGCATGCCCATCAGGTGCTTCACGGCGGTGGGCCGGTGGGCGAAGATTTTCACCTGATTGAGGAACGGACCGTATTCGCCGGCGAAGCGTTCATAGACCGGCTTTACGTCGTCGGGAACTTCGCTTATCGCCACATCGCGGACTCGGGCCATCGGTATTCTCCCTATTGGGTTTGGTCGCCGTTGCTTGGGTTTAAGCGGCGCAAGGTCTGGGTTGTGCTGTGCCCGTCCAGGATATCGGCCAGTATGACGGCGCCGCCCCAGGACTGGACTTCGGCTGCGCCGACAACCGTATCCAGCGTGTAATCGGCGCCTTTCACCAGAATGTCGGGCCGCAGGGCGTTGATCACGGTGAGCGGTGTTTCTTCGGCGAAGATCACCACCATATCGACGGCGCTTAGCGACGCCAGCACCGCGGCGCGGCTGGCTTCGCCCTGGGCGGGGCGGCCGGCACCCTTGAGCCGGGCGACGGATTCATCGTCGTTCAGCCCGACGATCAGCCGGTCGCATTGGGCGCGGGCCTGGTTGAGCAACGAGATATGCCCGGGATGAAGCAGATCGAAACAGCCATTGGTGAAACCGATCCGGCGGCCTTCGCGGCGCCAGCCTTCGGCCCGGTCGCGGGCGGATTCCAGCGTTGCGACCTTGGCCTCGCCGGTCAGGAATTCAGCCTCGTGCAGCGCGCTCACGATCTCGGCCGCATGGGCGGCGGCGGTGCCGGCCTTGCCGACGGCGACACCGGCCGCGATGTTGGCCAGCCGGGCGGCGCGCAACGCCGGCACGCCGAGCGCCAGCCCGGCCGCCATTGCCGCCGCCACCGTGTCGCCGGCGCCCGATACATCGAATACGGCGCGCGCCCGCGCCGGCAGATGATCGGCGGCGCCGCCGCGAACCAGGGTCATGCCCCGGCCGCCCAATGTGGCCAGCACGGCGTCCACGCCGCAATCGGCGATAATCCTTGTGCAGGCCGCAACGACGGCATCGTCGTCATCGAGCTTCATGCCGCTGGCCTGCGCCAGCTCATTGTGGTTCGGCGTCAGCAGGCTGGCGCCGCGATAGCGGGCGTAATCGGTGCCTTTGGGATCGACGACGACCGGTTTGCCGGCATTCTTTGCCGCCGCGATCAGCGCGCCGGTCACCGCCGCCCCCAGAACGCCCTTGCCGTAATCCGACAGCACCAGCGCGTCGCAATCCTCAAGCGCCGCCAGGGCGTGGTCCAGCAATTCGTGGCCGGTGGAATCCTCCAGCGGACCGGTTGCTTCTTCATCGGTACGCAGCAGTTGCTGACCGCCGGTAACGAAGCGGGTCTTGACCGTCGTCCGCCGCCCGCCGACCGTGATCAGCCGTGCTGTGACCCCGGCCATTGCATCGAGCCGGGCGCTGAGTTCGGCCCCGGCGGCATCGTCGCCGCTCACCGCGACCAGTACCGCCTTGGCGCCGAAGGCGACCAGATTGCACACGACATTGCCGACGCCGCCGATCATGACCATTTCGCCGTCGATGGCGAGGATCGGGATCGGCGCTTCCGGCGAAACCCGCTCGACCGTGCCGGTCACGAAGCGGTCGAGCATCAGGTCGCCGACGCACAGGATCCGCGCCTCCGGCATCCGTCCGACAATCGCCGCAATCTCGGAATTCTCCGTCATTCACCCATCCTGTCCGGAGTTAGGTTCGCGTATCGCAATATTGCAGATTGGCCTGGCGCGGTCACGCATGCAGGAAGCGCCGTTCGGTTCCCGCCAGAACGACCGCGGTCAGCCGCCGGCCGTATCCAGCGCCGGTATCGATGGCGATTCGGTTGGCCAGGCTTTGCGCCGTCGTCACCACCGAATGGCCATGCACGATGACATAGCCATGATTCACGGTCGAATCGTGGAACGCTTCGCGAATCCACATCAAATCCTCCGCCGTCTGATCGGCAAACCGCCGGCCGGGCCGCACGCCGGCATGGACGAAGGCATAATCGCCCTCGATATGAAACAGGGCCAGATTGCCCAGAAAGCGGCGATGGGAGGCCGGCAAGCGGTCCAGGAACTGGCCTTGCCAGGCGGCCAATTCGGTGCAATCGGGCCAGTGCGCCGAGGCGTCGATTCCATAGCTGCGCAACGTCGCGTCGCCGCCAAAGCCGACCCAGTTGCCGCCGGCCGCAAGGTCCCCGTCCAGATAGCGCAGGACGTAATCCTCGTGATTGCCTTTCAAGAAGATGCTGGTGAACCCGGCCAGCGGGCTTTCGGTCAAAAAATCGAGGACGCCGGCGCTATCGGGGCCCCGGTCGACATAATCGCCAACATAGACGATGACCCGCCGGTGCTGCGGCGTCCCTTGTGCATCGGCGGCGATTTTCGCGTGCAAATCGGCCAGGCGCGCGCGCTGGCCATGGATGTCACCGACCGCATAGACGCGCGTGCCGGCCGGCGGCGCGCTGCAAAAGGTGGATTTGAACGGATTAAGCATCGCGTGGAATTTGCCGTAGCCGTTCAGGATTCCTTGGCAACCGGGTCACCGAAGGACGCCCATTGCGCGCGTCCGCCCCGGTTTTCGAGATGGTTGACCAGCGCCGTCACGGCGCGGCGGTCGAAGCTTTCGCCGGACTCTTTTAGCAGGATGTCGATCGCCCGGTGGAACGCCATGCCGGGACGGTAAGACCGGGCGCTGACCATGGCGACAAAGGCGTTGGCCACCGCGACAATTCGCGCGGTCAGGAGTATTTCATCGCCCTTCAGACCCTTCGGTATGCCGCTGCCGTTGAAGTTTTCTTGCAACTGGCGGATGGTTTCGGCGATCGGGCCATCGAGTTCGATGTCGGCGATAAGATCGGCGCTGGCCAGGATGCTGTCGCGGATCAGTAGAAGTTCCGCTTCGTCCAGCGGCCCCGATTTGGTCAGCACCGATTCCGGCACCGCCAACTTGCCTAAATTCATCAAGCTGCCGGCGATCTCGCTGACTTCGCCAGCACCCGCATCGAGATCCATTTCCTGGCTCATCGCGCGCGCGACCATGCCGACCCGCAACGAGTGATGGGCTGAAAAGGGGTCACGCCGGTCGACCATGCCGACCAGCGTATTGACCAGTTGCCGCATGATCCGTTCGCGTTTGGTGCGCTCGCGTACCGAATCGGTGATGTCCTGCGATACCACCAGAACGCCGGCGGGTTGGTTCGCCGTCGCCGGCAAGGGGATCAGATCGGAGATATAGATCCGCTCGCCCATGCCTTCCACTTCGACCGTACGGGTATGGCTAGCCGGTTTGAACTCGCTCAGGCAGGTGTCGATCCAACCGACCATTCGCTTGCCTTCCACCGGGCCGATCACGCTGGCCACCGGTTTATTCCACAACGATTTCCGGTCCAACCCGCTGCGCTCGACGGCGACGCGGTTGAACCAGCGGTAGTGCCCCTTGGCGTCGTAGATGACGATTGTGTTGGGTTGACTGTCGGTCACAAGATGCATGAAATCGCGCTGGCCCTGGAAGCGTTCGGCGAGTTTCTCGAACCGGTCGGCGGCTTTGCTGGCGCGGCGCGACGTGCCGTAATACCACAGCGCCGCCATGCCGATCAGCACCAGCCCGATGATCAGGAAAAAAGCGATGAAAAGCTAATGCAGCCGCGATTCCGATTTCGCCAGGGCTTCGGCCACATCGACCTTGTGCAGAAGCGTCCAGGCCACACCGGTGACCGCGCGCGCAGTGACCAGCACCTCGGCGTCCCGATAGTCGCGCTTGCGCCCGAAACCGCCCGGGTTGCGGATCGCGAAAGCCGCCGCCAGTTCCGGCGTATCGAGCGCCAGCCGGCGCTGAAGCGGGGCCGTGCCGTCGCCCAGCGGCGAAAGGTACAGGACCGATGCGCCGTCGATCTGCGCCAGCAGCGCCTCCGTCGTATCCTCGGTGCTTCCGGGTTGGTTCAGCAGCGGGTAAAGTTCGTGCGTGATCAGTTTGACGCCGAGCACCATGCCGATCTGGGATTCGGGATCGCGGTCCCCCTGAATGTCGAATACGGGGGCGAGGAAGGCGATTGTCGGCACCCCGGCCGGTCCGGTGAAAATGCCGGAGATCGTCGGCTTGCCTTTCGCGGCGCCGGCGACAAACGCCGCCAGCTTGCCTTCGATGTCCGGGATCGAAGGGCTGGCCACGATGATCCTGCGGTCCAGGCCGAGCAGCGCCATGCCGGCGGTTCCGGTCTGCTGGACATTGGCGCGCACGGTCGATGCGGCGGCCGGGGGCTCGAATCCTTCCCGCTTGGCAGCGACGGTCAGCAGGCTGCGCAAATAGGTCGCTTCCGCCTTTTCAGCCGCGGCGCCGTCGGTTTCGGTCAGAATCGTCAGATAAAGCTGCAACGATTCGTTTTCGGCCAGCGCGTCCAGCGCACCTGTTTGCTGGCCGATCCAGCCTTCGATATCGGCGAGCCGGCTATCGGCAACCACGCCAAGCCGTTGTTGCCAGCGGTTCAGTTCACGCTCGCGCTCGGTTTCGGTAAACTGAAAGACGGCGAAAACGCCGGCCGCGGCAATGACCACAATGACAATGCCGGTAAGGATCATGCGGATCAAAGCCTGCCTGCCCGCCTGATCGTCGCCAGCTATCGGATCGCGCAATGTGGTCTCCTATCGTCTTTTCATCAGGCCAATTCGGCCATTCCACCGGGCCAATTCGGCAGGCTCTTCGCCGCGTATTTTTTATTCCTGAATTTTATATGGGGCTGACCCAGATAATGCCAAAAAGGCGTTATCATGGGAAGCATGCGGAAGAGTCGTCTAAGCAGGTTTAAACAAGGCCACCTTGTCGAACATTTTGTTGCTGGAACCACGGCGCGGA
>Ga0066376_10001622_pt1 | contig 21726 bp, 20 predicted proteins | sample Knorr_S15_td_Bot_FD_77009 | JGI IMG/M metagenome (GOLD analysis project Ga0066376, IMG submission 77009) | Marine microbial communities from Southern Atlantic Ocean transect - Knorr_S15_td_Bottom_ad_5009_LV_A | ecosystem: Environmental > Aquatic > Marine > Oceanic | place: Southern Atlantic...
AACGCGATTTCAGCACATCGAAACACAAAAATTCTTGGTGAATACCTGATTGACGCTGAAAAACGCGGAATAGAGCTCTTTATTTGTGCTGCAGGGGGTGCTGCTCACCTTGCGGGGGTAGTTGCTGCACATACCAAAAGACCCGTTCTTGGCTGTCCAATGCAGGCATGGTCGCTTGATGGCCTTGATTCGCTGCTATCCACGGTACAAATGCCAAAGGGAATCCCAGTGGCCACTTTTTCGATCGGTGCTGCAGGTGCCACCAATGCGGCCATTTTTGCCGTTCAAATGCTATCAATGAGCGATTCCGACCTATTAGAGCGTTTAACGGAATTCCGAAAAACGCAGTCTGAAACAACGACTCCCCTCGAATAATTCATTTTTTGGTTGCTTTTCTATGGTCCGAGAACCACAATGGCGCGTTCGCGTCACTGCTCTTTCCAGTGACATAGTTGGGGTTGCCGATGCTGTCGCGAGCGACATTTTTTATTGAGCAACCAGACCCAGCCTTTGTGGGGGAAGATTACAGGAGACCATTCATGTCATTTATTTCACCATTTACATCAGTGCTTGCAGCAGGACTTATTGGAGTTGTTGTCTCAACGGTTTCTGCAAAGCCAAAGAAGTTTGAAGAAGTGAATGACGGCTACACCAAAGTAGTTTCTACGGTCGATGGTTCAACCCCACTCTTTGGTTTATGGATCAATTCAAAAGAAAATCAATTGCTCGCCGAACTTCCACAAGGCTGGAAAGGAAAGAAGTTCTTTATTGCAGTGACACCATCAGCTGGTGTGATTTTCGCAGGATTGCAGGGCAACGAATCGTACATTTACTTCCGTCGATATGGTGATCGTCTAGCTTTTATCTTACCAGAACTTTCAGTGCGTTCAACAGGTGACAAATCTTCAAAAGATTCAGTAAACACAATTTTTACAGATACGGTTCTGCTCGATGTTCCAATCATCGCAACCGGACCAAGTGGACAACCGGTCATAGATCTAGACAGCCTTCTGGTTGGAAGCGCATCCAAGATTGCTGGACCAGTCGGAAGTGGCGCGAACAGCAAACTTGCCAGTATTGTGAAAGCAAAGTCATTCCCAAACAATTTAGAAGTTGCTTTTGAAATGCCTACGTCTGGCGGCAAACTTAAAACGATTCACTATTCAATCAGTGAAGTGCCAGAAAGTGGGAGTTATAAACCCAGAAAAGCAGATAGTCGTGTTGGATATTTCACCACCTCATTCCGCGACCTGGGTCAATATCACGATGAAGACAAATGGGTTCGGTACATCAACCGTTGGGATATTCAAAAACGAGATCCAAAACTTACGTTGAGCCCCCCGAAAAAACCGCTTGTGTTTTACATTGAGCACACAGTACCGGTTCGGTACAGACGTTGGGTTCGGGATGGTATTTTGTATTGGAATGATGCGTATCGAAAAATCGGGATCGATAATGCAATCGAGGTGTATTATCAAGACGCTGCAACAGGTGCACATATGGATAAGGATCCAGAAGATGTGCGGTATAACTTTTTACGATGGCTCCATAATGACGTTGCTACGGCAATTGGTCCTTCGCGTGCACATCCTATGACAGGTGAAATTCTTGATGCAGACATCGTGCTGACGGATGGTTGGATACGGGCGTATTGGAGGTGGTATACGCAGATTCCATTGTCCGCAGAGGCAATGACTGCATTTACACCCCAAGACATTCAGTGGCTTGAGGATTATCCTGAGTGGGATCCCCGATTGAGGATGGCTAGCCCAATCGATCGAGCAAAAATTCTTGCTGAACGGGCTACGAAGAAGAACGCGGGCGAATATGACCCAGCAAGTTCACTTATTGATCCAGTGCTTGCAGGTGACAAAGATCTCGCTGAAATTGCTGGTTGGCTCGGAGACGAAGACCGACATTGCCTTGCTGCATATCAACTGGCAAATCAAATGGCATTTGCTCGCCTAAGTTTGGAAACCCTTAATCTTCTCGAAGAAGGCGCGCCTTCTGATGAAAACGACAGAGCAACAGCCGATGAATTGGATGGCATTCCGGAATGGTTTATTGGTCCATTGATGTCAAGTTTGGTCTCACATGAAGTGGGGCACACGCTTGGTTTGCGCCATAACTTTAAGGCATCAAGTTTGTACTCGTTTGAGGAGATCAACTCTGATGAAATACGAGGAAAGAAACCGTTTACTTCATCAGTGATGGATTACAACCCAGTGAATTTCAACATGGAAGCGGGTGAAATTCAAGGCGATTACGCAATGATCGGAATTGGACCATATGATTTTTGGGCGATTGAATATGGGTATACATTTGAAAATCCAGAAGATGTATTGAAGGAAGCGGATGATCCCACGCACGCATACCTGACTGATGAAGACACAAGTGGTCCTGATCCACTCGCGAAGCGATATGACTTCAGCAAAGACCCTTTAAGTTATGCGAACAATCAAATGCGAATAGTCAACAAGTTAAGAGAAGATCTACTTGAATCATTCGTGAAGGATGGAGACAGTTGGTCCAAAGCAAGAAGAGGCTATGAGACAACGCTGCGTATGCAATTATCTGCTGCAAGCATGATGACAGATTGGATCGGCGGAGCGCATACAAACCGGAACAAGAAGGGTGATTTTGAAAATGGCGAACACCCACCAGTTGAAGTTGTTCCCACAGATCAACAACGAAGTGCATTGCGATTTGTTGTCGACACCATTCTCGATGAGGAAGCATTTGGCCTGACAATTGAATTGTTGACACACTTCAATGTAGACAAGTGGTACAGCGGTGGTGGTGACAGTGGCGATGCGACATGGCCGATCCACGATCGGATTCTTGGCACCCAAGCATCAACACTTTCAGCCCTTCTTGCTCCAAGCAGGCTAGGCATGGTCTATGACAACGAATTCAGGATTCCATCGGATGAGGATGCCCTTACAGTGGTAGAAATCTTCGATACATTGATGGAGTCGGTATACGGTGGACTCGGCGAAATTGATGGTGAATGGTCAAATCGACGACCAATGATCTCATCGATGAAGCGGAATCTTCAGGCTGAAATGACCGATCGATTGGTAGATTTATCAACTGGTCGAGTTCGCATGTTTAGGACGATACGAACCCTTGCGCTGCACCACACACGCAGATTACACAAGCAAATAGGTGCTATCCTTCAAAGCAAGTCGAAGTTGGATACGTATACATTGGCGCATCTTGAAGACATGCACGAACGCCTTGGCAATGCTCTTGAAATCGTCTACACGATGTAGTACTACTCAGCGGAAATCAATTCTTGTCGCCATGTTCGATCATGATCTTCATTGCCTGAATTAGATTTTGGCATGGAGAGATGAAGAGTGACTGGTTGTTTTAGTTCGACGGTGCCGTCAACTTCGCGAGCCCCAACTCGCATTGCATTCCCAGCCCAATCCACATTCATGGATCCGCAATCTCTTCCCTCGTGCTTTCTCCAACAAGCACCGTGACTTCTTGGATAGTGACTTGCTGCAACCATTTGTACCTCTACAACCTCACCTTGAATGTTTGCTGGAACAGTAATTGGTTGATGGATGACGCCAACGTCACCACCACCGACCTGAAATGCAATGTGGACATCAACAGCACCAGGAACAACAACAAATGATTCAGCGGTTGGACGTAGGTGCACGATGACTGCCGCCGGATTCTCAAATCTATTCTGATAGTAGATTGACAATTCTGGACCCACATCGGATGAACGGATAACAGGAAATAAACATACTCCATCAGCTTCAAAATATTGTGACCCAATGAGATCACTTAGCACATCAGGAAGGTTGTCTTCAAGGGTAAGTGCGTATGCCAACCAGCAGCCACCAAATACAGTGGCGAGTGGAACGACTGCTCTCATCAGAGTAATGCCATTTGCTCCCGAATATAGCCATAGCCAACCACTCCAAAGACCACCAAGAGCAATGAAAATTACTAACAGGAAGTTTCGTTTTTCGTGCATACCGTGGCTCCTTCCAATTGAACCATCGCCGCTCGAGTCGCCAAAGCGGCGAAATTCCCCTACGCTTGTATCCTACGCAGGGTATCTCAGTATATCGACAAGGACGAACTTCGCCTATGAACTTCAACACACCACCCACAAATCCAGTCGAATCCGCTCAACGATGGTTCGATCAAGCAGTAGATCAGGCAGTAACGCCGAATCCACTTGCCATGGTGTTATCGACGGTGAATGCAGAAAGTGCCCCTTCTTCGCGAGTTATCTTGCAAAAGGGATTCGATGAAAGTGGGATCGTGTTTTTTACAAATTATCAGAGTGACAAGGCGAACGATATTGTGGCAAACGAATTAGTGTCGTTGTTGTTCCACTGGGATGATACGCAGCGTCAAATTCGAATCCAAGGCAATGCAACAAAATTGACAGGCGAAGAATCAGACGCGTATTTTGCAACAAGACCACGCGAAAGCCAGATCGGCGCATGGGCGAGTGAGCAATCGATGGTGCTGGGCGATCGTTCCGAATTAATTGCAAAAGCAGACGCACTTTCAGAAAAATGGAGCGACTGCGAAGTTCCACGCCCCGAACACTGGGGAGGGTATCGAGTTTCACTCAACCTGATCGAGTTTTGGGAAGGCCAAGACGGACGGCTCCACGATCGAATCAGGTACACCAACAATGACGGTTGGTCTTGGGAATTGTTACAACCGTAATCGCACGGCCAATTAATTAGCCGCGCCTTAATTAATTATCCAAAAGTCGCCGTGCTTCTTCGAGCAGTGCTGGGGGGAGCGCGGATTCATCTTGTTTTCTGGGGGATAATTTTTTGGGTTGATTTTTATGGTGGGATTTTGTACTTGCTGATTCTTGCTCATCGGGTTTCAGGAGTTCCTCCACCGCATCATCATCCAAGCCGAATCGTTTTTTCCATTCGGCTGCACCCTCTTTAGAAAGCCCTGTTGGTCGGTGTATTTTTTTTGACTGGGGAGTATTGTGATCGTCAACCAGTATTTGAAGAAATGCTTCCGAACCAAGATGTTGCGAACCTGCCGCTTTGATTGATCGAATAATTTCGCGATCACTCGTTACGACAGTAATGGATCGTTTTGCTGACGATTTAGCGACTCGATGCATAATTTCATCGTCTGCAGTTCGGTGTGGGCCAGTAAAGACCACCGAAACCCGTGCTCCAGTTGGACAAAAATCTGACGGTGTGCCATCACACACAAGGGTTATCCGATCCTTGCTCCACCTGCTATCACCGATCAGTCGAATCAACCCCTGTATGCCGTTCCCCGCGGATTCTGGGGGCAAAATTCCCGTCTGGTGCAAGACATTCCATGTATCGATCAACAGTTCCATAATTATAGGTAGGATATCGCCATCGCCAATCCGCGTAAGCGACTGCGATACAACAAGTTAAGGATGTTCGCTATACCCCTTGCAATGTGGTCTGCTATGCGTTCTAATACGTGGCTCAACACTGTTTTTTGTAAAGGCGACTACACACATGGCAATTCGTATAAGAGCACGGCAGAATGAATCAGCAGGGCAAATGCTCCGCAGGTTTAAGAAACTCTGTGAGAAAGAAAATCTCACGAAGGACGTAAAGAAACGGCAATACTTCGAAAAACCATCGGAGCGGAAGCGTCGTGCTCGTCGAAAAGCAGAATCGAGAAGAATCAGAGAGCTGAAATTCCCACAACGAACTACATCATCGTAGTTGTGGCTTCACAAGGCGTAGAACGACGCAATATCCCAATTCATTCAAATATCGAGAAAAGTCAGGATCAACGATTTCGATTTGACAGTCTCTTTATTCAAGAATTTTTTCATTTCATACAACAGCGACACAAAAAAGACCTTCATGGGTAAGGCACAACCGAAACCGGAGATCAACACATGAACCTTCTTCTTCTTGCACAAGAAACCCAAGCAACCTCAGACCCATGGATGATTTGGTCACTCGCACCAGTTGGTGCAGTCCTTGCCCTTGTGATGGCATACGTATTCAGTCGTGGTGTGATGGCACACAGCGAAGGTGACGACGACATGATCGAAATTGCATCACATGTTCGTGCAGGTGCAAAGGCATACCTTGTTCGTCAATACAAAGTAGTTTTTGTTGTATTCATTGTGCTGGTCGCAATCCTAGCAGCACTCGGCTTTGCAGGCATTCAACCAATCTGGTCCGCAGTTGGTGTTCCAATTGCTGGGTTGTTCTCTGGTCTTTGTGGCTGGTTCGGCATGAAAATGGCGACCAACGCTTCAGCGCGTACTACCTTTGCAGTGAAGACATCATTGAATGATGGTCTTCGCGTGGCATTCCGTGCCGGTGCTGTCATGGGTCTCATTGTTGTTGGATTCGCCCTACTCGACACCTCTGTTTGGTTCTACTTATGGAACAAGGTGATGCCGGGCAAAGAACTCGTTGAGATTACATCGATCATGCTGACATTCGGCATGGGTGCTTCGACGCAAGCATTGTTTGCTCGTGTTGGTGGTGGCATCTATACAAAAGCAGCAGATGTTGGTGCAGACCTTGTCGGTAAGATTGAAACCGGAATCCCAGAAGACGACCCTAGAAATCCAGCAACGATTGCAGACAATGTTGGTGACAACGTTGGTGATGTTGCAGGCATGGGTGCAGATCTGTACGAAAGTTATTACGGCTCAATCCTTGCAACGATGGCACTTGGTGCAGCAGCAGCGATGGGAATGGGTGTCGCTAGTGACATCGGTATTCGTCTAGCAGTCGCACCAATGGCATTGGCTGGACTCGGAATCTTCTGCTCTCTGGCGGGTGTTTTTGTTGTTCGAGCAAAGGAAGATGCAAGTTTCAGTGAATTGCTCAAGGGCTTGCACAAGGGCGTTTATGTCGCATCATTCCTCGTTACAATCCTCTGTGGTGGACTCTTCTATTGCCTTTTCAACGGATCTGAAGTCAGCTGGATTGGGTTGTGGTCCTCCATTATTACAGGTCTGTGCTCTGGTTTGATCATTGCATACGCAACGGAGTATTACACGTCATACGAACACGCACCCACTCAACGGATTGCAGAACAGACTGAAACTGGGGCAGCAACAGTGATCATCGCTGGAATTGCCGAAGGCATGAAATCAACATGGGCACCGCTCATTGTCATCGTTGTTGCAATCATTGCTTCCTTTAATTTTGCAGGTGGAAATGAAAACTTCCTGATGGGACTGTATGGCGTTGGAATCGCAGCAGTGGGCATGCTGAGCACGCTCGGTATTACGCTTGCGACAGATGCATATGGACCAATCGCCGACAACGCAGGTGGCAACGCAGAAATGACTGGACAGCCAGCAATCGTTCGAGAACGAACGGACATGCTTGATTCACTTGGTAACACAACAGCAGCAACTGGCAAGGGATTCGCAATCGGTTCAGCAGCATTGACAGCACTTGCACTCTTGGCTGCGTATGTTTCAGTTGTTCAAACGAGCCTAGATAAGAAAATCGCAACCGAAGACAATCTGACAGCGATCGTTGCAGAACGAGGTGATGCGGTCATGTATCTTGGTAACGGCGAATTTGTTGCTGTTAACGATGGAGATGCATTCGGTGGATTGGTATTGACATCAGATGCAAATCGTGCCCAATTGGACCGTGTTGTAACAATAGACGAACGATTCCGTGCAAATCTAACTTGGAACGAAATCGAAAATGTACATTTAGTCAATGTCGAGGTTCACAACACCGCATTGGCATTCAACATTGCTCCAACCCATAAAGCAAAAATCAAACAACTATTGTCGTTTTACGATGTCACAATCATGAATCCAAAAGTGCTCGGTGGCATTTTCTTGGGTGTGATGTTGGCGTTTCTATTCTGTGCACTCACAATGAGCGCAGTTGGAAGAGCCGCATATCAAATGATGAATGAATGTCGAAGACAATTTGCCATTATGAAAGATGCTTTCAAAGCGAACGGCATGAGTGCAAAAGAGATTAAAGATCCGATGAATTGGCCGAAGAAGGTCATTGTTGATGGACACCAATACCCAGACTATGGCGAATGTGTTGCAATCTCAACCTCCAGTGCACAAAGAGAAATGGTATTTCCAGCATTGCTTGCAATTGCTGTACCGATCATCGTTGGTCTTCTCTTGGGTGTCGGCGGCGTGATGGGCTTGCTCGTTGGTGGTTTGACAAGCGGTTTTGCAGTTGCGATTTATATGGCAAACGCAGGCGGTGCTTGGGACAACGCGAAGAAATATATTGAATCTGGTAAGCATGGCGGCAAGGGATCCGATGCACACAAAGCGAGTGTGGTTGGTGACACAGTCGGCGATCCATTCAAAGATACATCTGGTCCAGCACTCAACATTCTCATTAAGTTGATCGCAATCGTCTCGGTTGTATTTGCTGGTCTCATTGTGAACTTTAGTCCTATTGTCGCAGGAGCATTGGGTCTCTAAATGGCTGTAGCGCCAGTTGAAACACAATCCTCAGACACAGCATCTTTTGTTGAGGAAGCAGCGAAACTACTTGTAGATCGCCATTGCGAAGATGTTCTTCTCCTTGATGTGACTGGTTTGAGCCAAGTTTCAGACTTCGTGCTGATTAGTTCTGGAACCAGTGATCGCCAAATGAAATCCATCGCAGACGAGTTGGCGGATTTTGGCAAGGATAATGGTTTTCCCGCATTCCGTACGAGTATCGACACTGGGGCAACATGGATCGTAATCGACTTTGTAACGATCATTGTGCATATATTTGAACCCAAGCGTCGGGCGTATTATGATCTAGAGGACTTATGGTCAGATGCAAGACGTATTGACGTTACGGTGAAAACATCTGCGTCCTAATTTCTTAGAGGAGATCCACCATGTCTATTTGTTTCGCACGCCAATGTATTCTTTGGGTGTGTGTATTGACATGTAGCGTATTCAGTCAAGACGAGCCACGTCTTTACACTGGTGAAATCGCAGTGCCGGGTATTGGCCCAATGGGCATGACTCTTGGGGTGTCTGAATCTGATCATGGTTCCTTCCTCCTTTTAACCATTCCCATGCAGGGCGTGGACAATTTGCCACTCACGGCTACATACACTTCAGACGGTTCGTTGACTGCAACCACAGAACAAGCAGGGGCTGTGTTTACTGTGCGGGAAAACACCGATTTCACAGAACTTCTTGGGAAGATGGAGCAAGCAGGCCTTACATTCCCAATTTCGTTTACTCGTGTTACAGAAGTGCCAACGCTATCTCGGCCCCAGAATCCTTTTGAACCATATCCATATCTCTCACGCGAGATTTCAACACTGCATCCAGATGGACATGTACTTGCTGGTACGTTGACTATCCCAAAAGGTAAAGGCCCATTCGCGTGTGCTGTTTTGATCAGTGGTTCTGGCCAGCAGGACAGGAATGAGACGCTCATGGGGCACCAACCATTTTTGGTGATTTCAGATTACTTAACGAGGCACGGAATCGCTGTGCTTCGGTACGACGATCGTGGTGTTGGTGGTTCGACGATGGAAAACATCGATGACCTGAAGAACGCTACTTCAGAAGATTTTGCTTCGGATGCTATGGTAATGATTCGGGCTGCAAGACTGCATTCAGATATTAATCCGCGGCTTGTCGGTGTTGTTGGTCATAGTGAAGGTGGCCTGATTGGCCCCATGGTCGCTGAGAAAGATGGCAAACTAGGGTTTGTTGTGATGCTCGCAGGTCCAGGCGTGCCAGGGTTCGAATTATTACCGCTACAACAAGCAATGATCTTGGAGTCAATGGGCGTTGAGCAAGAGTTGATTGATAATACAGTGAATGCATCGATGTCGCTTTACGAGTTGATGATGGGTGGTGCATCAGAAGAGCAGTTGAGAGAGCAGGTACAAGAACTTGCTCAAATACAGTTTGAAGCGATGGGTCTATCTATGCCCGAAGAAGAGTTTGCTCTCGTGGTGGAAGAAGCGTTTCAAGAAACAACCAATCCGTGGTTACAATTTTTCTTGTTCTATGACCCAGCCCCAGTTCTTGCCAATTTAACATGCCCAGTCCTTGCTATGAATGGAACACTGGATGTCCAAGTTTCATCTAAACAAAATCTTCCCCCAATCGAGAAAGCAATACGTCGTGCAGGTGGAGATATTACGATAGTTGAATTAGAGGGATTGAATCACCTCTTCCAGCCCGCAACAACCGGTGCAGTTTCAGAGTACATAACGATTGAAACAACATTCGATCCAGCAGCACTTGAAATATTGAGTGATTGGATATTGGAGAAAACCGAAGATGGCTAATCAGTTGATAGAAGATCTCGTATACGTTGGATTCAACAGGCGAGTGATTGCACTTGACAGGTACACAGGCGAAAAGATATGGGATTGGAAAGCGGCTAAGGGAAGTGGTTTTCCTTCCATCTTGGTGGATGGAGATCGACTGATAGTATCAGTCCAAGGATATACCACCTGTCTTGAACCGATCACTGGTGCAGTGGTTTGGGAAAATGAGTTGAAGGGATTTGGGACTGGCATTCCAAGCCTCGCCTCGGTACGTGGATCTACCTCCTTGCAGGGTGGAGCGGCAGCAACCGCAGCAGCCCAACAAGCAGCAGCTGCGGCATCAGGTACGCACGGAGTGTCGAGTTGAGCTTTGGTCTTGCAAGAGGGAAAGCTCTGGATGTTGATGGAGTGGGCATCGAGATGCGTTCTTTGCCATCGCCAGATAATGGCTTGATCGATCCGCGATCGTGGTTTGAAGATCCATCGAAGCCACTCGAAATTGAAATTGGTTCTGGTAAGGGTACATTCTTGCTACAGGAAGCGAAACAACGACCAGAAGTGAATTACCTTGGCTTCGAATGGGCAGGTGAGTTTTATCGATATGCTGCAGACCGGATTCGCCGCAATCATTTGACCAATGTAAAAGTAGTCTATGGTGACGCGACGGAGTTTCTGAAATTCTGGTGTGAAGAACAGATTGCAGATGTCATCCATTTGTATTTCAGTGATCCATGGCCCAAGAAACGGCACCATAAGCGTAGGGTTATTCAAGACGATGCGTTGCTGTCGTTTCATCGAGTGTTATCTCAAGGGGGTGAAGTCAGGGTCGTTACCGATCATGATGAATTATGGCAATGGTGCGTGGAGCATTTCGAAAGACACACTGCTTGTTTTTCGCAACAAGCTTTTGGAATTGTTGAGTCGGCAGATAAAGGCGAATTGGTTGGGTCAAATTTTGAACGGAAGTATCGCAAGGATGGAAGACCTTTTCATGCGACTACTTTGGTTAGGATGAACAAATGCAACGCGAGGGAATAGATAAAGAAAACGTACAACCGGAGGACATACTCTGTGATTTTTGCGAGTCTGCAGCATGGGCTGCAGGAGAACCATGTGTCGAAGGGCATCAAGGGAGCATCATTTGCGGAGATTGTTTGAAACTGGCATACGAACAACTCATTCTTTTAGAATCTGATGAACAATCATCCCAGAAGTGTAGGATGTGTCTTGAAGATCGGGATGAGCCATCGTGGTCAAGTAAAATAGATCCTTCTGCCACCGTCTGTTTTCGTTGCATGAAACAGGCCGCAGCCGTACTTCAGAAATCCAAACTTTGGGACTGGGTGAAACCAACTTCCGACTAACAAACCGCTATCTTGGGGGGCTATGAGATCCCGCGTTAGTCTTGCAAACAAGTGTCTTGCCATCTTTGGTTTCGCAATCGTGATCATTATCGCGAGTACGCTCTCTGTCCCATGGATGAGATCCGATGATCTTGTGCAGGATTATCAGCTGGAAGTCGCTAGGCAACTTGCTGATTTATGGGAAACCAACCACAAAATTGATTCCGGTGGATTCGAATACGAGGAAGTAAGAATTCGCTATGTTTTGTTAAATGAGATCGGTGATAGTGGTGACACTTTTGACGAAAGAGCGAAATCAATATTTTTACATCGGGAAGACCACAGCCGTGAATACTTTGAAGAGAATGACAGGCAGCACCCAAACGATTTTCAATACGCAAGGTCATTCACTAAATCACAAGTAGCATCACTTGCACATATGGGAAACACTGATTTTGGATCAGGTGTTTCAGCACCAGATTTATCCGATCCACTTGAGCGCATGTTAATTGTCCAAAGAAAAACGGAATTCGCTACTTTCCAACTCGGGAAAAACAGAGCATGGATCATCGCTGCTGGCGTTGTGGGAAGTTTGCTATCAGGGCTCGTCTACTTCTTTATATTGAAGCGATTGATTTTTTCTCCAGTAAGAAAACTCCGAAGAGTTACCGAACGAGTGCAACAGGGTGACCTTACGGCGAGATCTACGTTGGAATCAGGCGATGAATTTGAAGAATTATCAATGGCGTTCAACGAAATGTTAGATCGAATGGAGAGGGATCAACAGCAACTTCAAAAAATGAACGAATCCCTCGACTTGAAGGTGGAGGAACTCGCAGAAGTGAATGTTGGTTTGTTCGAATCGAGTCGGTTGAAGAACGAATTCATTGCGAGTGTTAGCCATGAACTACGGACACCCTTAAACTCCATCATCGGGTTTGCAGAATTGCTTGAAGGCATGTCAATCGAGACAAAGGAAGGCCGTGAAAAGAGAATTCGGTATCTACGAAATATTTTGACAAGTGGAAATTCCTTGTTAAACATGATCAATGAACTTTTAGATATGGCAAAGATTGAAGCGGGTCGCATGGAGGTCAATCTTGAATCAACAAGTGTCGAGGATTTACTTGAAGGTCTTAGTGGAATCATGAGACCACAAGCAAAAGCAGTTGACGTAATACTTGAGCTTCAAATTGATGAAGACTTACCGCCTTTGCAAACGGACCCAGGAAAGTTACAACAGATTCTGTATAACTATCTCTCAAATGCAATTAAATTTGCGCCATCTGATTCAGTTGTAATAATCTCAGCAAACCAAGTCACCCTCAAAGACGATTCGACTTCGGTGAATATTTCAATTCGAGATCGTGGTCCGGGCATCCCTGAGGATATGATGGACATGGTGTTCGAGAAGTTTAGGCAGATTGACGCTACACATACGAGAGAGCATGCAGGCACTGGGTTGGGTCTAGCAATATGCAGAGAACTCGCTGATCTCATCCACGCTTCTCTCTCAGTGGAGTCAACTGTTGGAGAAGGAGCTACGTTCTATGTACAAATTCCAGAAATCTTTGCGCCAGAACAACAAGAATCGTTGATGCCAGAATGAATTTCTCAATAGAAACAATTCTTCTTGGTCTTAAAAGTTTGCGATTGCATGCGCTGCGGTCTGTTTTAACAAGCCTTGGAATTGTTTTGGGTGTTGCATCAGTGATCGTCATGGTTTCGATCGGAGAAGGCAACAAATTAAGTGCGCTTCGTGCAATTCAATCCCTCGGCGCAACAAACGTAATTGTTCGATCGCAACGACCGCCAGAATCACAGCAAGTTGGGTCTCAGCGGCGTTCGTTTGTTGCGAAATTTGGCATGGTTGGTGCAGACTTACGAAGGCTTGAACAATTTGTTGACGCAACCGCCATTATTCCACTGAAATCTGTTGGCTCTGAAGTTTCGGTGGGCGCTTCTAGAATAACAAGCCAAACATTTGGGACGATTCCAGCACTGCGCGAAGTTGCAAACTTGAGAATAAAACCAGGTGGCCGTTACATGGTAGAAGAAGATTTGAGACGAAGGGCGCCCGTTGCCATTATTGGTTCTGAAATCGAAAAATTGTTTTTCCCACTCACAGATCCGTTGGGGAAGAAATTGAAAATAGATTCACGTGTTTTCACAATTGTCGGTGTACTAGAACCAATTGGTCTTGCAGGAGGCGCAGGTTCTGCGTTAGTCGGAAGAGACCTCAACAAAGATGTCCACATTCCAATGACTACAGCAAAGTTGGAGTTCGGAGATGTTGTTCTACGTAGACAGTCGGGATCATTTAGTGGAGAAGAAGTGGAGATTTCCGAAATATACTTGACAGCACATTCGACAGAAGATGTGATCCCAATGGCGGAGCACATCAGGAATGTGATGAAAGCAGGTCATCCTCTTCTGAGTGATGTCGAGATTATCGTTCCGTGGGAACTATTAGAAAATGTGCGACGAACAACAGCAACGACAAATATCCTTCTAACAGCGATTGCCGCAATAAGCTTGCTTGTTGGTGGAATCGGCATCATGAATATTATGCTTGCATCAGTTGTAGAACGGACTCGAGAGATTGGTATTAGAAGGGCGGTTGGCGCTTCAAGAGGCGACATCGCTACCCAATTCTTGGTTGAGACAGGGAGCCTTAGTGCCGTGGGTGGTTTACTCGGAATTGGGCTAGGAATTGGTATTTCAGTGGGCTTAGAAACTTGGTTGCCTTGGATTTTAAGTTTGCCGGGACTTCGTGGCATCGCTGATGTAAGCGTGGGTCTTGAAACCCAGATAACCGGCTGGTCGATTGTTGTTTCATTCTTGGTTGCTGCTGGGACAGGGTTAGTGTTTGGAATCTACCCAGCCATCATTGCAAGCAAACAGGATCCAATTGTCGCGCTTCGGCACGATTAATTCAATGGTCTTTACTTATTGGCTTGGGCGACCAGGCACTCGTACAGTCGTTCGACCGTTGGAATATTTCACATGGCGCTTTCTTGCAGATTCGGGTCGCACTGCAACAAAAGGATACCCACCAATTTGACGGTGAACATAGTTTGGTGCTCGAATGATCAGCATCTCGTTAAAACTTGTAATGGTGCACTCACCACCATTTTTTTCCCACTGAGGTGGCTCAACGAATGTAGTGATCAGTTCGATTATTCTGTCGATGCGTTCCTGCTTTGTAAGGGATTCAGGATCAGCTGCGGGTGCTCCAAAACCAACGCCGCCCGAGTTCCCCCCACCGCCTGATCCTCCTCCACCAGTGCCACCCCCGCCGCCCCCAGTACCACCACCACCGGTACCCATCTCGGGAGCATTGTCAAAGTCACGTACGACGAACAAGAGATCACCAATGGAATACGTTGTTGTTTGATGTGATGAACTTTTTGAGAATCGAGATTTTAATCCAACTTCAAGGACGCCATCTCGCATTTGCCACGTGATTTCCTCGTCTTCGCTTAATTGCTCTATCACTCGTTCTAAAACAATCAACGCGGGTTGGCGTTCAAGTTTCAAGAAAATGGGTGCGGCGCGCTCACAACCATCAAGATTCTTGGTTGTCCAGTACACCTGCATGAGAACACCAAGGTCATCTTCCAATTGCCTCATGATTTCGTTTGCTTCTTCGCCATCGAACGAAACAGAAAGGTCTGTGTAAATCAGCGCACCAAGGATTTTTGCGTGTGGATGAACGCCTTGGTGGGTTTGTGCACCGAGAGAAGTGATGCCCAAAACAAGCATTGATGTAATTCTTGACCACCTCATACGACAGAGTATACGCCGCATATGGATGAATGAACAATCGTACATTCCATGTATGACTCACCGCGATGCCAACAAAAATGGCTAGGAAAGCGTATGTTCTGCATCAGTGGCTTGTTGAGTAATCCCTACATCTCATACAAATAACGCAATTCAAGGCAAAAATGAGGTGAAGACGCAGAATATTAACGGTATCACATAATTTTGGTTTTATCTCTTGCGTTTATTCAATGCTGGCGCATGATTGACTGTTCGGGAAAGACATTGAGACGAGGAATTAGGAAAGAGGAATGAGAGATGCGACTGTTGAAGCACGCGACAACACTAACGCTCCATAGACGAAGAGTCGTCATCTTGGCAGTGTTGACATACCTAGCCCTGTGCTAGAAACAACGCCTTCAACTTCGCGAAATTCAGGAGAGACGAGAAGCGGCCCGCCTTGAAAAAGGAGGGCCGCAATTTTTTTAGATGTCCTGACGGTTCTTACAGTTCTATTTTGTCAGTTCCAAGCGCACCGTGATCATCCATACCACCTCGCGAAGGCGATTCGGTATCTGGAATAGAGTGCTCAATGTCATCACCTATTTCCTCACCAGAGATTGCTCGCTTTAGACTTAAGCCAATCTTTCGTTCTTCAAGATCAACTCTCAAAATTTTCACATTGACTTCTTCGCCCGGCTTGACAACTTCTTGTGGATTATCCACCTTTTTATCCGAGAGTTCAGAAATATGCAGCAAGCCCTCTAGTCCTTCTTCGAGTTCTACAAAAACGCCGAAGTTCGTAATTTTCGTGACTTTACCGTGGACAACCATGCCTGGCTTATATGCATCCGGAATGGCATTTTGCCATGGATCTTCGTGCATTTGTTTAATACCAAGACTGATGCGTTGCTTTTCTTGATCAATCTCTAGCACCATGCATTCGACCTCATCACCCTTCTTGTATTTTTCATTTGGATGGGCAATCTTTTCTGTCCATGAGATGTCGCTGACGTGAAGTAACCCATCAATGCCAGGTTCAATTTCTACAAATGCACCATAGTTTGTCAGGTTGCGAACCGCGCCAGACACAATAGTTCCGACTGGGTATTTTTCAGCGACGAGTTCCCATGGGTTGCTTTCAACTTGCTTCATGCCAAGTGATATTTCATGCTTTGTTTTATCGATATCAAGCACGATGACTTCGATTTCATCCCCAGCGTTGACAATCTCACTGGGATGATTGATTCGTTTTCGCCAAGACATTTCTGAAACATGCACCAGACCTTCAACCCCATCTTCAAGGTGTACAAAAGCTCCATAACTGACCAGATTGACAACCTTTCCAGTTACTTTAGTTTGCACTGGGAATCGTTCTTCGATGTCATCCCACGGCGAGGATTCTTTTTGCTTGAGACCTAGGGCAATTTTTTCAGTATCGAAATCGACTTTGAGAACTTTAACTTCAATGTCATCCCCAGTCTTACAGATATCACTTGGGTGCTTGATGCGTCCCCAACTCATATCCGTGACATGGAGCAACCCATCAATTCCACCAAGGTCGATGAATGCACCAAATTCAGCAACATTTGTAACTGTTCCCTTGATGAGGTCACCCTCACTGATTGTATTAAGCAATTTTTGTTTTGCTTCATCTCGTTCATTTTCAATAAGCGTTCGACGGCTAATAACAATATTGCGTCGTGGTTCATCGATCTTCAAAATCTCGGCCCGAATGGTTTTACCCATAAATTGATTGACATCTGAAGGTCTGCGTACATCGATTTGAGATGCAGGGAGGAATGCTGGCACTCCAATGTCAACAAGGATGCCACCTTTGATTCTGCGTATTCCCTTACCTTCAACGATGTCACCCTCTTTATAGGTTTCTAAGACGCGTTCCCAATTACGGATGCGGTCTGCTTTTCGTTTCGATAATTTTACGATTCCATTTTCATCTTCAAGATCTTCAAGAATGACTTCGATTTCAGTTCCGGACTCAAGTGTGTCCCATTCGTCAAATTCACTTTTATGAATGAGTCCTTCGGACTTAAGGCCAACATCGATGACAGCATCGTCTCCGGCTTTCCCGACGACTTTGCCCTTCAAAATGTTCCCGGGAATGTAGTTCTGAATATCTTCACTGATCAGGGCTTCCATATTCCCTTCAGCAACATCCTCACCAAGCGAAGCGCGGATTAACGCATCGGCTTGGTCAAAATCTATTCCAAGATCCGCTATTAAATTGTGGTCTACCATGTGGTTTGCAGCTCGGGTTTCAAGACTTGGCTGTGGGGCTGCTGACCACAGTTGCCTGTTGTGAGCCACCATTCTGGGAAGGTTCCGCGACCTACCATGACAGACGGTGGGGGTTCACATGCCTGCAGAAACGTACAGGCGAGCCGAGCATGATACCAAATGCTTCATTAAGGCACTATGTTTAGGCGCGTAATCGTGCTCTTGAGAGCAAAATAAATCCGATTCCTCCAAGAGCAGAGAGACTCGCCCCGACGAAAAAGACGATAGGACCCGCGTTATAACCTTGGTGTTTAAGTGTTGTATACAAGGCGATGCCAATTGCCGGTGCAATCAATCCACGAATTCCCGTTAACGTGACGTGGAGCCCCATGTATCTCCCCGATTTTTCAATGGGTGCGTAATCTTGATGCCCAAGATTCCACGCCAACACGCCACCCCCGAACCCGATTCCGCGAATCGCTGCTCCGATCCAAAGGCCAGTAGTGCTGGTCCAAGCAATACTCAACGCAATAACAATTGATGAAACTACAAAGAACCAACTATGAATGGAACGAAATGACAAGACGTGCATGTTGTTCAATAACTTTGCCCAGAACGGTGTGCTAATTGGAATCATCAAGATCGGAATAGTCGTGACGATCAGAATTTGTCCAAGGTAATCAAGGTTAAACTTGTCACTCAGAATGATGATTAGCGGCGCCGTGAGCATGAGATTGCCTAGGCCAAACACAAACTGACAGGTCATATACTTTGCGAACGAAGTATCCTCAAACAATAAGTGGAAAGTCCTCCAAGGAAGAACAGACACATTGTGAGAATCGTGTTGTTCTTCCGAGAGAATTTTTGTGTGCCCCTTTACTCGAACCTTGCTGTATATCCACGCACCGATGATGCCGAAACTTGCAGCAACTGGATAAATCCACCGAAACGCATCCTCGTTCAAATCCATCACTTGTCCCACTGAAATAGCAACCACTGCTAGCACAAGTGCTTGGACGGTGGCAATTTTTCCTGCGACAACAGTTCTATGAACACGGCTATAGTTTGCTTGCCAAACTGTGGTACGAAGTGTGACAACTCCGGTGTAACACACACGTGTTCCGATTACACAAAAGAGTAACATCGCTAGACCGAAGGGAGTCCTTGGAACAAATGTGACTGTTGCAATCAATAGTACGGAGATGATTTTCAGCGCTGTAATGAAACGAATCTTGTGTTTTCCATTGCTGATCGCTGCCCAAAAGAAACTTGATATATTTGCAAATCCTTGTGCAGCAGCAAGGGTTGCAACCGACCAGTCCAGCCATGTTGACTCAACTACGCCATCAAATAGGCGTTTGGTTAAAACACCAACGACTCCACCCTCGATCGCCCCCATCATCATTGGCAAGAATGCCCAAGCGACCAACTCACGGGCATACCGAGGCTTGCCATGTGGATTATTGGTTGACTGCGTGTTTTTATTCATTCTGAAAAGGAATAACTTTTTGATTTAAAGATAAAGGATGGTATGGTACGCGCGGCCTTTCTGAAGGTCTCCGCGTGAAGTGCAAGCAGCACTGATGCGCTCGATCCTATCGAACCCCACGGGATCGTACCTTGCTGCGTCGATGGTCATGCCTCCTTGAGTGGAAGACCTGGAACGATGGCACACGAACCCACCTTAATGGTATTGGGTTTGACCGCAACCGCTGCTTGCACTTCACACGGAGACCTTCAGCTAGGTTATTTTTTATAGAGTGACCACATCTCTTCCAATGATGAAGGGATTACTCGAACTTCACCGATCGTCGCCATAAAGTTTGTGTCGCCAGTCCATCTTGGAACAATATGTACATGAAGATGCTGTGGGACACCCGCACCACCCGCTTGTCCCTCATTGATTCCAATATTGACACCTTGGGGGTTAAGTTTGTCGTGCATCAAACTCGTTGCTGTTTCTACAAGCTCCCACAGGTCTTTTCGTTCTTGCGATGGGTACGACAATAGAGTGGGCTGCGCCTTACCCAACGCTGCGAGCAGGTGTCCATTGGCATATGGATATCGATTTAAAAAGATAATCCCGCTATCATTTCGGTACACCACAAAATTCTGTTGGTCTAGATCTGATTGACCCCAATACTCTGCAATAAAGTTTGGCTCATCGCATGACACCTCACCTAGGGTCTCTTTGTCTAGTTCAAGATTTCGTAGGTACTCATAGCGCCACGGAGACCATAAATTCTTATTGTGCATGTGGACATTGTAGTCGAGCACATTGAACGTTCACTCTGTGATGAAAACACTTGCAATTAATTGTGGTTATTAGATCCAGCGGGCGCCGGTTTTTGCATCAACTCCAACAATGGTTAACCCTTGCAGTTGATCTTTGGGTATTTTGAATACTTGTGGAACCATTGAATTGCTTGCAGTGATTCGAGCAAAGTCAATGACTTCACCGCTTTTGGTTGTTCCCCGAATGATTACGACAGCACCAACTTCTAGGTCATAACCGAACGCTTCACCGCGAACGTATTCAGCGGTGTCGTCGACGTTTGGATCTGTGGGATCGTTAAGGTTGGAGAAAATAGAGACACGGATGTAACCATTCTTATTTCCTTCTTCTCGCTCTAGTCGAACGATCCTAGAAAGTGGGTTGGTTAGTGTCTCAACCATGCTAGGCGACCCTTCATTTCGGATGAAATCAAGGGCTTGCAATGAAGAAACCTTTTCTGAGAACTCTATTGCAGTACGGTGAGAATCGAAGGATAAGATTGCAAGAACGACAGTGGCGCCAAATAGGATCATCGCTGCAGTTCGCCACATTACGACAGAGCCTGTTGTGTTGATGTTTCCTCTTGCCGCACCAACTCGTGCGCCTATCAGCGCAAGTGGTGCGAGTCGTTTCGCTTCATTGTCTGCTGCTTTTGCTACTGCATCAAGAACTTTTCCCTTCAACGAATTTGGAGGAAGATCAGAAGGCAGAAGGGACTCATCAGTTGCAAGTCTGTGTTGCAATCTGACGATCTCGTCTTGTACCGAAGCGGGGGCATTGTGGAATGATCGATTGAATAATTCTGATTCAATTGGATCGAGCAAACCATGTGCGTCCAATACCGCAAGTTCAAGGAGTTCTGAGTAGTTGTGTGGTGAGTCGTTCATGTGTGTATCTGTTGTTCAAAGTTTGTTGTCCCTACGATCCAAGGACGGAAGAATCTCTTGTTCTATGCTCCCTCAGTCTCATGAGTCCGCGACTTAGCGCGGATTTCACAGTCCCGAGTGGTGCGTCTATTTGTCGGCTCACTTCTTTTAATGTGAACCCCTGGAAATATGCCCTTTCAATTACTGTTCGTTGCATTTCAGGAAGGGTTTGTAAAGCTTGCCAATGTTGAGCAGTACGCTCGTGTAGTAATACATTCGATGGATGTGGTGCATCGGTTGCCGATTCCCCGTGATGTGCAGTAAATTCTTGTTGCTTTGGACGGACTGATTTTCGGCGAATACGGTCGATAAGGTGACGTCTGGTAATCAACATGACCCAGGTCACCAATTTGGCTTTTCGTGGATCAAAACGATCTGCAGTTTTCCAGAGACGGACAAAAATTTCCTGGACTGCGTCTTCTGCCTCTGCTTTATTTGAGAGAAATTGCAGCGATAGCTTGAATACAAGTGCTGAGAAGCGATCGTACAGTTCTGCGACGGCTTCTTCTTCACCAATTGCGACTCTTCGCATCAATCGATAATCAGGTTCGTTTTCAGGCAATACCCACCTCCACAAATACTATATTCGCATCGTAGGGGCTCTTGGTTCCATCAAGAAATACCTACCAAAAACCAAACATTCGATGTCTGGTTGTCGCGATTCACTCAGAGTGTACCGATAAAATCTAATAGTTTGCAAAAAAAACCTAGTGATTAATCAAATCGTCACTAGACTACTTATGTAGCGATTCTGTCCACAGGAGCGGAAGATATACATGGTACGCACAAACGGAACAACTTTCCCAACTTCTCAACGGTTACAACCGCGGGGTGTTCGAAGAGGTTTCAGTTTGCTTGAACTGATTGTCGTGATCAGCATCACATCATTACTTGCGGGACTACTACTGCCTGCACTGTCTTCAGTCCG
>Ga0066376_10001624_pt1 | contig 21711 bp, 18 predicted proteins | sample Knorr_S15_td_Bot_FD_77009 | JGI IMG/M metagenome (GOLD analysis project Ga0066376, IMG submission 77009) | Marine microbial communities from Southern Atlantic Ocean transect - Knorr_S15_td_Bottom_ad_5009_LV_A | ecosystem: Environmental > Aquatic > Marine > Oceanic | place: Southern Atlantic...
CAGGAAATTGGAGAGCGTCTGCGTGAAGCCATTCACCAGGCCCAAGTGCCCACCTCTGAAGGGGACTCCCCCACTCCCATGACGGTCTCGATTGGAGTGGCTGAGAGGATTGCTGGGAATCAGGCCGAAGCCCTGATTTCGGCCGTTGATGGGGCCCTTTACGATGCAAGGGAGGCCGGGGGTAACCAGGTGTGCCAGGTCTCGCGCTCCTCTAACGGCAATTCCTAAAGCCCGGATGATTCCGCCGATGCAGTAGAGGGGGTGTGAGAAATACGGGCTAGGTCCAGAAGAAATAATACATCAGGGCCAGGATCATCCCTGTGCCCAGGTTCATAAGCACACCGTTCTTGATCATCTCCTTCACCCGAACCAGGCCTGTGGAATAGGCAATGGCATTGGGTGGCGTTCCCACCGGCATCATGAAATCCAGCGAGACGCCGATGGCGATAAGAATTGCCATAGCCCTCACGTCAAGACCCAGGGCCTTGGCCACCGGAATCATCAGAGGAACCAGGATGGCTGCGGATGCCGTGTTGCTGACGATCATGGTGATGAGGATGCCAAAAAAGACCAGGATCACCACGATCAGGAATAGAGGGATTCCCAGCAAGTATCTGGCTAGTGTTTCAGCCAATAAAACATCAATTTTGACCTTCACGAGAGCACTGCCCAGCGAGAGTCCTCCTCCGAACAGGAGCAGGGTTCCCCAACTGATTTTTCCCAGGTCCGTGTCGTCCAGCAGCCCCATTCCGTACAGGAGCAGGATGGGCAGGAGAGCAACGGTGGCCGAGGCAAGGCCGGTGACTTGTGTGGTCAGCCATCCCAGGACTGTTACCCCAAACACGCCCAGGATGAGGACCTGTTCTCGTGTAAGGCCGGTCTCTTTTCTGCTCAGTGTGATCTCTTTGACCTCCGGCCGGTTCAGAAGGCAGACCATCACCCACACATAGAGCAGGGCAACGATGACAAAAGGAACGGTTTGTACCATCCAACCCAGGAAAGTGATTTCAATTTTTTCAATGCTATTCTCAGCCAGGAAACGAACGGCAATGGCATTGGGAGGGCTTCCCACTATTGTGGCCAGTCCGCCGATGGTTGCGGCATAGGCCACGGCCAGGACACACCCCTTCGCAAAATGGGAGGTTTGGGAACAGATCCCGTTCTCTTTGAGTACCACGATACAAATCGGGATCATAATGGCGGCAGCAGCGGTGTTGGACATCCACATGGAGAGGAAAGCTGTCACGATCATGAGCCCCAGGATGAAAATATAGGGATTGGTTCCTATGCGCCTCAGAAGGGTAGAGGCGATGAGAGAGTCCAGATCGTACTTTTGCATGCCCCGGGCCAAAATGAAACCGCCCAGGAAGAGCACGATGACGGGATCGAAATAAGGCTGAAAAATCTCCTGTGCTCCAAAACCGGCCACAACAATCAGGAGGAAAGAAGCTAGAAGGGAAGTGATGTAAAGGGGAATGACCTCCGACACCCAGAGCACGACGGCCACGGCTACCACAGCCAGCACCAACCTTTGCTGAGGTTCCAGGAAGCCCGTTCCCCAGTAAACAAGAAAGGCAAGGAGGAGGGCAAAGAGGAAATAACCCACTCTTCGCTTAGTGGTTATCTGATCTTCCATCTTGTGTGAGCTGGAGGCTTCTTAATTCCCCAGACTCAAAAGATTAGCCAGAATCCGATAGGCTCCCGGCACACCGGCCGGCAGTTGTCGCCACAGTCCGAGACCGACGTAGATCCATCGGCCCTGGCCGTATTCGGTCTCTACAAGGGAACCCAGCTTGGTCCCTTGATTGTAGGGAAAGGTGTCGTGGGTGAGGATGAGGTCGCGATAATTCGAATCCTTCTTACCCATGAAGTACAGCCCACGTTCCTGGACCCAGTTGTCCCAATCGCTGGCGGTGATCCGATTGGGGGTATTGAAAACGGGGTGAGCAACTTCTTCGATGGGAGCGTTTTCATCCGTCACTCTCCCGCTTCCCACCTGGGCAGGGTAAGGAGCGTAGGGGCTGTCCTTCATCTGCCGCCGGCCGTCAGGTCCTTCTACAACTTCGTTAAACTCGTATTTATTGTATTGAACGATCATGGTCCCGCCCTCCTTGACCCAATCCAGAAGGCGGCTGTTATAAGCTTTCAAATCTTCCCGATTGAGGTAGGCTCTCACACCGGTGACGATGACATCGTACTGTTGAAGATCCCCGAATGCCAGATCATCCTCGCTCAGGAACTTGAAGTCCACGCCCAGCTGCTGGAGGGCTTCGGGAACCCTGTCGCCAACACCCATGATGTAAGCAATGCTCAAATCGGATCGGACCTTGACGTCCAGCGTTTTCACCTGAATGGTAGACGGGGTATACCAAAGGCGGCGCTGGATATGGTGGTAGTCAATGACTTGATAGCCCTGCTGATAGGTTTGGCCCTGGAAGTAGCCGACGGCACGAATTTCAAACTCACCGGTCGAGATGCCAGGCGGGGCAGTGACGACAAACTTGGTGGTGATGGATTGTGCTTCGTGAGTGAAGGACACCGGGGCCTCCCGGGGCACAACCTCCCATCCTGGCGGGACCTCCAGTTCGATTCTGCCGCTGTGGGGCTCCGGGTTATTGTTCAAGGCGATGACCCGCACTTCACGACCCTGGCTGGCCTGATCCAGAGGAATGATGCTAATCCCGGGGTGAGCGGTCAGGGAAACGGCGGGCACGACCATGAGCTCATGTCGCTGCTCGCCGCCTACCCAGGGCCCCGCGTAACGATAGCGGGCAGCGGAGTGGAGTGTGGATGCGGTCCCGTTGCTCTCATAGGCCACTCTGACGCCGACGGCAGGGGGGCTCCAGGGCGCCGTCGGATCTTCCTGGTTCAGGACCTCATAGCGATCCAGGTTGGGATTTCTCCGCCAGTAGGGCTGTGTCAATTCGGCTCCCTGCGGTACCCGAACATTAAAACTGTGACTCACAACGCCTGCGGGAGGAATTTGCTGAGAGGTTTCCTGGGTGCTTTCAATCACCCAGCCGGGAGGCGCATCGATGTGGATAGCCTGGACATCGATAGGATCGGGTCCCCCGTTGGCGAGGGTGGCTACCAGTTCAAATTGTTGTCCGGGAATGACCATCCCATCATCTACAAGGACCTCCAGTGAGAACTGGTGAGCCAGGCGAAGGGCGTCCATGAAATCCTCTTCCTTGTGATCAAGCAAAAAGAGAATCTGAAACTTTGACGACTCCTCCAGACCACTTGAGACAATTTTACTGGCCAGATCGCGCACGGCGGCGAGGCCGCGGGCCAAGGACGGCGCACTCCGCTGAGGGAATCCTGGATGGTAGGCGGCAAGGGAAGCCTCAATGTGCCCTTGAATGGCTTCCAGGTCATCGTGGAGAGACGAAACTTCCCCCTTTTGTCCCTGAGCATAGGCTTCGATGGCAAACAGGGTGGTGTCGATTCCGTCGAAAAGATCGGTCTCCGGGGAGTTTGTATCCACTACAGCGTCCACCTTCATCCACTCTGAAGCGCGCGCTCCCGGCAATGGAATGAGTTGGCCCATGCCCTGGCATTGGTGATAGGCACGTTCCTGCATGCCGACCTGGAAATAGGTTCTACCCAGCAAAGGATCAAAAAGGCCGGTCTGCATCTTCAGGATCTGGCTCGGATCATCCTCTGTACTGGTTCCCGAGCCACCCCAGCGGTAGCGCTCGTAGATTTTCTTGGCCTGCCAGGGGCGAAGGCCCTCTGCGATCTGCTCTGGAAAACGGGCAGGATCGGCCGCGGCGCGAAAGGCCTCTTCAGCAATCAGGCCGGCCGCTTGATGGTGCTGTCCACCGCCTGTTCCGGTACGAGGAAGGGTGGTGATGACCTCGGGTCGAAAGGTGCGTATCACCCGGACAACGTCCTTGAGGATTTCCTCTTTACCCCATTTGTCCAGGGTTTCTCCCACGTCAAAGGAGTAACCAAAATCGTAGGCGCGGGAAAAAAACTGGCGGGCTCCATCGTATCGATGCATGGACATCAGTTCCTCGGTCCGAAGGATTCCCAATGCTTCAAACAGTTCAGAACCAATTTCATTTTGACCTCCACCCCCTCGGGTGAGGGAAAGAAGACCCGTGCGGTGGCCGCGACCGCGGCTGAGCATGACAAAAAGCGGATTGTCTTCATCGTCGGGATGGGCGGTGATCATAAGAAAGCTTCCCGTGGTGGGTAGCTTTCTTAAGGCAAACGCCAGTCCCAGGGCCCCCTCATCGTAGGCAACGGGGGCAAGCTGGGCCTTGAGCGGCGTCACCCACAGGAAAGAATGGACCAGCGCCAGGACAAGAGTCAATAAAAAGGAGAGTGATCTTGATCTCATGGGTCTTATCCCCTCTTGTTTAAGATTTCTTTATAGAAAGCTTCATATTGAGGAATAATCGACTTACTGTCAAAGCAATCGAGCACCCTCTTCCTGGACTCTTTATTAAATGCTGCATACTGGTCGTCGTTTGAGAGGAGTTCCAATGATTTCTGGGCCATCCCGGCAATGTCCCCTACCGGAAGCAGAAAACCGGTCTTTCCATCCTCCACGACTTCGGGCAAACCACCCGTAGCAGCACCGATCACGGGCACACCGCAGGATTGAGCCTCAAGGGCAACCAGCCCAAAGCTTTCCTGCTCACTGGGCAGAAAGAACAAGTCCGCGCAGTTCATCAACTGGCCGATGTACTCCTGCTCCCCAAGAAACAGGACGTCCTCGGAGAGTTTGAGCTCTTTAACCAGTTGCTGTACAAACAATCGCTCCGGACCCTCACCGACCAGAAGCAACTTGACCGGGAGTTGCTTCCGAATCGTGGCAAAGATTCGAACCACATCCGTGACCCTCTTTACGGGACGGAAATTGGAGGCGTGCATCAGAATCTTTTCCCCCTTGGGAGCGAAGTGATCCTTGGTGCAATTGTTGGCTGATCCGCTGAACCGCTCGGTGTCGACGAAATTATGGATGACTCGAATTTCGCGCTGGATCGCAAACTCTTCCTGGGTTCTTTTCTGAAGGTACTCAGAGACCGCTGTCACTCCGTCCGATTCCTCAATATTAAATTTGATCACCTGGTAAAACGATTTGTCCAGTCCCACCAGCGTAATGTCGGTGCCGTGAAGGGTGGTGACCGTCTTCAGCTTCTCAGAACCAAGCATCTGCTTGGCCAGGTAGGCACTGGCTGCGTGAGGGACGGCGTAGTGAGAATGGATGAGATCCAGTCCATATTGTTTGCACACGTCCACCAGTTTGGTGGCCAGGCTTAGGGCGTAGGGTGGGTATTTGAAGAGAGGATAAGAGGACACCTCGACTTCATGAATAAAAACGTTCTGATGAAAGGAGGCGAGTCGAAAGGGCGTGGCGTAACTGACGATGTGAATCTCATGGCCGAGCGCGGCCAAGCCCAGCGCCAGTTCCGAGGCGATGACCCCACTCCCCCCATGAGTGGGATAGCAGACAATCCCGATTTTCACTTGTTTTTAGTGCCTTTCAACTGTGCTGTTCACTCGTATCGAAAGCGCCTATGGGATCATCCAATCGAAGAGGCTCGCGGACCAGAAATGGTTCACCGAAAGTCGTGCCAATAGAGGAGCCATGGAATCTGTCCCTGGTCGTGATTCTCTCCAGAAACTCGGGCCGGCTAATGAGGGTCTCGTCATCACCAAATTCGCTCTTGTCCGGATGGTCAAACTGAGACCGATAGGCTTGAATGGCCTTGATTTTCTGGTCGTGACACTCCGTGATGTTCACCACGAAGGAAGGCTTGAGATCAAACCAGCAGGGATAATAGATCACCTTATAAGGACGATGGGCCTGATGATCGGTTTCAATCTTTTTTAAGCCGGACAGAAAAGCGGCTTCCCGCACCAGATTAGAGGTGTTCTCATGGTCGGGGTGGCGATCTTTCCAGTAGGGGGCGAAAACGACGGCGGGTTGGTAGGTGCGGATTTCGCGGATGATCTTCAGCTTGTTTTCCCAATTGACGGCAACATCTCCGTCGGGAATATCGAGGATCTTGTGAGTGAAGACTTTGAGGACGGTTGCCGCCTCCTGGAACTCCTGGCTGCGGATTTCGGGGGATCCCCGCGTCCCCAGTTCACCCTGGGTGAGGGAGATGACGCCGATTTTACGACCCTGGGAACCGAGTTTGATGAGGGTCCCGCCGCAAAACAGTTCGATGTCGTCAGGATGAGCGCCGAAGGCCACTGCATCAAGCTGCATGGCGCACTCTACCCACCAGGGAGTGAGCGGAAGGATTCTCGCTTATTCTGGATGAGGAATCAGTGGGCAGCACTGGAAGGGTCGGCCAATGAGTTGCCGAATTTCTCCTCTTCCTTCTTCTTCACTTCTTCGATCGAGTGAGCTCCGTCGAGGGAACCCACCGTATCTGTGATGCGGTTGTCGTCCGTGCAGGCAGCGGCATCATTTTTCGGGGTCCACTCTTCGTATTCCTCGGGAACTTCCGCCTCGGGATAGATGGCATTGACAGGACACAACGGAACGCAGGCATCACAATCGATGCATTCATCAGGGTTGATGATCAACATATGGGGATCTTTAATTTCATAAAAACAGTCGACCGGGCAGTCAGCCACGCAGTCGGTGTAGCGGCTCGATGCACATCTTTCTGTGACAATGTAAGTCATTAATTCGCTCCTTCTCTCCTTCGTGTCCTTACCAAAAAATTGTTGTTAACATACCAAGTCAAGAGCACCGTGTGCAAGTCTCCTAATCAGGCCATTTTCAAAAAAATGTTATGCACCGATCACCTGTGGGTTGACCACATTTTCTTTCCTTGGCTTCTTTCCCTGCAGCACGGCTTTTATGTCTTCACCCAGTGTACAAAACATACGCTCTTGGGCGCGGCTGGTCCTGGAAGCCGTATGGCCAGAAAATAACACCTTCGGGTGATGAAAAATGGGGTGTGCCAGATCGGGAGGTTCCGAGATCAGGGTATCCAGGGCCACGAAACCCAGGCGTCCACTTTCCAGAGCGGAGTATAGAACGTCATAGCTTTCCACCAACTCGCCGCGGGCGGTATTGATGAGGATCGCGCCCGGCTTGAAGTTTTCGATGTTGGCGGCGTTAATCAGACCTCTTGTGTCACTCTTGAGGGGAACATGGAGGGTGACGATATCGCTGTTCTCCAGTAGCTCCGTCAGGGAGACGGAGCGAAGACTCTCCTGGGCGAAGTCTGAGGGCTCGAGATAGGGATCTGAAACCAGTACGGTGAGGTCAAAGTTCTGGAGAAGATGCCAGACCTGCCTGCCGATGCTACCCAGTCCCACAATTCCCAGGGTGGCGCCTTCGAGGTCCAGGTTGAGACGACGATAGCGCTCCTGCCAGGCTCCCTCCAGAACCCTTTGGTGCCACCCGCGAAGATCCTTGGCGGCAGCCAGAATGAGGCCGACGGTGTGTTCCGCCACTGCCCGGGACATCGCTCCTGGCGTATACAATACCGGGATGTTTCGCGAAGATGCGGCTTCAACGTCAACGGTGTTATAGCCTGCTCCCGTCCGAGCGATCACCTGCAGGTTGGGAGCTGCCTGGATCACTTCACTGTCGATTAAAGCAGAGCCGCGGGCCACTATTCCGATCACCTCTTGATCCAGGGAGGAGAGCAGGTCACTTCGAGATGATTCTTCTATGAGGATCACCTGAACGTCGGAAAAATACTTCTCGATGACCCAGTCAGGCAAGTGTCCAACAAGGACAACCTTTTGCTGGGTTTTCGCCCTGTTCATGATGTCCTCTATTGTCTTCAGACGGGTGACAAAATGAGGTGGTATCGTACCTTCCATCGTGTGGACAAGCTCGGCAGGCACATGCTAGAATCCCGGCCTTGTTTACAGTCCCCATCGTCTAGCCTGGCCCAGGACATCGCCCTTTCACGGCGAAAACACGGGTTCAAATCCCGTTGGGGACGCATCCGGCCAACACCTTTAAATCAATCGAGGTGCCTCCCACACTCGATATACCCAGATGTCTCTGTTTATCAACGGGTTTTAGGGCGAACAGCCGTGCGCCTCTACAGGCCTTAATCAGAATTGAATGGGGTTTTGAGACAGCACCGGCAGCATGAGCAGCAGTGAGGTGAAGGGACTCTCTCTGCTTCCTCCCGTATCGATCAAAAGATAGGTGAGGAATGCCGTATCGGCAACAAACAGAATGAAGAGGGCCAGAGACATCTGGATGCCCGCAATGGAGATGCTGCCAAGCTGGAACTCTCCCAGAATGCCCTCTGAAAGGACCAGTAGTCCCAGGGTCATGAACGAAAACAGGGTCATGGGTCGCAGGAGATGGTAGGTGGCCGGGAGCAATCTGGCAGCGATCCTCAGGATGAGAAGAAACAGGAACTGCATGGTGATGGCGGTTAAGGTAAGTTTAAGTGTCTGATCCACTGGGTCTTCTCCTATTTTCGGGGCAGTTCCTCCCTAACCCCTACTGTTTCACTGATATATCTATGATACGGAATATCCTTGGGTCAGTTCAAAGAAGGAGGTTACGGAGAGGGGAAAGACCTGTTTACTTCAACTCTTCCTGTACGGGTACAGGAAGAGCTGGGCCTCCAGCCCCACGTTTGCCCTCCTCCAGGTTGATATAGCGGCGAGTCGTCGGGTAGGCGAAATCAATGTCATCACATTTTCCAAACTCAGTTAAGATGTCCTCCCAGATCGTTTCCGCAGTGCCCCGTCGCTTTCTGGGGTCACACAGATATCGGATGGTGAGCAGTACCCCGGAGGAGGCAACACTCGTCCAAACCTTAGGGGTCAGTGTGGAGTAGATGATCATTGATCTCTGGGCCGCTTTTCGAACGGACTGCATAGCGGATTCACTCAGATAAGCTGAGTGTTCATCGATGATTTTCTGGAGGATAGTCTTGGCCTTCGACCAGTTGCTTTCGAAGGTTAACAGTACGGGAAGTTCATTCCAGATATACCGAAAACCCTTGCTGTAATTGGCAATTGCCTTCATGAGAATATGGCTGTTGGGGATAAGAATGAGGCGACCGGTACTTTGATCCGCTTCAACCCAATTCCCGATCTCTATCAGGGTGAAACGAAAGAGCCTGATGTCGATCACATCTCCGGCGTGCTCTCCAATCTGAATTCGGTCGCCCACCTCAAATGGTCGGCGCCAGAGCAGGTACAACCAGCCGGCCACACTAGCCACCAAATCCTTTAAGGCAATGGCCAAACCCGCGGAAACCAGGCCCAGGAAGGTGCCGATATCCTGAAAACCGGTCAACCAAATCCGCCCCAGGAGGAGCAGCGCCAAGCTGGCCGAAATATAGGCGCTGACCTTGCGGGCATGGTATCGAAAGCGTACGTCTTCGGTTCGCCGAGCGATGATCCAGACCACCAGGCCGCGCAAAATCAGGATCACGGCGATAATCGCCAGTGATGTGATGACCCTGCTCTGGGTTTCCGTCGCTAGGCCGAGAACGGTTTGCAGCCATTCGCCCATGAGATTAGTTTACGAAATACGCGCAGCGAGAGAAAGTGAACGGCGAGTTTGTAGGGGGTAGCCGGTGGCTGACCCGAACCGAACGAGCGCGCATTCTTTACCCGTGTGGGTGGTTACAGAGGAGGAGAACTGCTGTCGGCGTTTCCAGTGGTGGACCAGCGCATAACGCCCGTATGATCAATATAAAACCATAGGCTTCCCGTCTGTCCTGGAACGTCCGGATTTGAAGTCCCCCACCAGGTATAGAGGGAATTGGATCCGTTATCAATGCTGAAGCTGTAGCCGTAGCTATCGGCGGGGTCGTGACCGTCGATGAGACCCGCGTTGGCGAGCTGATTGTCTGCGTCAGCATAAACTCCGAAGCGGGTGTGATAGAGCTCTTGAGCAGCGGTCCAGCTGCGCATATAGACGATGGCCACTTTTTCGTTGGCCGCTGCTTTGGACTTCATAAGATTGGGAATGGACAAAGAGGCAATGACTACGATCACGGCAACCACGATCAGCAGTTCGATCAGGGAAAACCCCGGACTCTGGCAGCGCCAGAATGAAGGACTCGTCATCGTTTTCCGGTGGCCCATCAAAGCTTTCATCTCCTCTTCAGTCTAACATGATCGCCCGTCGCATAGTGTGGGGCTGATTGAATTTAGCGGCTTTATCAGGCCCGTTTCGTGGCTCACGGTCTTCTTGCCGGTGCCCACAACCTACGTTCATAGAACCCATAGAAAGCACAAAGCGTTCCAAAGAGCTGTAAAAATCGTTAAAGCTTTGTAAATAAATCAGTTAAACAAGATAACTGAGCTACTTTACGCCCCTTGGTGATCAAGAAGTGACACTCCCTGACCCTGAAATGGCGGAATTTGTCAAAAAAGTCTCTCCAGAGCATTGAATTGATCGGTGTTTTAGGAAATGCTACGCTCAGAGGCACTCGAAATGAAGATTCTAATTATTTCTGCAGTAGCACTTTGTTTCCCCGTGATCATCTTTTGGAGTTTGACTCAACCCGCTGTCGAGATGTCTCCGGAATGGGAGTTGGCTATCGTCAATGCAGGGGCGCAGCTGCCTTCCGATCACCCCACTGTGGGAGAGTTCGGTGTACTGCTGGATCGCCTTGAGGAAAAGGTCTCCAATTCCAGACCTGAAATTGTGGAGATCTGCATCACCGCTTACCTTTGGAGGAAAGAAAGAGGACACTTGGACACGCTTCTGGAGTTCACAAATTCCATCGATGAAAGGATCGCCGACCCGGTGGGCAGTCCACTCGAGATGGAGAGCATCGTTCTGGACATGCTCAACTTGTGAGACAGGCGTATACGCTTATTTCATACAAACGGAACGGATCTGGCGAATGTCGGTCATGCCTTTGAATACCTTCCGGATACCGTCCTGTTTCAGAGTGGTCATTCCATCCGAGCGGGCCTGCGCCCGAATGTCTATCATGTTGGCCTTGATCTGGATGAGGTGTTTGATCTCGTCGGTCCCTTCCAGAAGCTCGTGAACGGCCATACGACCTACATAACCGCTATCGTTACACTTCCCACAACCCACAGGGCGATAGAGAGTCAGGTCCTTGGTATACTTGATTCCCGTGTCCTCGAAATCCTCCGGGCCATATTCGGTGGCTAGAGCTTGGAACTCCTCCTGATCGGGATGGTAGGCCTCCTTACATTCGGCGCAGAGGGTTCGGGCTAGACGTTGAGCCATGATGCCGAGTAAGGCATCTGCGAAGTTGAACGGATCCATACCCATATCCAGCAATCGGATGATGGTTTCCGGGGCGCTGTTGGTGTGAAGGGTACTGAGAACCAAATGCCCGGTAAGAGAAGCCTCGATACCGATCTCGCAAGTCTCCTGGTCGCGCATCTCCCCCACCATGATGACATCCGGGTCAGCACGCAGGAAGGCTCTCATGGCGCGAGCAAAGGTAAAGCCGATCTTGGGTTGCACCTGAACCTGTCGAAGGCCGGCCTGGGTGATTTCCACCGGATCCTCGGCCGTCCAAATCTTACGCTCCGGTGTGTTGATGAATTTCAATCCGGAGTGCAAGGTCGTTGTTTTACCCGATCCTGTCGGCCCCACCACCAAGACGATTCCGTAGGGTAACTGGATAATCTTTTCAAACACTTCTTTATTGCGCTCAAGGAAGCCCATGGCGTCCAGCGAGATGGGGTCCCCCCCCACCCAAAATACGCATGACCATATCTTCGAGTCCACCAGCCGTGGGTAGCGTGGCCACGCGAAGCTCAATGTCTCTTCCCCCGAATTTCTTGAATTGTATTTTCCCATCCTGAGGAAGTCTTCTCTCGGTGATGTCCAAATCCGACATGATCTTGATTCTGGACACCAGAGCCCGTTTGAACTGGTAGGGAACGGTTTGATAACGAGAGCAAGTTTCGTCAATTCTAAAGCGAATTTCCATCGGTTTTCTGCCCGGATAGGGTTCCAGGTGAATATCCGAGACCCTCTGGTTATAGCCGTCATTGATGATCTTGTTGGCCAACTGAGCGATGGCGCTATCGCTTTCCGAGTACTGCTCGCTCTCTTCTTCGGCCGACGCGTCCGTACCCAGCTCGGCCATGATGTCTTCCATGGAGCCTTCGTCACTCGGACCTCCAAAGAAGTATTCAATGTATTTGAGAATATCCTCCTTCAGGCCTACGCAGTACTCGATCTGAGTGGTCTTGAGCAAGGTCTGGGCCATGTCCCGTTTGGCCAGATGGTTGACGTCATCCATCAGGACACTGATGGTGCCGTCCTTGTTTTTTCCCAGAGGGACCCAGAAATTGGTCTGCAGGTAGGTTTTCTTCAGGTTGTGGAGCAGCGCACCCGGTATTTGAATTTTGTCATCGAATTTTAGAAAGCGGCATTTGTAAAATTCGCTCAGGGCCATACCGATGCGATCCTTGGGGACCCTGTGATTCTTCATCAGAATCTGTTCCACATCTTGTCCTGTCTGCCGCGCCTGGGTGAGGGTTTTGTCCAGTTCTTCCTGGGTCACCAAACCCTGGCTGGTCAGATAGTCAAAGCGGGTGGGACGTCGACGAGCCAGTCGTCGCTGATTTTGAAAGGCAATGGCCAGGATCTTGGCGATTTCCCCGGATGAGGTTTCGTCATCGCGCGTGAACCTGGTCCCGTCTTTGCGATTGATGAGCTGTAAAACGCCCAGCATGTTGCTTTCAAATTGGATGGGCGCTGCCAGGATCTGGGCTGTGCGGTAGCCGCTTTTTACATCCCAGCTCTTATCAAATTTCAGATCGGGATGGATGGCCTGAATCTCCGGGCTCTCATAGGCATCAGAGATATTGAGGACGGTTCCCGTTAATGCCGTGTAACCGGCGATGCTGGCAGCACTGATGGGGATTCGAATCTCACTCAGCTCAGTTCCGACCTTGAAGCGTGAAAAGAGTTCCTTGGAATGGGTATCGATGACGTAGATGGTGATTCGGTCAGCCCTGAAGAGGAGGAGAATGCGATCCTTGAGGTCAATGAGAATCGAATCCAGGTTATCGGCCGAGTTGATCTCATTGGTGATCTCTTGAAGGGCCTGCCGATAGACCAGTTGGGCCTTTAATTCCTTAACATCGGTAGCACCTTTTTCAGCGTATTGAAAAGACATGTCCGCACGATCTGAAGCGGTCAACAGCGGCTTCCAGGAGACACCCTGCTGGCCAGTTTAACCCTTAACTACTGTACTTTTTTCCTTGGATTTAGATCAAATTGGGGCAAGGGGGCGAAATGAGAATCCGGGAGAGGGATTTCCAGATTTGATGGGCACGGGGAAAGGGTCTTCTGTGGGCTAATGATGGCCCATGACATCGCCTTGAATACGAAAGTGCGTTTTCTTCTCCTCACCTTTACCCCGTTTCAAATCTGCGGCTTGGATGCGCAAGCGAAGGTTGTTGGCACTGTCGGCGTTGGCTAGAGCCGAATCGAGGTCGATGTGGCCGCTCATGTAGAGGTCAAAGACGGACGAATCGAAGAGCTGGCAGCCCTCTTGTTCTCCCTGATGCATGGCTTCGGTGAGCAACTCGACCTGGCCCTTCCGGATCATGTCCTTGATACGAGGTGTATCGAGTAGGATCTCAACGGCTGGGAGCCGCGTTCCGCTCATCGTCTTAACCAATCGTTGGGAGAGGATGGCCCTGAGATTCAAGGAAAGTTGCAGGTAGATCTGTCGATGGCGCTCTTCATCAAAGAAGTTCATGACACGTTCTATGGCCTGGCTGGCATTGTTGGAGTGAAGTGTGGCCAGAACCAAGTGACCGGTCTCGGAAAAGGCGATAGCGGCTTCCATCGTTTCCGCATCACGGATCTCACCGATGAGAATCACGTCGGGTGCCTGGCGCAAGGTGTTTTTCAAAGCGGCCTGGAAAGAGACAGTGTCGTATCCAACCTCCCGCTGGGTGATAACACATTGCTTGTGGGTATGGAGAAACTCTACGGGATCCTCAATGGAGATGATATGCCCCGGCGCCGTGGTGTTCCGATAGTCGATCATGGCGGCCAGCGTACTGGACTTACCGCAGCCTGTTGAGCCCACAACCAGTATCAAGCCCCTCTTTGTCATGACAATGTCGTTGAGAATCAAAGGCAGGTTGAGCTCCTCGACGTTCATGATTTCAAATTTGATCTGTCGGATAACCAGCCCTGGACTGCCTCGCTGCTGAAAGATGTTGACGCGAAAACGGCCCAGGTCTTCATAGCCCAGAGCCAGGTTCATTTCTCGGGTATCGGCAAACATCTTTTTTTGCCTCTCATCCATGATGGACTGGCACAGCACCGCCAGTCCTTCCCGCGTCAATTCTTCACTACCGGCGGAGGCGATGGTGCCTTCAATTCGATACATCGGGGGAAGACCCACGGTCAAATAAACGTCCGAGGCACCTTTCTCCACCATCACTGATAGGTATTGACGAATATCCATGATTTCCCCTTATGCGGTTGCCGCGGTAGGACCGAAGAGATTTGGATTTTCACTCTTGCCCTGAGCGACCTCTCTGGTGATGAGACCTCGACCCACCAATGCCGTGAGAGCGGCGTCCATGGTCTCCATTCCGTCTTTTTTGCCGGTCTGCATGGCGGATGGGAGCTGATGAACCTTTCCTTCCCGAATCAGATGGCGGACGGGGGCTGTTCCTACCATGATCTCCAGCGCGGCCACCCGACCTCCACCCACTTTCTTGCACAACGTCTGAGTAATGACGGCCTGGATGGACTCTGCCAACTGGGTGCGGATCTGGGATTGCTGAGCGGAAGGAAAAACGTCAATGATGCGGTCAACAGTCTGGGGAGCGCCGGAGGAGTGCCGTGTTCCAAAGACCAAATGGCCTGTCTCAGCAGCCGTGACGGCCAACTGGATGGTCTCCAGATCGCGCATTTCACCGACCAGAATATAGTCAGGATCCTCACGAAATGCGCTGCGCAGCGCGTTGGCGAAGGAATGGTGTGAATCCCCAATTCCCGTTGTTGGACCAGACATTTTTTGGAGGAATGCACGAATTCGATGGGATCTTCAATGGTTAGAAGGTGACCTTCCCTGGTGTTGTTAATGAAATCGATCATGGCTGCCAGGGTGGTCGATTTTCCGCTACCTGTAGGACCGGTTACCAGAACGAGTCCCTTTTCATGTTCGCAGAGTTTCTTGAGGATGCTCGGTAGACCCAACTGCTCCAGGGACAAGATGGTGGTGGGAATGACACGAAAAGCTGCCGATTTTCCGCGACGCTGGATAAAGGCATTGACACGAAAACGGTTATTTCCCACTTCGAATGAGAAATCCAACTCGTTCAATTCTTCGAAGTCCTTGCGTTGCTTATCACTCATGATGTCGTAGATCATCCTGTGTACATCGTCCTGGGAGAGTGCAGGGTGATCCAGACGCTTCATGGATCCATGAATACGCATGATGGGAGGCTCACCGCTACTGACGTGGATGTCCGAAGCCTCCTCTGAAACTGCAAATCGAAGTAACTCGGTGATATCCATGCTCAGCCTACTTTCCTAAAAGCTCTTTCGGGACTTAAATGAATCATTGTTTTGTGGATGGGGCTTGCGAGGGGAGGTCAAGGAGCGAGGAGGAGGCGATGCAGGGACATCGGCAACGACGAGCGACACAGAGATCGTCCGCAACCTCCATCAGCCCGAAGGGTGGCGGCGGGACGGCATCAATTTCTTTGTCGCGAACTCGACGCCGTCGCGCTCGCCACAAACGTCACCGTATTTATGGAACGAGGCACTAAGGTTGGGTTGGTTCTGAAGGAGCCAGCTTTGCAAAGAGGGTTCCCACCGCCAGGGTCACCGCCGTTCCAACCAGGACATACCAGGTCCAGGCGATGGTGCCGCTCATGTGAACCACCAGCATGGTTACCAGTCCCGCCATCATCCCGGCAAGGGCCGCTCCTTCGGGGATTCGGGTGCGCCCCAACCCCAAAAGAAAGATCCCTAAAATGCTTCCCATGGTGATGGTGGTAATGGTGAGTCCAACCTCCAGAACTTCACCCCAGTTGCGGGCCATCATGGAGATCCCAATCAAGATCGCCCCCCAGGCCAGTGTGAAGACTCGAGAGGCCTTGAGATAGTGAGTCTCGGTGAGGCCTTTGCCCCAGTAGGTTTTGTAGAAATCATTGACCGAGGAGGAGGCCAGCGAATTGAGTGAGCTACTCAGAGTGGACATGGCCGCTGCAAAAATGGCGGCGATGATCAAACCGGAAATCCCGGGTGGCATTTGCTGGACAATGAAAGTCGGAAAAATGCGATCCATTTGCTCCAGCTCTCGATCCAGTGGGAAATGTTGGTAAAAGGCGTAGAGCATCACCCCGATGATGAGAAAAAGCAGGAACTGTCCAAAAACCAGAAACCCACTTAAAATGAGAGCCAGTTGGCTCCCTTTTTTGTTGCCACAGGCGAGATAGCGTTGGACCAGCATCTGGTCGGTACCATGGGTGGCAAAAGTAATGAAGGAGCCCCCCAAAAGACCCGCCCAAAAGGTGTAGGCCACACTGAAACTCAGGGTGAAATCGAAGAACTGAAATTTGTTCAGGGGGGCCGCCAGACTCACCACTTCCGACCATCCTCCGGGTATTCGGTCCAAAAGGATAAAAAAGGCCAGGGTAGCCCCGGTGAGATAGATGCAAAGCTGAATGACGTCATTCCAGATCACCGCCCGCATACCTCCATAGAGGGTATAGATGATGGTGACCACCCCGATCATAACGACACCCCATTGGTCCGAAATATCGGTGACCACGGATAGCACCAGACCGGTGGCGAAAAGCCTCACTCCATCAGCCAGAGAACGGCTGGCCTGAAAGAGAAATGCGGAGAAATTCTGAACCTTCCTCCCGAAGCGGAGATTCAATACTTCATAAGCGGTTTGAATTTCCCCTTTGAAATAGGAGGGCAGGAGAAAATAGCTGACCAGCAGTCGGCCAAAAAAGTAACCCACAATGACCTGAAGGAAGGTCAGGTTTCCAGTGTAGGCGATGGCCGGGGCGCCGATGAAAGTGAGCGTACTCGTTTCCGTGGCCACGATGGAGAAGGAAATCGCCCACCAAGGGACCCGCTTGCCGGCCAGAAAATAGTCATTGATATTCTTTTGTCCCCTCCCGATCAGGGCCCCTAAAACGGCGCTTGCGATGAGGTAGAAGGAAAGGACAGCGTAATCAAGAGCCGTGAATTCCATCCGTCTAATTCCCGATGGATTCTTGAGTCTCTAGGACCTGCTTTAAAGGTGTCTTCGTGAACAGGTAGAAGGTGCGCCGCGGAGGACCTGAAACAACCAGGACATCCGCTGCCAGGTATCCTTGATTGAAATAATGTTGAAAGACTGTCCGGATCTTAGCCTGCCCATCCGCGGCCAGTGAGAGGTTTTCTTGAGAAATCGCTTCAAAGTCATAAGGCACCTCAACCAGAAATTCAGGCTGAGAGCACTCCAGGTCGGGGTCCAATAAGGCCTTTCTCCCCTCGTCGTCTGTGCCCCATAGGATCACCTGAACCAGGGGCGGCTCCCGCTTGAGCAAGGGAAGAGGATGCAGGAGGCGCTGTCGGACTCTTGAGGAGGCAACATACCAGTGAGCCCAAACACGATCGCTGGGCAGTCCACGGGAGAAGTGACTCTGTAGCGACCCATAGTAGTCCGGGTGATAGGCGGGGATCACAGCACCCAGCTTGCGCACATTCAGATTGGCGTTCACGGAACGCATGGGGTCGAAGACCCATTGGACGACTTCCAAATCTGCCTTGAGGGCAAACTCCCGCTGATAGAGTTTGAGCTGAAATCCAATGCCCAGGTGCCGGTGCTCTTTTCGAACCCCTAACAATTGGCTGTGCAGATAGGGCATCTGGGAAACAGGGTCCACTCCCCTCCAGGCCACCGAAAGCCCCACGGGAAGATCGTCGAGAAAAGCGCCTCCCACGTGGCCTCCACTCTCTGCCAGGGCAAAAAGGGCTCGGGCGGGATAAGGAAAATCTGTATCCGGTTGGCCATATCCCCAAATCTCACGCTGCAGATGGACCAGTTGAGACATTTCACCGATGGTATCCAGAGTGCGCAGCCGGACTTCTCCGGAGGAGGCCTGGATAGGCCGATCAGGCTCCGGGTTCATTTTTGAATACCATGTCCCAGGGGGTAGAGTTCGGGAAGAGAAATGGGCAATTTTCCACGAAAGGGTGTTTCTCCGAGAATCGTTTTCACGGCGGCTAGCTCGGCGCCGGGATGGTCATCATAAGCGAGGATATAACTGGGTAATTCGGGAACGAAGGAAAGTAAATAGGGGCTTCCGAAGAGCACGAAGGCAAAGGGTGGACGGAGTTGGGAAAGATTCTTCAGCAATTCGAGCTGATTCACGGAGAGATCGAGAGAACCATTATAGGCGGCAGTTCGAATGTAGCCTGCCACCACCAGATAATCAACGTGTTTGGCTAACTCTTCGATCAATGTGATTTCATCACCCGAAGCACGCGGAAGCACCTCCAGATGAATGGTCTGGGAATGGCGGCGACGAAACTCCCGCACAAAGTTGTCCCCTCGACTCTCCCTGGGGCGACTCTCATCCAGGAGAGTGAGCAGCAGGACGGTATTCCTTCGCCTCGGTGAAAAGGGCAAGACGTTCTTTTCATCACGCACCAGCGTGATCGCCTGGTCCATGATCCTTTGAGCCTCCTCCTGATACTCGGGAGATCCCACTTTCTGATCGATGGAAGAGAGGTCGACCAAACGGTCCTGGTGAAGGCCGAGCCTGGCCTTGGCCTCCAGAATTCGACGTACCGAATCGTTTAGCCGATCCTGAGTGATCTTTCCCTGGCTTACTGCTTGAAAGAGACCCTGAAAAACAGACCTTACCGATAGAGGAAAGAGAATCACATCGGCACCGGCTAGAACAGCCTGGACGGCTGCATCCCCTTCCTTCCAGCGTGCGTGAATCCCTCCCATGTTGAGAGCGTCGGTGAAAATGAGGCCCTTGAAGCCCATCTCGTCCCTCAGTAAATCAGTTGAGATTCGGCGAGATAAGGTCGCCGGCAGACCTTCTTCAGGCTCCAAGGCCGGAATCGACACGTGAGCCGTCATGATGGCTTGCACTCCTGCCTGAATAGCGGCCCGAAAAGGGGGTAATTCCACCTGATCCAAGCGCTCTCGGGATACCTCGATGACCGGCAGTTCCAGATGGGAATCGATCGTGGTGTCCCCGTGTCCGGGGAAATGTTTAGCGGTGGCCAGAATCCCGTTTTCCTGAACTCCCCGAATGTAAGCGGCCGCGTTCTGGGCAACCTGTGTCGGGTCCTCACCAAAAGAACGGATGTTGATAATGGGATTACGAGGATTGTTATTCACATCCACAACGGGATAGAAATTCACGTTAATGCCCAGGCTTTTCGCCTCCAGAGCCGTGATCTCTCCAACCCGATGGATACTGGCCAGATCAGCAGTTGCCCCCAGAGCCATGGCCTTTGGAAAACGTGTCCCACCCCGGAAAATCAGGCCGGCTCCACCCTCCAGATCGGCGGTAATGAACAGGGGGATGCGGGCCATCTCCTGCATTCTTCGAATCAGGAAAGCTGCAGAATAAACCTCACCTCCAAGGGCGTGATAGCCCCCCACGTGATAGTCGGTCACCTCTTTCCGGATCTGCTGAAATTTATCGGTGTCCAGGTTGGTGAAGTTTGTGCCGGCTGCACCGACGATCAGTTGACCCACCTTCTCTTCCAGGCTCATGCCCTTCAAGGTTTCCTCTACCCAGTTTTGGTCTGTATTATCTAGGGGGGGGATGCCCTGTGAGCCTCTCGAGTCAGAAGTCGTCATGAGGAATATCAACATCAGTACCACCGAGAAAACGACCGTCTTCATGAGGCGGAGTATAGCAAAAGGGGAGTTCGGGGGGAGTTTGACGGGGGAGTTCGGGGACAGTCCCCGAATTTTGAGAATTCTTGGGACAGTCCCCGAACTCCCCGTCCCCGAACTCCCCTTTTAGCTGTGTTACTCCTCTCTGCTGCTCTTTTTCTTCTGAATTTCTTCCAGGCGGGCCTGGATCTCCTTTTCAAACCCTTGTTGGGTGGGGTGGTAGTATTGTTTTCCCAACAAGCTTTTCGGTAAACATTCCATCTGAGCCACCCCCTGTTCTTCGTCGTGGGCGTAGCGATAGCCGTGTCCGTAACCCAGCTCTTTCATGAGTGGCGTGGTCGCGTTACGCAGGTGAAGGGGGACGGGTTCTGCGAGAGTCTTTTCCACGTCTTCCTGAACCCGAGTGTAGGCCTCATAGACGGAATTGGATTTGGGTGCTTGCGCAAGATAGATAGCCAACTGAGCCAAAGCGAGTTTTCCTTCGGGCAGACCAATAAAATGGACCGCCTGCATAGCATCCATGGCAAAGCCAAGAGCGGAAGGGTCAGCTGTTCCCACGTCTTCCGAGGCAAAGCGAACCATGCGGCGGACGATATAAAGGGGGTCCTCACCGGCTTCAAGCATCCTCCCCAGCCAGTAGAGCGTAGCGTCGACGTCGCTGTTGCGCAGAGACTTGTGGAGAGCGGAAATCAGGTTGAAGTGCTCCTCTCCAGCCCTGTCGAAAAGAAGGGTCCGTTTCTGCAGTGCCTGTTCTACGATTTCCAGGTTGATCTCGAGTTTGTCCCGGCCAAGGCTTTGAGCTAAAGAAGCGGCGATTTCCAGCGAGTTGAGGGCAATTCGCGCATCACCATTAGCAAAAAGGGCCAGCTGATCAAGGGCTTCCTGCCTGATCTCGAGGTTCTGGTTGCCCAGCCCATGCTCACGGTCGCGCAGAGCTCCTCTTAAAAGTTCAACCACCTGTTCCTGGTTCAAAGGGCGCAGGACCAGAACCCGAGAGCGCGAGAGAAGTGGGGAAATTACTTCGAAGGAGGGGTTTTCTGTAGTGGCCCCAATCAGAACGATGGTCCCACTTTCCACATGGGGTAAAAAGGCGTCCTGCTGGGCTTTGTTGAAGCGGTGGATCTCATCCACGAAGAAAATGGTTTTTCTGTTGTGGATGCGACGCTCAGTCCGGGCTTCTTCAATGACCCGTCTCACGTCCTTGACTCCAGCCAGCACCGCGCTGATGGAGACAAAATAGGAGTCTGTTTCCCGGGCGATGATTCGGGCCAAGGTGGTCTTTCCCACCCCTGGAGGGCCCCAGAAAATCATGGAAGGAATTTCCTGTGAGTGAATGACTTCCCGCAACAGTTTCCCTTTCCCTAAAAGGTGCCCCTGACCCACCACATCCTCGAGTCTTCGAGGTCGCATCCGCTCTGCCAGCGGAGCAGTGGAAGGGGAGAAGGCGTCCTGGTGAGCCTCCTGAGAAGGGAAAAGAGTTCTGTCCATGACACCCTATTTTCTCCCGGCTTATGGTCCGTGTCACCTTTTTTTACACTGAAAGGGGTAATTTACAGGAGCAACGTTCACATGGAACTCTAAAACCGAGGATAATCCTTCTTATGACTTGGTTGCAACACTTCCAGGAGGATACTTTAGGAATTGATTGAGGTCCGCGGTCTGGAACTCCCCGAGGTCATCCGAGATCCACTGGGAGCCTTTGTTCATCGCCTTCGTCGCTCCCTTCCTGCCGAAGAGGTTGGGGACAAAGGGCTAACGACAATGAGTGGCGACCAGCGGGCTGCGCGGGAGCTCTTCAACAAGGGGGTGGCGCTGGGAAGTTCGGATCGCCAAGAGGAAGCGATTGCCGTCTACACGGAAGTGATCAAGCGTTTTGAAAGGGACATGCTTTTGCAGGGACAAG
>Ga0066376_10001626_pt1 | contig 21702 bp, 15 predicted proteins | sample Knorr_S15_td_Bot_FD_77009 | JGI IMG/M metagenome (GOLD analysis project Ga0066376, IMG submission 77009) | Marine microbial communities from Southern Atlantic Ocean transect - Knorr_S15_td_Bottom_ad_5009_LV_A | ecosystem: Environmental > Aquatic > Marine > Oceanic | place: Southern Atlantic...
CCTGTCTCATATCATTAATTGAATTGTCTCCAAAACTTTGGTATGATTTTTTTATACCTAATAGAAGAATATTCGGTTATAAAAATCTCGCACAAAAATAACACTTAATGTCGATTATAGAAATGTTACAATAGTGTTAATTATTAATTTATAAACATTCTAAATAATAAAATTATATATGATTAAGTTTATATATTTTACATTTGTACAAAATTAAATAAATTATGCGAAAAGCACCTTTCAAATTTCTATTAAATATGGTTTTGATAACTTTTTTTACGCTAATTAATCTTCAAGCGCAAGAAGGTACAGTAACTGTTAATCAAGATACCCAAATTGATGCTCTTTTAAGTCTGAAAAAGGATATGAACAGAACAAAGACGAACTACAAAATTCAAATTTTTAATGGCAATCGTTCAGGTGCGGAAAAGGCACGATTAGAGTTTAGAAAATCATTTACGGATTGGTCTTCTTCAATGAGATATGAAACGCCAAATTATAAAATCTGGATTGGGAATTTTAAAACACGGTTAGAAGCCGATCGTGCGTTATTAAAAGTTAAAAAGAAATTTGGAAATGCTTTTATTTTTAAGCCTAAAAATGATAAAAAAAAGCCTTGAAAATAATTGTATAAGGAATCAAAAAAGAGGACTATAAAGTGGTTTTCTCAAACTGTCCCGATAATTATCGGGATTGTTTCAGTTTCTTATAAACGTAGATGATAAATATATTAAGATTCTGAAATAAATTCAGAATGACAATGTTATATTATTTTAGTGTCTTTTTAACCTCAACTTCCTGAAAGGCTTCAATTACATCACCTTCTTTAATATCGTTGTAGTTTTTAATTTGCATCCCACAATCGTATCCTTTAGCAACTTCTTTTACATCATCTTTAAAACGCTTAAGAGATGCTAACTCTCCTGTATAAATTACAACACTTTCTCTAATTAAACGAATCCCTGAATTTCTGAATATTTTTCCGGTAATTACCATGCAACCTGCAATGCTTCCAACTTTAGATACTTTAAATATTTCTCTAATTTCGGCAGTTCCGGTAATTTCTTCTTTAAAGACAGGAGAAAGCATTCCTTCCATAGCATCTTTTAGGTCGTTAATAGCATCATAGATAATGGAATACATTCTAATATCAATCTCCTCTTTGTCTGCTATTTGACGTGCTTTGCCCATTGGACGCACATTAAATCCAATAATTATAGCATCAGAAGCTGATGCTAACAAAACATCGCTTTCTGTAATTGCTCCAACTCCTTTGTGTATGATATTTACCTGAATTTCTTCGGTTGATAGTTTTTGGAAAGAATCTGTTAACGCTTCTACCGAACCATCAACATCTCCTTTAAGAATAATATTCAGTTCTTTAAAGTCTCCAAGTGCTATACGACGACCTATTTCATCTAATGTAATATGACGTTGTGTTCTTACAGATTGTTCGCGTTGTAGCTGTGCTCGTTTTGTTGCAATTTGTTTTGCTTCACGTTCGTCTTCAAATACATTAAATTTGTCTCCTGCTTGTGGTGCGCCATCTAATCCTAAAACAGAAACAGGCGTTGATGGTCCGGCTTCAATAACTTTATTTCCACGTTCGTCATGCATAGCTTTTACCTTACCACTATTTTTTCCTGCAAGCACATAATCACCAACTTTTAAAGTTCCTGCTTGTACTAATATGGTTGACACATAACCACGCCCTTTATCGAGAAATGCTTCAACAACTGTTCCTAAAGCAATTTTATCCGGATTTGCCTGAAGCTCTAATAATTCTGCTTCGAGAAATACTTTTTCTAACAATTCTTTTACACCTTCTCCTGTTTTAGCTGAAATATCTTGAGATTGGATTTTTCCTCCCCAATCTTCTACCAACAAATTCATATTAGCAAGACCTTCTTTAATTTTTTCAGGATTTGAAGCAGGTAAATCAATCTTATTTATTGCAAATATAATTGGAACTCCAGCAGCTTGTGCATGAGAAATAGCTTCTTTGGTTTGTGGCATAATATCATCATCGGCAGCAATAACAATGACAACTAAATCGGTAACTTGAGCACCACGAGCACGCATTGCCGTAAATGCCTCGTGACCAGGAGTGTCTAAAAATGCTATTTTTTGTCCGTCTTCTAAAGTCACGCCATAAGCACCAATGTGTTGAGTGATTCCTCCTGACTCTCCTGCTATTACATTTTCTTCACGAATATAATCGAGTAAGGATGTTTTACCATGATCAACATGTCCCATAACAGTTACAATTGGAGCGCGTGGTTTTAAATCCTCGGGTTTGTCTTCTACTTCTTCTATAGCGTCTTCAATATCAGCAGTTACAAATTCTACATTAAAACCAAATTCTTCAGCAACAATTGAAAGCGTTTCGGCATCTAATCGTTGGTTCATTGTTACCATCATACCAAGCGACATACATGCTGAAATTATTTGGGTTACCTGAACATCCATCATAGTTGCAACTTCACTTGCTGTTACAAACTCTGTAACTTTAAGCGTTTTACTTTCAGCTGCTGCAATTTCTTGATCGATCTCTGTTTGTTCACGATGCAAGTCTCTTTTCTCTTTACGATATTTTGCGCCTTTCCCTTTTTTAGATTTGCCTTGAAGTTTTTCCAGAGTTTCTCGAACTTGTTTTTGTACTTCTTCTGCACTTGGTTCTTCCTTAACCACTTGATGTCGTCTTCCTCTTCTTCCTTTATTTCTACCTCCTCTTGCACTCTCATATCCTTGATTTTGTCCTCCGTGTTGTGGCGAACCTCCTCCTACTTTACTAATACGTCGTCGCTTCTTTTTTGCGTCAAAGTTTTTATTAGCCTGTTTGTGTTTCTCTTCCTTCTTTTTCTTTGGCTTATTAAACTGTTCTAAATCTATTTTTTCTCCAGTTGATTTTGGTCCAGAAAGTTTTTTGTACTGGGTTGAAACTTTTTCTTCTTTTTTCGGTTCCTCTTTGAGTTCTTTTACAGTTAGCTTTGCTGCCTTTTCTTCTTCAGATTTTTCTTTAACAGGTGTTGCAACTGTTTCTTTTACTGAGGATTTTTCTTCTATTTCGGGTTCTACTTTTGAAGGTTCTTGTTTTGGTTTTTCTAAATCTATTTTTCCAACTTGTTTTGGACCTTCTAATATAGTTTTAAATTTAATAATTTCTTTCTGTGACGTTTCTTGTTTTTGAAGTCTTTCTTCTATTTCACGCTCACGCTCTACCCGAAGTGCTTCTTTTTCTTTAAGCTTTGCTTCTCCCACTTCTTTAGATGCCACTTTTTTACTCGCATCTGTTTGAAATTCATCAGAAAGTATTTCGTAAACTTCTGCAGAAATTTTTGTAGTAGGTCGCTTCTCTATTTCAATACCTTTTGTGTCCAAAAAATCGACAGCACGATCTATTGAAATATTTAACTCCCTTAATACTTTATTTAATCTAATTGTTCCTGCCATAAATTGCCTTTATAATACTACCTAAAACCCGAAAAGCTATTCGGTTTGGGTATATTCTTTTATTCTTCAAATTCCTCTTTAAGAATTCTTATTACATCGTTAATTGTTTCTTCTTCTAAATCGGTACGCTTAACCAAATCATCGACATCTTGCTCTAAAACACTTTTAGCAGTGTCCAATCCTGCTTTGGCTAATTCTTTAATAACCCAAGCTTCAATTTCATCTGAAAATTCTGATAATTCCACATCTTCTTCAACGCCTTCTCTAAATACATCTATTTCGTAGCCTGTTAATTGTCCTGCTAAACGAATATTATGACCTCCACGACCAATTGCTTTACTTATTTCTTCTGGTTTTAAAATAACTTCGGCGTGTTTTGTTTCTTCATTAAGTTTTACAGATGTTACTCTTGCCGGACTTAATGCTCGGGTAATAAATAACTGTACATTATTAGTATAATTAATAACATCGATGTTTTCATTTCCTAATTCTCGAACAATACCATGTATTCTCGACCCTTTCATACCAACACAAGCACCAACAGGATCGATTCTATCGTCGTAAGAATCTACAGCTACTTTTGCTTTTTCGCCAGGGATTCTCACTACTTTTTTTACTGTAATCAATCCATCAAAAACTTCAGGAATTTCTTGTTCAAATAATTTTTCTAAAAATACCGGAGATGTTCTGGACATAATAATTGTTGGCCTACTACCTTTAAGCTCTACACTCTCTATTATTCCTCTTACATTTTCTCCTTTTCTGAAAAAATCAGACGGAACTTGTTTGTCTTTTGGTAGTATTATTTCGTTACCATCATCGTCTAATAAAATAATGGCTCTATGACGAATATGATGTACTTCGGCAGTATAGATTTCGCCTATAAAATCTTTAAAGTACTTATAAATATTTGTGTTATCGTGCTCGTGTATTTTTGAGATTAAATTTTGACGCAATGCTAAAATGGCTCTACGACCAAGATCTACAAGCTTTACTTCTTCTGATACGTCTTCACCAACTTCAAAATCTGGTTCTATTTTTTGTGCATCGCTTAACGAAATTTCCTGATTTGGTTCCTCTACTTCTCCATCGGCAACCACAACTCTATTTCGCCAAATTTCTAAATCGCCTTTATCGGGATTTATAATAATATCGAAGTTATCATCATCACCATATTTCTTTTTTAACGCACTTCTGAATACATCTTCTAAAATTGCCATTAATGTAACTCGGTCTATTAATTTATCATCCTTAAATTCTGAAAATGATTCTATTAATGCAATATTTTCCATAACTACTCTGTTAAAATTTTATCTTTACTTTTGCTTCTATTATATCATTATAGGATAATTTTACTTCTTTTTGAACTGTAATTTTTCCTTTTCCTATTGGCTTTGGTTCTCTTGTTTTCCACTCTAATGTTATTCCTTCATCGTCTGCCAGAACTAATTTAGCTTCAAATGTCCGATTACCTACTGCTTTTATGTTTACAATCCTACCAATATTTTTTTTATACTGCCTGTTAGTATTAAAAGGCGTGGTTGCTCCTGCTGAAGACACTTCCAAAGAAAAATCGTGTTCTTCTCTATCTAAATTATGTTCAATAGCACGACTTATGTACATACAATCTTTTACAAGAACTCCATTGTCTCCATCTATAACAACTCTTATAGAATTGCCTTCAAGAATATCGAAATCTATTAAAAACAAGTCTTTTCGTTCTTCAAGACTTTTATCCAATAATTCTTTTACAGTTTCTTTGAACATTTTTAGTATAAAAAGAGGGGACTTTACGTCCCCTCAGCTTCCATTTTATTCTCTCAGCGCTGCAAATGTACAACATTTATCTTGATTTTAACAAGATAATAAAAACCCAACTTCTTAAAAAAATTGGCTCTTGCTTTGTTGGCCTACTAGGGCTCGAACCTAGACTCTTCTGGACCAAAACCAGACGTGTTGCCAGTTACACCATAGGCCAATACTTTTTTTATCTGGTTTAAGTCCAGAAATTTTGACTTTTATAGTGTTGTCATCCCGATAGCTATCGGGAACACCATAAGCCATTATTTATTGAGGTTGCAAATTTAAAACAAAGTTTTAGTTGCACAAACTATTTATCAAGAAAATAATAGATAGGTCATAACGTTTACTTAAAAACGTTGAAGTGTAATATATTTATTCTTAAATTCGCCATCGATAACAAATTAATTATGTCATACCTCAACTTTAAAAAGTGGAACAACATTTTAGGATGGTTCGCTTTTTTAATTGCATTGATTACATATAGTTTAACAGTTGAGCCTACTGTAAGTTTTTGGGATGCTGGAGAATATATTTTAACCTCATCCAAACTGCAAGTCGGACATCCTCCCGGAGCACCTTTGTTTCAAATGATGGGTGCTTTTTTCTCAATATTTGCTACTGAACCCTCTCAAATTGGTTTGATGTTAAACATGATGAGTGCCGCTGCAAGTGCATTTACCATTTTGTTTATGTTCTGGTCTATAACTATTTTATTGCGAAAATTTGCAGTTACTAATGAAGTTATTTCTAAAACAGAAGGTCAGGCAATTTTAGGTGCTGCTTTAGTTGGTAGCTTGTCATTTACATTTACCGATTCATTCTGGTTTAACGCTGTAGAAACAGAAGTTTATGCAATGGCAACACTAATAATGTCTGTTTTATTCTATTTAGGATTGCGATGGGAACAAGATATGAATGAGCCCAGAGGAAACAAATGGCTCATTTTAATTTCTTTTATTACTGGTCTTTCTTTTGGAGTTCATTTTATGGCGCTACTCACTATTCCAGCAATTGGATTAATATATTATTTTAAAAACTATAAAGAAATTACGGTTAAGAATTTTATTATCGCAAATGTAGCAGTTGTAGCAATTTTGCTTGTTGTTTTTAAACTTTTACTCCCTACAACCCTAAAATTTTTTAGTGCTTCTGAAGTGTTTTTTATAAATAGCTTTGGCTTACCTTTTAATAGTGGATCTGTAATTGCTAGCATCGTTGCAATAGCTCTGTTTTATTTCGGAATAAAATATACCAGAAAAAAACAATATAAACATGTTAATACTTTAGTACTCTGTGTGCTTTTTATTTTTATAGGATTCTCGTCCTGGATGCTGCTTCCTATTCGTGCCAATGCAAATGTTGTTATTAATGAAAACAATCCTTCCAGTGCCAGAGAACTTTTGGCGTATTATAATTTAGAACAATATCCTAAAACCTATTTGTTTTATGGTCCGCAATTTACCGACCAATATTCTGGCGAAGATGAAAACAATCCATATTCAGATGCTAAGCCTAAATACGAAAAAGATTATGAAAAAGGGGAATATATTATTGTAAACGATTATAAAAATGCTATTCAAAATTATAATTCCGATCATGCTTCAATATTCCCAAGAATGTGGAGTACAGAACATGCCGAAAATTACATGTTGTATTCAGGATATTTAGATTTTAATATTAAATCTGAATATCAAATGCAAAATGAATTAAGAGGAATCGTTGCCGACTTTAGAGGTCGTGTTGCCGAAGGGCTTGTGGATTATGAAGATTATCACAAATTCTTAAAAACCTATGCTCGTTATATAGATATTGAAAAACCTTCGCTTGGAAAAAATATTGCTTATATGCTAGAATACCAATTAGGTTATATGTATTGGCGTTATTTTATGTGGAATTTTACTGGAAGACAAGACGATATACAAGGTAAATACGATATGCATGGCAATTGGATTAGTGGCATTACATTTATAGATGAGATGCATTTGGGTATGTCTCAAGATGAATTACCTAGTGATGTGCTCAATAACAAAGCACGAAACACCTATTACTTATTGCCGCTTATTTTAGGGCTTATAGGTTTGTTCTTTTTATTTAACAGAGATAAAAAACTGTTTTGGGTTATGTTAGTTTTCTTCTTGTTTACAGGACTTGCCATACAAGTTTATACCAATGTTAGACCTTTTGAACCTCGTGAACGTGATTACTCGGTTGTAGGCTCATTTTACGTGTTTGCGATATGGATTGGTTTTGGTGTTTATGCCTTATACAATGCTTTATGCAAAGTTTATAAACACAAATTAATTGCTCCTGCTGTTACAATAATCTGTTTGGCATTAGTCCCAACTATTTTAGCAACAAGCAATTGGGATGATCACGACCGATCCGGAAAAAAAACAGCACATGCCATGGCTGTAAAATATTTAGAATCTTGTGCGCCAAACGCTATATTGCTTACTATTGGCGATAACGATACCTTCCCATTATGGTACGCTCAAGAAATTGAAGGCATAAGAACAGACGTAAGAGTTATAAATACCAGTTTGTTTCAAACCGATTGGTATATAGACCAAATGAAACGCAAAGCCTACGAAAGCGACCCGATACCATCACAACTTACGCACGACAAATACAAATACGGTACAAGAGATTACATTATAAAAGATGTTCAATTTAAAGACACTATAAATATTAAAGAGTTTTTAAATTTCATTACAAGTGATAACCCAAGAGCAAAATATAAAACAATATTACAAAAGGAAGGTTATGACATTAGCAACATGAGATCTCAAGATTTAAATGCTAATTATTTACCTACCGAAAATATAAGAATTCCTGTTAATAAAGCTTCAGTATTAAAACATGGTATTGTTAAAGAAAAAGATTCGAGTAAAATTGTGCCTTATATTGATATTAAAATAAAAGGTGGCGCACTTTACAAAAACCGTCTCTTAATGTTAGATATCGTAGCGAACAACAATTGGGAACGACCTATTTATTTTACTGGTGGTGCTTTTGGTGATGAAGATTATATTTGGATGAAAGATTATCTGCAACTCGATGGTTTAGTTTATAAACTTGTTCCTATTAAAACTCCTGTAGAAAGAGCAAATCCTTTTGATATGGGAAGAATAGATAGTGATTTAATGTATAACTTGGTAACATCCTGGGATTGGGGAAATAGTGGAACAGATATTTATCACGATGTAGAAACTCGTAAAAATGGTATTTCTTATAGAGGAAATCTAGCGCGATTAATTGAAACCTTAATCAATGAAGATCAATTTGAAAAAGCCGAAGAAATTGCAGACCTCGCTATGGAGAAAATGCCTGTTGATGACTTTGGCTACTACACATTATTAGAACCTTATATAGGTGCTTATTACGAAGTGAAAGCCAAAGAAAAAGCAAGACAACTATTTAAAGATGTTTCTATAAAGTACCAAGAGAGCCTCAACTATTATAGTACCTTAAACGAAAAGAATCAAGCTTATTTAATTGAAAACATCTATACTGATATTGAACGATACAGAGGTTTGGTAGATGTACTTATGATTTATGAAGATGAAGGTTTTGTGAAAGTTGAAATGCAAAAATTCAACAATTACTTACGACTATTTACTGGCGAAGAACCTGAAGAAGACGAAAGAACAGAAATAGATTTACCTTCTGAAAGCGACTCTATTGATTTTGAATAATGGGTTATGAATTTAATTCCTGTTAGAACACTAAAACCGGCAAAATCTTTATTCCCTGATTTAGTCTGGGATTTGCCTTCAAAAGAAAAGGTTATTTATCTTACTTTCGACGATGGTCCTACACCAATAATTACGGACTGGACTTTAGATGTTTTAAAGCAATATAATGCAAAAGCCACTTTTTTTTGTATCGGAAAAAATGTTGAAGCACATCCAGATATATTCAACAAAATTATTGCTGATGGTCACTCCATTGGAAACCATACCTACAACCATATAAAAGGCTGGACAACTTCAACCAAAAACTATGTTTCAAATATTGTTAAAGCTCAAAAAGTGCAGAGTGCAGAGTGCAAAGTGAAGAGTAATATAGAAAACTCTAAACTCTTAACTCATAACTATAAACTCTTCAGACCTCCTTATGGCCAAATTAAACCCAAACAAGCAAAAACCCTTATTCAACTTGGTTATAAAATAATTATGTGGATGGTTGTAGCTATTGATTGGGATGCATCTGTTTCAAAAGAAAAGTGTTTAGGTAATGTTGTTAATAATACTATTTCCGGAGATATTGTGGTGTTTCATGATAGCGTAAAAGCCGCAAACAATATGCAATATGCACTTCCGAAAGTATTAGAGTATTTTAGTGAAAAAGGATTTAAGTTTAAATATATTCCTGAATAATTCCAATAAGCGTATTAGCATCTTGCTCTCCGCTCTGGCGCCATTTCATCTCGCCATCTTTGTAGATAATTAAGGTTGGCAGACCTTTTATTCTAAGTGCATCAGCTAAATCTTTGTTTTTGTCAACATCAATTTTAATCACTTTTGCTTTATCGCCAAGAGCTGCTGCTACATCTCTTAAGACTGCATGCATTTCTGTAGATTGTTCATTCCAATCTGTAAAAAAATCTAACAGAACCGGAATATTTACATCTATTAATTCCCCAAATTTTGACATAATTTAAAGTTTTAAGTCAAATGCGCTATTACAAACCTACACTTTTTTATTCGTTTTAAATAACTGTTAATCAAGTAGGGTCTCTCTGACTTTAGTATAAATATAAGCAATTTCAAAGAAACTATAAAATTTCATAGCAATTACACTGGATTTGAACCCTTTTTAAGTTCAATAACCGTAATCTCTGGCCAAATACCAACACGTCCAGGATATGCTAAAAATCCAAAACCTCTATTTACATTTATATATTGTCCTTTTTCTTTATAGATACCTGCCCAATACTTATAACGCCATTTTACAGGGCTCCATTTAATCCATCCTGGAATTTCTATTCCAAACTGCATACCATGAGTATGTCCACTTAAGGTTAAATGATAATGATAATCATCCTCGATAACTTGTTGTTCCCAATGCGTTGGGTCGTGGCTCATTAAAATTTTAAAATCGTTAGCATCAATATTATGAGCAGCTTTAACTAAATCACCTTTTTGTTTAAATCCTTTTCCCCAGTTTTCGATACCAACTATAGCAATACGTTGCCCGTCTTTTTCAAGAAACCGACTTTCATTCATCAATAAATCGAATCCTATGTCACGATGAACTTTTGCTAGATCTATTAAGTTTTGTTTTTTGGCTTCTTCCGATTCCCATCGTACATAATCACCATAATCATGATTTCCTAAAATTGAAAAAATCCCATCTTTTGCTTTTAACCTACTAAATGTATCCATCCAGGGAATCATTTCTTCAGCTTTATTGTTTACCAAATCCCCAGTAAAAAAAATAACATCGCTTTGTTGTTCATTAACCAAATCTACAGCATATTCAATTTTTTCTTTATTATCAAAACTTCCGCTATGTATATCGCTTATCTGTGTGATTTTATAACCATTAAAAGCGTCTGGCAAGTCTTCAAAATAAAGTGTGTATTTTAAAACTTTAAAGTTGTATTTGCCTATATACATTCCATATAATAAAGACACAAACGGAATTGCTGCTATGCCTAAAGCCACCTGACTAATAAATTTTCGCCGTGTTGGAAAATAGTTAGTTTGACTGCCATCGTTTTCGGTAAAAAATGAATATGCTGCTATCGGTAATCTAATAATGTCTTCTCCAAACATAAAGAGCATCATGGCTATTTTAGGAAGATATAGCGTTAAAAATAAACCAATTGCAATATTTACATTTATAGAAAGTCCATTCATATGAATGAGTTGGTAAATAAAATTTCCTAAAACTAAAGCTGAAATAAGGAAATATAAATAGTGTATCCAATTACTCTTAATTAGAGTCTTTAAGGCTTGAAAAGCATAAAAGTCTATAGCACTAAAAATGGCTATAAAGATAATCCAACGAAACATATTAGTTTTCTTTCAAATCGCAAGTTAACAATAAAGATTTGTGTTTATCTTATCAAATTGTTAAAGGTTTTAATCTTTAAATTATTTACAAATTCAGATTTTGTAACGAATTCAATTTCTACTGTTTCGTTTGGAAGTAAATCAAAATAATTATCACTAAAATGCCCTTTTACATTTGTATATAAAAACACATCCTTCAGGAATGTTGTATTTGATACTTCAATTCGAAATCCTATAGATGTTTTTGAAACGGTTTTATTGACTATTCCCTTTTGAAGCTTTAAATCTTTAGGTTTTACTAAATAGAAAAATGACCTTTCATCGTTAAATTTTAAAACTACTACAACTTCATTTTTATTTAATTGAAGTGTTTTTAAGTTTAATTCATGTTTTAATTCACTCGAATTTGAAACAACTTGTATTTGATTTGAATCTTCCCAAATAACGTTTCCAACAAAATCTAAAATTTGAATTGAAAGTTGACCTTCGTGTAATTTTAAATTATCATTAATAACAAAGGTTTTTAAAGTGTCATTTTCAATTACTGAAGAAATTAATATATTTTTAAAAGCACGTTTTACTTTATAATGTAGTGCTTTCCAATTGCCGAAAAAGTCAATACTCGACCAGGATACTGCTGGCCAACAATCGTTAAGTTGCCAATATAAAGTTCCCATATTATATGGTTTTGCTCTTCGATGTGCTTCAAGTCCTTTTGTAATGCCATATGCTTGTAACAACTGACTTACATACACATAATCTTCAGGATTATTTGGGACAGGAAAATCACGTTCCATATACTCATGAATAATTTGAAAACCTCGACTATGCTTTTGATTCGATTGAAATCCTTCCGAAGAAATATCAATACTATCATTTTGATTAATATAGTTTATCACTTCATAACTCGGAAAAGATTGAAACCCAAATTCGCTCATAAAACGCGGTACGTTTTTCTCTAAATACTCAAAAGGGTAAGCGTCATGCCAAATCCACCAATCGTGAGCATCGCCTTCTGTTTTATATTTTGGATTTCCACGTCCATATTTGGGAGAGCTTTCCCAATAATCAGTTTCACTATTTTGAGCAACTGCTAAAGGTAAAATATCATTAAATACTTTTTAGTAATTGTTCCAAATTCCTTTTTTTTACGCTTCTGTTTTCCCGTCTTGCCAGCCCCAATTTTGCCAACCCTCGGAATTTTCGTTATTGCCACACCACAAAGCAATAGATGCATGATTGCGTAACCGGTTCACATTATCTAAAAAATCATCATCTCCAGGATACATCGCGCAGGCAAACATAAAATCCTGCCAAACCAAAATTCCTTTCTCATCACATAACTCATAAAAAATGTCATTTTCATAAATACCTCCTCCCCAAACACGCAGCATATTCATATTGGCATCAACTACGTCACTCAATAATTTCTCATAATGTGCGTCTGTAACTTTATTTTGAAAACTATTTTGCGGAATGTAATTGGCTCCTTTAGCATATATTGGAACTCCGTTTACTTTAAAGTAAAATGATTCTCCAATACTATCTTCTTCGGTAATCAATTCTATAGTGCGCAACCCTTTTTTTAGTTGAACAGAATCTAAAATTGTATTCCCTTTTTTTACAACAATACTAATAGTGTACAGATAAGGTTCGCCAATATTATGTGGCCACCATAGCTTTGGGTTCTTAATTACAAAAGCAAAAGGCGTTAAATCTTTATTAGTATAGGATTTCACTAAACTATCATTTACATAAATATTATAGCTTAATTGTTTACTTATACCTGCGTCCAAAAAGGATTTAATATCAACTTCAAGTTTTGCTTCTGAATTGCTCAATTCTAATTGTTTAATAAATACATCTTTAATTTTCAAATCATCCCAAGCTTTCAAATAAACTCCTTTCCAAATACCTGATGTATTTAGTTTTGGAGCCCAATCCCAACCGTATTGAAACTGTGCTTTTCTGGTAAATATCCTGTTTCCTTCTGGTAATTCATAAAGCAATTTTGCTTTTTCTCGTTCTTCAAATTTAGTTGTGCTTTTTAAAACAATCCGTAGTTCATTTTCTGCTTTAAGAATTGATTTTACATCAACTTTCGATTGCCTAAACGCATTATTCGATTTTAATATTAAACTATCATTTAAAAACACATTCCCATACGTATCTAATCCTTCAAAATTGAGTTCAATATGTTTTTTTGAAGGACTTCTTCATCAAGACTAAATTGGGTTTTGTATTCCCAATCGTTTTCTGAAATCCATTGGAGTTTAATCTCGTTATTCCCAATAAAAGGGTTTTCTATAATTTTATTATCAAGTAAATCAGTATGTACATTCCCTGGAATAGTTGCATTTAACCAAACGTTATCTTTAATGTTTTTGAATTGCCAATTCTTATGTAATTCCATTTCAATAGGAACATCTTGTTTTGGTTGACAGGCAAAAAACACTAACATAAGAATGAAGAGATACTTAATCATTTACGATTTTTAAAATATTTATTATTATTTCAGAATCTGAATATGACTCAATAGTTTCGTTGAAAAACTTTGAGCTGTTCATTAGTTAACAATTATCTCATCAATAAAGGTCCATGCTTTATTCCCTGCTCCTTGTTTACCTTCTGGAATGATTCCATAATTAGGAACTTTAATTCTGATATATCTTACTTTGGAATCAATTAAAATCTTATTGTCAAACGCAAAGTCTTTTTTAAAGTATTTTAAAGAAGTGTTATCATTCCGAATTGGTAATAATAATTCGTGCGGTAAACTTTCCATTTGTAATTTAGTTTCATCAAGTTCACCTTCGGCTAAAATTTCAATTAATTCTGGAGCATAAATCCATGAGCCTGGAGCATTATAAAAACGTATTTCAATTGAATTAATTTCTATTTCTTTTCCCAAATCAATTGTGATTTCTACATCATCTCCCCAAAACCCCAACCATTCTTTATCTCCATAACGCTTATTGCTTCCCGAAATACTATTTTTTAAAGCTTCTTTGCCTCCTGCATTATACGACTTATGTGGTTCAACACTTAATGTAATTTTTTTTTGCCAACTGCTTTGTGGTAATTAAGTTCTTGAGTAAATGTAGTGCCTAATTGTTTTTCAGAATTAAAAACTTCCGCTTTAATTGTCGTATTAGTATCAATTTTTATGTATTCAGAATAGATTTCTGACTGCAAAGTAGGATTCGTACCATCAACTGTATAACGAATGGTCTTATCTTTTATAGTTGTTTTCAATTCATAAGATAAACTTTCATTTTCACTCTGTAACTTACCATCAACTTCATACAAATGATTTGCGTAGTTGATATCTAAAGCTTCTAATCGATTATGAAACTGTTCCAATCTGGTAACAAACTCTTCGTAATCTTTATTTTCAACTTTAGACCAAACCACCTCACTCATGGCAAGCATTCTTGGAAACACCATATATTCTACTTTTTTTGAGTTTGGCATATATTCGGTCCAAACATTTCCTTGGGCACCTAACACATATTGTTTTTCTTCTTCAGTAAGTTCTTCAGGAATTGGATTAAAGCTATACACTTTTTCAAGTTGAAGTAAACCACCAATAGCAAGTGGTTCATTTTCGTTGTTAGATTGATAATGGTCAAAATAACAATGAGAACCTGGCGTTAAAATAACATCGTGAAGCTGTTTTACAGCCTCGATAGCACCACTCGTACCTCGCCATGACATGACAGTTGCATTTGGGGCTAATCCACCTTCTAAAATTTCATCCCAACCAATAATCTGTTTGCCTTTACTATTAATATATTTTTCGATTCGTGAAATAAAATAACTCTGTAATTCGTGTTCATCTTTTAAGCCCTCTTTTTTAATAAGTTGCTGACAATGATTGCAGTTTTTCCATCGCGTTTTTGGCGCTTCATCGCCACCAATATGAATGTATTTTCCCGGAAACAATGCCATAACTTCATCTAAAACATCTTCTAAAAAAGTAAAAGTTGTTTCCTTTGGACAATAAATGTCTTCGAAAATCCCCCATTTTGTAGCGACTCCTATTTGTTCTCCTGTACAACCTAATTCTGGATAAGCTGCAATTGCAGATCGTGAATGACCAGGCAATTCAATTTCCGGAATAATTGTTACCTGTCGCTCTTGAGCATAGGTTACAATATCTTTGATTTGTTCTTGTGTATAAAACCCTCCATATCGTTTGCCATCAAATTGATGAGGTTGGTCACTATAATGCCCAATTAATGTTTTATTTCTATAAGCTGCAACTTCTTGTAGCTTTGGATATTTTTTAATCTCTATTCTCCAACCTTGATCTTCGGTTAAATGCCAATGAAATGTATTCATCTTCAACATTGCAATTGCGTCAATATATTTCTTGATAAAATCAACAGGAAACAAATGTCTGCCAACATCTAAGTGCATTCCTCTATATTTAAATTGTGGCTTATCTTCAATTTTTAAACATTGAATAGCAACTTCTTTTTCTTTGAATGTTCCATTTTCAAATGAAGCCGGTAGTAACTGCCTCAAACTTTGTACAGCATAAAATGCTCCTTGGTGTAACTTTGCTTTTATTTCAATATTACTCGGAGTAATTTCAAGTGAATATCCTTCAATATTTTGAATTGTTTCATCTTTAATGAATACAATATTTTGAGTTGATTCTGATTCATTAATCAAAATACTACTTCCTTTTTCTATAAATGTTATTAGGAAGTTTGCAGCAATCTCAAAATCGGAATCGTATTTTATTCCTGTAGAATTATTTATTACAAAATGACCTTCAGTTATAATTTGTGATGAAGGAATTGGAATAATTAACGGTTTTGTAATATTAATTTCATTACTATTACATGCTATTTGAAGGACGATTAATGTTGTCCATATTAGAAATTTAGTTGTTCGTCTAAAAAGTTTAATTTCAATCAATTTTAAATATCATTATTTTGCTAATTTAGAGAAATTAATAAACTCTTCAACTAATGAAAATATTTCTTTTACTGTCTTCATTTTTAGTTATCTTTATTTTTTGTTCTTGTTTAAATAAAGAGAGTATTTCAACAGCTCAAAAAGATAAGCCATTAATCACTTATGTTAATCCATTTATTGGTACCGGAGGACATGGTCATACTTATCCCGGAGCAACTATGCCTTTTGGGATGATGCAATTAAGTCCGGACACTAGATTAGATGGTTGGGATGGCTGTTCTGGCTACCATTACAGCGATGAATATATTTATGGTTTCTCGCATACACACCTCAGCGGAACAGGAGTGAGCGATTATGGCGACATTTTATTAATGCCAACCAATGAAATCGTTTTTAATAATGGTGCTGATGGGAAAAAAGGCTATCGTGCTCACTTCTCTCACGATAACGAAATAGCTCAACCTGGATATTATGCTGTGTATTTTGATTCCACTAAAATTGATGTTGAACTCTCTGTTTCAAAGCGTAGTGGAATACATAAATACATATTCCCAAAAAACTCAAAACAAATTGTTATTTTAGATTTAGAGCATCGTGATGAGGTTATAGATTCCAAAGTAAATATGTATTCAAATACTGAAATTGGAGGCTATAGACATTCCAAAGCCTGGGCTACAAAACAATACTTGTTTTACAACATTCAGTTTTCTAAACCATTTAAAAACATGGTATTTTTGGATGATTTTAATGAAGGTAAAAAAGTAAAAGTTGCTTTTGATTTTGATGCTTCAGAAGGTGATACTTTGGAAATTAAAATTGGGATTTCTGCAGTTGATGAAGAAGGTGCAAGGAAAAATTTAAATCAAGAAATTGGTGATAAAACATTTGAGCAAGTAAAAACTGAAGCTCAAAACACTTGGGAGCAGCAACTTGAGAAAATTGTAATAGAAAGTGACAATTATAACTATAAAACCAATTTTTATTCAGCTTTATATCATACCATGATAGCTCCAAACTTGTATCAAGATGTCGATGGTCGTTATCGTGGGATGGATTTAAAAGTACATCAAACAAAAAACTTTGATTATTATACAGTATTCTCACTTTGGGACACTTTTCGTGCTGCTCATCCTCTATACACTATTATAGAACAAGACCGAACCAACGATTTTATCAATACCTTTTTAGCAAAATATGATGAAGGTGGTATTATGCCAATTTGGGATTTGTCCGCTAATTACACAGATTGTATGATTGGTTATCATGCTGTTCCTGTAATAGCTGACGCGTATTTAAAAGGTATTCGTAATTATGATTCTGGAAAAGCTTTTGAAGCCATGAAACATAGTGCAACACAAGATAAACTTGGGTTAGAATCGTATAAAAAACTTGGTTATATTCCTGTTGAAAAAGAAAGTGAATCTGTTTCAAAAACATTGGAATATGCTTACGACGATTGGACGATTGCACAAATGGCAAAAGCATTAGGGAAAACCGATGAGTATAAAACATTCACCGAAAGAGCTCAATATTACAAGAACATTTACGACCCTGAGACTCAATTTATGAGAGGTCGTTTCCGCAATACGTGGTTTGCGCCTTTCGATCCTTATGAAGTGAATTTTAATTACACCGAAGCCAACTCTTGGCAATATAGCTTTTATGTGCCTCAAGATATTTCGGGATTTATTAATTTATTAGGCGGGAAAGATAAGCTGGAAGCGCATTTAGACAAATTGTTTACTGCCCAAGTGGAAACTTCTGGAAGAAATCAGGCAGATATCACAGGGCTTATTGGTCAATATGCTCATGGTAACGAGCCAAGTCATCATATGGCTTACCTCTATAATTTTGTAAACAAACCTCATAAAACACAAGAAAGAATCCATCAAATTTTAACTGAAATGTATCATAATGAACCTGATGGTATTTCTGGTAACGAAGATTGTGGACAAATGAGTGCCTGGTATGTATTGAGTTCTATGGGGTTCTATCCTGTTACTCCTGCATCTAATGAGTATATTATTGGAACTCTCTTATTTGATAAAGCCACTATTAATCTCGAAAACGGAAATCAATTCACTATTGTGGCACATAATATAAGCGATACTAATAAATATATTGAAAATGTTGCGTTAAATGGAAAGTCATTAGATAGAACATATTTAAAACACGATGAAATTATGAATGGTGGAACGTTAGAATTTCAAATGACAGACAATCCGGCAATTTGGGGAAGTCGTGAAGGGCAAGAGCCAAAAACTGAAATTACTGAACATCTTATTGTTCCTGTGCCTTTTATTGCCCAGGGTGATGTTGCTTTTAAAGGCTTGACAGAGGTTGTACTTGAAAATGTAGATACAGATGTATCCATTTATTATGCACTAAATGATTCAGAATATACCAAATATGAACATCCAATAACTATATCAGACCCTTTATCGCTAACTGTTTTTGCTGAAAAAGATGGTGCTAAAAGTACGACAATTACAACCAATTTCTACAAGATAGATCCGAACCTCAGCATTACATTAGAAACCGAATATGCCAATCAATACAACGCAGGAGGAAACGACGCTTTAATAGATGGAATTATAGGTGCTGAAGATTTTAGAACAGGGACCTGGCAAGGTTACTGGAATGAAGATCTTATTGCCACCGTTGATTTAGGAAGTGAAAAGCCAATCGAAACCATTAGTGTGAATTTTTTACAAAACCAAGGTTCCTGGATCTTTTATCCAACTGAAGTAGTGTGTTTTGTTTCAAAAAACGGGAAAGATTTTAAGTTAATTGACATATACAAGATTGACACAACAATACCATCTGAAAAAGCAGAAATAAAGAAAGTAAGCTTTAATCAGAAAACTGCTTCGTACAGATACGTTAAGATTGTCGCTAAAAAATTAGGAAAACTCCCAGAATGGCATTTAGGTTTTGAGCATGATGGCAGAAGCTGGTTGTTTGTAGATGAAATAATTATAAATTAGTGTCATTCCTGCGAAAGCAAGAATCTTGTGAATTAAAACTTAAATAAACTTAAATGGATTCCTGCTTTCGCAGGAATGACAAAAAACCTAATAATGAATCAACAAAAATCTTATCATTCCTCCTTTATTTTACTAACCACACTATTCTTCCTTTGGGGATTTATAACGGTTTTGGTAGATTCTTTAATTCCACGTTTGCGTGAATTATTTACACTCACTTATTTTCAAGCTGGATTGGTGCAATTTGCATTTTTTGGAGCCTATTTTTTGCTCTCCATTCCTGCAAGCTATATTTTGTCTAAAATAGGCTATAAAAAAGGTATTATATTGGGTTTACTAACTATGGCTTTAGGTTGCTTGCTGTTTTATCCGGCAGCTTCCTATCGTGTTTTTGGTGTATTTATGCTGGCTTACTTTATTCTGGCTGGAGGAATGACCATTTTACAAGTGGCTGCCAATCCTTTTGTAGCAGTTTTAGGATCTGAAGAAGGTGCATCAAGTAGATTGAACTTATCACAAGCATTCAATTCTCTTGGAACAGCGATAGCACCTGCTGTTGGTGCGTTATTTATTTTAAGCGATACTATTAAAACCGAAGACGAAATCGCTTTGCTTACAGATACTGCAAAAGAAACATATCTCCTAACTGAAGCTTCTGCTGTACAAACACCGTTTTTAGGACTTGCTTTATTTATCGTATTTATTGCAGGTATTTTCTTTTTTGCAAAGCTTCCGAAGTTAATAAGTGTGAAAACTACAGGAACTTATATACAAGCCTTTAAACAAAAGAATTTAATGTTAGGTGTTTTAGGCATCTTCTTTTATGTTGGAGCCGAAGTTGCAATTGGCAGCTATTTAGTGAACTATTTCCTTGATATGAATTTAGTTTCATTAATTACAAAAAATGATTTTATGAAATCTATAGTTGAAGGCATTTTAAATACTGGAATTACAGAAAGTGATAACAAAGCAATAGTTGGAGTATTTGTGATTTTTTATTGGTCTGGAGCCATGATTGGACGTTTTGCAGGAGCATACCTCACAAAAATCATGAAACCAGGAAGCGTATTAAGCATTTTTGCCACTTTCGCAATTACCTTAATTCTAATCTCAATAAACACAACAGGTTTAGTATCTATGTGGAGTATTCTTGCTGTTGGATTATTTAATTCTATTATGTTTCCTACCATTTTTACTTTATCAATCGATGGTTTAGGTAAATTAAAGCCAAAAGCATCGGGATTATTGTGTACTGCTATTGTCGGTGGCGCATTAATTCCGCCATTGTACGGATTTTTAACAGATAAAATAGGATTCAAAACATCTTTATTCTTTATTATTGTGTGTTATACCTACATTCTTTATTTTGGATATCTTAATTCTAAAAAAACAGTAGTATCATGAAACGTAGAAACTTTATAAAAAATGCGTCACTAACAGGAGTTGGAATAGCTGTTGGAAGTACATTAGCAAGCTGCACTAAATCTTCTTCAGGAGAAAAGAAAACAATAATCCCAACAACAAAAGCCTCTTTGCCTTTAGTTATAGCGACTTGGGATGTTAAAAATGCCACAACTAAAGCTTGGAAAGTGATAAATAATGGAGGAAATTCCATTGATGCCGTAGAACAAGGTTGTATGATTGAAGAAGCTAATGAAAAAGGACAATCGGTAGGTAAAGGTGGTTTGCCTGATAGAGATGGAAACGTTACCCTTGATGCTTGTATTATGAATAAACATGGTAATTGTGGCTCTGTTGTATATCTTCAAAATATTACTCATGCTGTTTCAGTTGCACGTAAAGTCATGGAAGACACACCTCATGTGATGCTTGCTGGAAAAGGAGCCGAGCAGTTTGCTGTTTCTATTGGATTGAAACGTGAAAACCTTTTAACAGATGCTTCTAAAAAAGCTTGGGAAAACTGGAAAGTAAAAAGTGAATACAAACCTATTATAAATATTGGAAACCATGATACCATCGGAATATTGGCTATTGACAAAAATGGAGATATTTCTGGAGCTTGTACAACAAGTGGTTTAGCTTACAAAATGGCTGGTCGTGTTGGAGATTCGCCTATTATTGGCTCTGGATTGTTTGTGGATAATGAAATTGGCGCAGCTGTAGCTACAGGTTTAGGCGAAGAAGTAGTTAAAACAGTTGGTAGCTTTTTAATTGTAGAACTTATGCGACAAGGCAAAACACCTCAAGAAGCATGTGAAGAAGCCATCAGACGTATTGTAAGTAAGCCTAAGAGCAATTATAAAAACTTTCAGGTTGGCTATATAGCTGTAAACAAACAAGGAGAAACAGGATATTATGCTATACATAAAGGCTTTAGTATGACTAAATACCAAGATGGGCAGAATGTAAACATACCATCTAACACCTATATTTAAAGTAATTAATACACTCTTTATATGAATACGTTTTATTGTTTGTAGATGAAATACTTGTTTTATCTATAAAGCGTATACTTCATTTTTATAGATAATTCAGTAAAGGTGTATTTC
>Ga0066376_10001627_pt1 | contig 21701 bp, 16 predicted proteins | sample Knorr_S15_td_Bot_FD_77009 | JGI IMG/M metagenome (GOLD analysis project Ga0066376, IMG submission 77009) | Marine microbial communities from Southern Atlantic Ocean transect - Knorr_S15_td_Bottom_ad_5009_LV_A | ecosystem: Environmental > Aquatic > Marine > Oceanic | place: Southern Atlantic...
GTAGTTGGGTCGGGACGCATCGGAACGCTACGAGCCAATATGGCCTCACGCCACCCATCAGTGCAGTTCCTGGCCGTGTCTGACATCGATGCTGAGAAGGCGGGACTATTGGGTGAGGCCGTCAGTGCGGATTTGATCTCCAGCAACAACGAGACGATTATCGCCCACCCAGATGTCAACGCTGTGGTGGTATCAACTCCTGAGCACGAGCACCTGAAACCAATTCTGCAGGCCATAGAGCTAGGCAAGCCGGTATTCGTGGAGAAGCCGCTGGCACTCACGCTGGAGGACACCGACATCATAGTCGAGGCTTCCGAGCGCACCGGCGTAGAGGTCCGCGTAGGCTACTCACGCCGCCACGACCGCCGTTGGATGCTGGCCAGGGAGCAGGTAGCCCAGGGCAGGCTAGGTCAGATCCTTGGCATTCAGTCCCGCGTATACAACACCCGCGCCCAGATGGCTGAGATATTTAAGCGGTCTCCGAAAGCGACTCCTGTTCTTGACGCGCTGACCTATTACGTAGACATGGCCTGCTGGTTCCTTGAGGGCAACCGCCCGGTAGAGGTCGTGGCTCGCAGCAAGTCCAAGGTGTTCAAGGACATGGGATTTGACGCCGACGACCTGACTTGGAGCATTATTACTTTCGAGGACGGCGCGTTGGCAAATCTTGGCATCTTCTACGCTCTGCCCTCCAAGTATCCGACTCAAGGGCAGGCAGGCCGCTTCGAGGTTCTGGGCGACAAGGGAGTAATTCTCCTGGACATGGACAACAAGGACAGCTTTATGTACACAGACTATGGTGTGCCGCATGCGTACGTGCCCGACCACCACGTGAACGCCGTATTCCTGCAGAGCAACTCGTCTGGCGACTGGGCCATGGACGACTATTGGGGGCCAATTGCCAATGAGACACGGTCGTGGTTGGACCACCTCGCCACAGGCGCGCCAACAGCGCACACGACAGTCCGGGAAGGTCGTTTGACATTAGAAGTGACTCTGGCTATTGAAGAGTCGGCTCGGACCGGACTGCCGGTGAAGATTTCCGATAGGTAGGGCGCGAAATAACTTCGCGTTTTCGCTTCGTTTTCAAAGCGAGCCGTAGTTAGGAACCTGCCCTTCGACAGGCTCAGGTGAAACGGTGCCGATTTCATCGTGCATCCTCGTCAGAGTCGGGACTTGTCGAACCACAGGCGTCGGACAAACTAATCGCATTAATGAAATATCCGTTTTAAAAATACCCACAAGGAATAAAACATGAAAGTAACCGGTATAGAAACCTTCGTTGTTAAAGGCCTTACCAGGCCCTGGCTGTTCTGCGCCATTCACACCGACGAAGGCATCACAGGCTATTCGGAGTTCGGACAGGGCCAGATGGCAAAGGGCATGTGTGGACTGGTGGAAGACCTGTCGGCCCTCATTATCGGCAAGGACCCGCGACCTGTTGAACGGCATTACATCAACATGGCCCGCGCGGTGCAGTCGGCCTACGGCGGGGCGACATGGCAGGCTATGGCAGGCATTGAGTTGGCCCTGTGGGACATCAAAGGCAAGGCTCTGGGCGTGCCGGTGTATGAACTCGTCGGTGGGCCTACTCGCGATCACCAGAAGGTTTACTGGTCTCACTTCATCTCATATCAGACCAATAACTATAAGGCTCTGGGACGATCTCCCGTGCGCTCTTACGACGACATGCGAGCATTAGTGAAAGAAGCCGTGCAGAGCGGCTACGACAGCTTCAAGACAAACATCCAATTACCGGGTGATCCGTTCAGCGGCCTAAGCCAGGGACGGGAAGGTCCCCACGACCAGACCATTACGAAAGAGATGATAGACGCTGCCTACACGCAGATATCCATTATCCGGGAAGAGGGCGGCGACGGCGTAAACATCGCGTTAGACGTGAACCAGCACTTCAAGGCAGACGCGCACATCCGTCTAGCGCAGGCACTGGAGCCGCTAAAGCTAATGTGGATGGAGCTGGACAACCTGGACGCCGAGAGTTGCCGCATGCTGAAGGACGCCACGCGTACCCCTATCTGCACCGGCGAGCAGAAGCTAGGCCCTCTGAACTACTACCCGCTGCTTGAGCGCAGGGCAATGGATGTGATGAAGCTTGACCTCCAATGGCAGGGCTTCATTCCAGCTCGCAGAGCAGCCGCCATGGCGGAGCACTTCGAGGTAAACATTGCGCCGCATAATTACAATACGCATATGTCGATGTTCCAGACCATGAACCTCTGTGCATCAGTAACAAACGTGAAGATCAGCGAGAGCGATCCTGTTCAGGCGCCGTGGCGAGATGAGCTGGTGACCGTGCTGCCAGAGATCAACAACGGCATGGTAACCATTCCCAAAGGCCCGGGCTGGGGCACCGAGTTAAAAGAGGAAGCGCTAAAGAAGTACGCTTTTAAAGGGTAGGTCCTAAGGATTCAATTCTTGTGACTTAAGAAACAAGCCCCTTCAGCAGTTTTTTGAGCTGCAGATTTTCGTCTAGAGCGGCCCACAGCTTGTCAATATCCTCTGTCGCTATAACCATTGGCGAGCGCATGAACCTAACTCGAAGGCTGCACTGGCAGAACTGAATACCGGTCTTGCCCGCCTCTATACTTTCGGGGTAATGAAGTAGCTGATTTGTCGATATGTCGAAGAGGAGGCTCGTATAGAGCCTCCTCTTCGACATATCCGCTGCCCCAGTGGTAGTTGAATACTTTCTTCTTCTCTTCCAACGGCCACTCTCCCAATGATGTTTCTAGTCTCGATACTTATCCGGCGTCAGAAGTTCCATAAACTCGATACGCTGGCTTTCGATTAACTCGCGAACCTTGGGGCCGAACTCCAGCGCTGCGGCAGGAAGATTGTTGTCCCCGCGGTAAGGAGATTCGATCTTTTCGTCGGTCCACTCCAAGCAGACCGTCTCCTGCTCACCGGGCATGGTAGCGCCGTTAAATGACACTCGAAACTCGCCGCGCTGGCCGGCGTCATGGTAAATCTGGGCCTGCTTCTGCACCAGAGTAGCGACACGAATTGCCTGCCCAGGTTTAGTCTTGTAAATCCTTCGAATCAGATACATTTTTTGAGTCCTCCTGCCTTTCGCCTATAAATTTACTCTGCCTGTTCCTGGTTCAATACTAAATCAGCGTCAGGCGTTCGCGGACTTCGATGTTGACGATATTCTCCGGCATCTTGCCCTCTAGGATGAGCGCCACCTCACTGCCGTAGCGACGAGGCCTGATGCGCATGGATTCTTCGGAATAGTGGCCTGCGTGAGGGGACAGAACCACGTTCTTCATCTTCAAGAGAGGGTTATCGACGTCGGGAGGCTCCTTCTCCAGCACATCCAGGCCAGCTCCAGCTATCCAGCCTTCTTGCAGGGCCTTGATGACGGCGGCCTCTTCCACAACTGGCCCACGCGAGGTATTAATGAGGTAGGCTGTTGGCTTCATCAACTTAAGAACGTCCTCGTTGACAATATGGCGAGTCTCATCAGTGAGTGGCGTATGGCAGGAGATGTAGTCAGACCTCTTGAAGAGATCGTCAAGGGTCACTCGCTCAACGCCCAGTTCCTGGAATACGTTATCTGACTGGTAAGGGTCGTGGGCGATTATATTGAACTCGAAGCCACTGGCTCGCCGTGCGAAGGCGCTGCCAATGCGACCCAAGCCCAGTATGCCTACGGTCTCGCCAAAAAGCGGACCTTCGTTATAAGGGGGAGTTGGAGACCATTGGCCGGACTTAATGTCGGCGTCTAGCTCCACTACCTTGCGGTTGCAGGCCATCAGCAGTGCCATAGCCTGATTGGCTACCTCTCGCGTCCACATGTCCGGGAGATTCACCACTGCGATGCCCAGATCGGTTGCCGCCGGCACGTCTATGACATCGTAACCAACGCCCGTGCGCAGGACCACCTTGCAGTTCTTTAGTGACGACAACACGTGCCGCGTGATGGGAGAGTTAGACAGGATCAGAGCGTCGGCGTCACCCGTCTTTTCGATGATCTCTTCTTCCCTTTGCAGCGCGGGTAGCACCTCAAGAACGGCGCCCACTCTATCCAGCTCCTCGATAGTATCAGCGAGGCTTTCCCGTGTTGCTCCGCCCATGAAGTAAACCTTGAATTTGGCCTCTGTCATATAACTCCTCTGCCCATCTATTTCCGCGATATTTTCCGTCAGAAGTATAGCATGAAGGGGCTGGCGATGCAGTCCATGCACTCGCCAGCCCCTTCGCTGACACTACCTTGTTTTTACCCGTTAGTCACTTGAAATTATTGATAATAGACTTCAATGTGTCATGCGACATCTGTAACACGTTAGACAGAGTTTGCAGCGTTCGCTGTTGCTGCTGAAGCGTATCTTGAAGCTTTAAATTGATTAACTGCGAATCTTCGCCCAGCGTCGACAATGACTTATCCAACTCGGCAGCGAGATCATTGAGCGTCGTGAGAGTAGCGGAAAGCTGGTCCTCAGACACCGTACCGGTATACGCGTCTGCTGCTTGTTGCTGCAGCGTCAATACAACTCCGGCGTAGGCAGAGACTAGCTTTTGCGCGCCGCCTATCTCGTTCAGCGTTGCGGATAAGGTCCGTGTCGACCTGGCTGTCTTGTCTACAGCCACAAGACCGTCCTGTAACGACACAACCAGTCTGTTTTCACAGACCAGTAAGGCCTTATTAAGCTCATCCCAATTCTTGCTATCCAGGAGCCATTGGCCGTCGCGTATTCCGCATTCCTTGGCCACGGTATCTCTAAGAGGATTGTAAGCGAATGGGCCAATCTGATCGCTTCGCCCGACCGAAGAGTCAGACGGGGTAATTCGGACTATTACACTGTCGAAAGGCTTAACGCCCAGGTCCAGTCCCGTATTCCATGAAAATCGATGCGAAATGCCTGAAGCGCTAGTTTCCAGCTTACTGGTCACGTCTGATAGCGAAAAAGGCGAGGCTGAATTGAATCCCTTACCGCCGTCCTCAGAGAACTCGACCTTTATGCTGGTCCTATCACCCGTAGAGTCGGACAGAACGTACTCCAAGACTACTGAGCCACCCACGACGTCCTCAACGGTCGAGCAGATGCTGACCTTGGGAGGCTCGTTCCCTAGCACTATAGGAACTGCTGTCGGAGAGGGTGTAGGCGTGGTTGTCGGAAGGATCGGCGGAAGAGATGGTGCGGGTGTAGGCGTGGCTGTTGGGAACGGTGTCGCCGGCGTGGCAGTCACAGGTAAGGTCTCGTTCACTACTGGTTCTGGAGTTGGGGATGGTATCGCTGTTGGTGTCGCGGACGGAGTCGCCGCTGGTGTCGGCGTCGGTGTGGCTACTGAGGTCCCAAATGAGCCTCCTCCGAAATTCCCAAGGTACTCAAAGAAAATATCCTCAACGTACAGCTCCACCGTGAATTGCAAATTCTGATTCTTGTCGGCTTCCAGATTGGGCAATTTCAAAGATAGAAATCCAATTTTGTCCAACAGCACTGTGGCAAGCTCCTCCTGCAGGTCCGGTGCGAGGAAAGTAATGCTGCCTGATAACTCATCACTATTCGATGACCTACCGGCAACAACGAAATCGTCGAACGCCTCAACCCATTCATCGATATCCGTCATAGAAATCGTCAATTCTAGATTCGACTGCTCGAAAGTTGTCGGCTGAACTAACCGGTCGGAAATAGATCCAAAGTTCTGCTTCCAAGTGAAAGAGTCTATTTTAGAGACTCGCTGTGTAGGAAGATCACCTATCTCAATGCGGAAATTAGAAGCCAACCAAGACTTGCCTGCGGTGGCAAGGGGTGGCGACACCTCATTCAGGCCATTACTCTCCACATCGTAATCAATAAATTCCGGCTTGATCGTCACTGCAAGGTACGCCAGGTCTTTGCTGGACGCGTCTAAAACAGGAAAGGTTATCGCCTTGATGTATGCATCTAAGAATCGTCTCGTGGATAGTTCTCCGAAGTCCACACCTACAGCTAGAACTTCTCCAACTACGGGCTGACTCTCACCATCTAACGCATCTTCAATCCATTCGTAGAACTGATCACTCATGGCCATGTCGAACTCAATATCGAAGGGCTCGTAGTTGATGGAAGATAGGGATTTACCAGAACTGCGATCACCACCAAGACCCGAATCAACAACCTCTGCCCAAATGAAGCCGCCCTGAACCGATTCCAGCAGGTCCGGCCCTGAGCCGTCAATCGTAATAGCAAACCTGCCCGGACCAGAGGTCTGAGTGTTGGAGAAAGCACTTGGGGCCTTCACCAGTCCAGTGTTGTCGGCCGCATCCAGATACGACTCGCTTCCCGTTGGTGCTGGCGTGGAAGTAGGCCTTGCCGCGTCGGAGAGCTTGCGCCCAATCGGTGTTGCCGTTGGTTCAGGCAGCACCGTCGCTACGAACAGCGTAGGGTCGGTGGGCTTAGCCTGAGGTGCGGTGATCGTAGGCGTTGGCAATGGGGGCGACACAACAGCCTTCTTCGGCACTGCGGTCGGCAGCGACGCGAGATCGCCGGACAGGTTTTCGCAGCCCAAGGCTACGACCAGTATTAGGCCAAGTATTCCACTTAGAACAGGTGGCGGTAATGCTTCTGGCGAATCATCAGGTCTCCCTCGCTAAGAAATCTTATTAATATTCTGCGAATTATGGTATGTATATGCCTTCTTGTTGTCACGCCAAATGGCACACCCATTGGGAGCATGTTGACAGTGACTTCCTGTCAATTTACACTCGCGCCAATTGAATTTTTCCTTGAAAGCGATACGGGAAGGGATACAAAATGCGAATTGGCATGTTCTACCAGATTCAGGTGCCTAAACCCTGGGACGTAGGAAGTGAAGCGCTTCGATTTCATCAGATGCTTGAGCAGGTTGAGTATGCGGAGGAGATGGGCTTCGAGAGCGTCTGGTTCGTGGAGCACCACTTCCGGTCCGAATGGTCGCACTCCAGCGCGCCGGACCTGTCCCTGGCAGCGATTAGCCAGCGCACCAAGAGCATAAGGCTGGGCATCGCGGCGGTACTGCCTCCAATTCACCATCCGCTAGATACAGCAGTGCGTCTGGCGACTTTGGATATCCTGAGCAACGGCCGAGTGGACTTCGGCGTGGGCCGCTCCGGATACCCATACCAGATGATGCCCTTCGGCACGGACCTGGCAGACGCTACGGGCATCGTAGAAGAGACTCTGGACATCATCCCAAGGGCATGGACGGAAGAGGTGTTTTCTTACAAGGGGAAATACTTCGACATACCGGAGCGCGAGATCGTTCCCAAGCCCGTGCAGAAGCCGCACCCGCCCATCTGGCAGGCATGCACCCGGGAGGAGACCTTCGAGAAGGCGGGCCTCCAGGGATTAGGCTGCCTGACCCAGACCAGCATCGGAGCCGAGCGCACAGAGATGCTTGTCCGCATTTACCGCGACGCCATTAAGAAGGCCAATCCTATTGGTAAATTCGTGAACGATCAGATCTCCGGCAGCACCGTTGCCTACTGTCACGAGGACAGAGAGAAGGCATTCGAGCGTGGCGCTGAGCTTATTGACTGGTATCGGGAGCAGCAGGTCATACGCGACTCCATGGTTTGGAAGGACTACCCCGCCGATCGTGTCCCCGACGACTACAAGTGGCATTACGACAGAGCCATGGCCAGGGATGAGGCTCGCGCCGATGAAATCCCGTCACGGGAGTTGATCAAGCAGGGCGGTCGCTTCGCCATCGGCAACCCGGACGACTGCATACGCTACTTCGAGCAGTACGAGGCCATGGGTATCGACGAGATCATGCCTCTGTTCCAGGTAGGGCCTGTCACCCACGAAGAGGTGATGGAGACGCTGAATCTCTTCGGCAAGCACGTGGTGCCTCACTTCAAGCGCAAGGCCAACGCAGCGCAGAAGCCATCCATGGTGGGGGCCGACGACTAATCATTCGGGGCATCATGCCTAGGTATTAGCGGCCAACACCCTCGTGCGCAGGCCATCGGCGGCCTATAGTCGTTACCATGAGGGGCTTTTATATAACGCTGATGATGGTCGTCGTTGCGACAGCCGTGACTGCGTGCGCGGTACAACAGGCACCGGCGCGCATCGAAAGCAATGCGCCTGCGACCGACACGGCTAAGCCTTTCGTCTCGGCTACGGCTGAGCCAACTGCGACTGCGAAACCAGCGCCGCTTACGCTCTCGCCGACGGCAGAACCTGCGCTTACGAACACACCAGAGCCGGTCGTCGCTGCCAAAACGTCCGCATTGCCGACGGCTACGCTAACGCCGGCGCTACCCAAGACAACGGCGATACCTGTGTTGCTAACGCCAACGCAGCTATCGACGGCCACAGCTAAGCACGCGCCAGAGGCCAGAGCAACCGCGACTCCAGAGCCGTATCGAGCGCCTGTTGCAACGTACTCGCCCGAAGATTCAACCAGCCACGGCGACGGCAGTTCGAGGCCCGAATACGGAAACCGTCAGATGGACTGCGTAAGCGACCCATCGCCGGTACTAACCTCACACATCGCGGACCTGAGCACCATCGGCTCTATCCAGCCACCGTCAGTCATCAGCGGCAACTGGTACAATAATCGCTCATACCTCAATATAGCCGCGGAACACGGCGCGCTTGCTCCCAGCGTGACCGTTTATGCCCCTGCAGATGCCACATTGACGGACATTACGTACTACCTGCAGCCCATGAACGACATTGATGGCAACCTACTCGATGTACCTCAGTTCGAGCTAAGGCTCCAGATCAGCTGCGAGGTAACCTACGGCTTCGACCATCTGACCGAACTAGGCCCGGGCATTGCGGAACTTGCCCCAGCAGAGCCATCGACCTCCACCCGTGACGCGGAGAAGTCCGTCTCCTTCGAAGTAAAAGCCGGAGACGTCCTCGGTTACACCACGGGCACCATCGTGGCCAATAGCTGGGATTTCATATTCAGCAACACGGCAGTGGTGAACAGCTTCGCCAATCAGGAGCGCTACGAAAACACCGGTGACTTGCAGGTGCTTCTGTACGCAGAATGCCCTTACGATTACTTCGCCGACAATATGGGCGACGAGTATAGGGCTCTGATTGGAGCTTCGAGCAGCGATTCGTCAGACTCAGCCTGCCACACGTCTTACGACATTCCGGGCGGAATCTACGGCGGCTGGTTCCAGGCTCCCTTCGATGACGAGGACCTTTTCGCGCGCGCCGACTGGGGAATGGCCATTGCAACGATGCCTGACGGCGCTATCAGAGTGAACGGGGAGAGCAACTCAATCCGGCTGCGTCCAGAAGACGAGACCTATCTCGACCCGCGTACGGTCATCGAAGAGCACTGCTACGCCTCTTCCAGAAACACCGGCGGCCAAGAAGGCTGGCACGTCTACCTGAAGATGCTGACGCCTAACACCATGGGCGTAGCCTTCGACCAAGGTTCCTGCCCCAAGAGCCTTCCCGCCGATTATTCTGTGTATTACAGGTAGGTTTGGGGGGGAAGGTTAGGATGGGGTGAAAGCACTGCCAACACCCAGGCCTCGAAAGACCCAAATCCCCTATGCCCTCAATTGCCCCGTAATTCGTAATTCAAAAATCATTGCGCGGTGCGGCCGCCATCGATGACAAGCTCGCTGCCTGTGACGAAGCCTGACTCATCAGAGGCCAGGTACAGCACCCCGTAGGCGATATCCTCTGGCTGGCCGTAACGACCTAGCGGCACGGACCATGGCAGCACGCCTCCCTCCAAAGATGCCAGACTGAAGTCCAGCATAGGCGTCTCTATTGGTCCCGGATGCACAGAGTTGACCCGGATGTTGTCCGGCGCATACTGGATGGCCACCGCCTTGGTGAATATGCGAACTGCGCCCTTTGAGGCATGGTAGGCCGTGGTGCGATTGCTGCCCACAAGACCTGCCCCAGACGAGATGTTGATGATAGACCCGCCTCCGACGCGGCGCATCTCCGGCAAGGCGTGCTTGCAGCCCAAGAAGGTGCCCTTGGCATTCACGTCCATTACGCTGTCCCAGATAGCTTCGGTGGTGTCCAGCAGCCCTTCGTTGCGCAGTATTCCAGCGTTGTTGACCAGGATATTCAGCTTGCCATAGGTATCAACGGACAGCGAGACGGCTGCCTTCCAGCTAGCCTCGTCCAGAACGTCGAGCCGCACGAAAGTGGCCTTCCCTCCGGTCGCGACGATTTCGGAAGCCAACGCTTCTCCCTGCTCCTCAGCCAGATCGCCTATGACGACAGCGGCGCCCTCGCTGGCGAACAGCTTCGCCTCTGCGGCGCCTATGCCGCCCGCGCCACCACTAAGCAGCGCAACTTTACCTTCTAATCTCATGTTCTTACCCCAATCCCGTTTGTCATCCCACAGTCTCAGAGGGAGTGTATTGACCGCCAGCCATGCCCGTCAATTCTGGCAAGCACCCCTTATTAGCAAGCGCGACACATCTGTGAAATAATAGGTCGGCCTTCCGACTGCACGCCCCAAAGTCGGTGGTCCGAAACCAAATCCCATTTGCCGGAGATACAAAAAAATGAAGTTTGCGCTGATGACACACCTTCCCTGGCCAGAGGGCAAAGAGCCTAAAGATGTGCTGGCTGAGACCATAGAGGAGGTGCAGTACGGCGAGTCGCTGGGCTTTGACAGCGCCTGGTTTGCTGAGCACCATTTCACTCGCTACGGCCTGGGCTCGTCATCCATGCTGATAGCCTCAGCCATCGCTGCCAAGACCAGCACCATACGCCTCGGCCTGGCTGTGCTGGTGCCGCCTCTGCACAACCCCATTCGGCTGGCAGAGGACACGGCGACCCTGGACCTGGTAAGCAACGGCAGGCTGGACGTGGGCTTCGGCAGAGGTGCCGCACGATACGAGTTTGTGCCCTTTGGAATCGACACCAATGACACGCAGGACCGGTTCCAGGAGTCCGTCAACATGATCGAAGGCATGTGGACCACAGCCGACTACACCAATCACGGCCAGTACTACAGCGTCGAGAAGGCGAACCTGGTGCCTCAGGTAGTTCAGCAGCCTCATCCGCCATCGTTCATCGCCGCTACCCGCACTTCGGCAACCCTGGAGTACGCTGTAGCCAAGGGCTGGCCTACGATGGTCGGTCTCACCATGGAGACGGAACCGGGTATCGAGCTTTGTCAGCGCTACGCCGCCATGTCCAAAGAGGCCGGAATGAACGTGCCGTCCACGGCCATACCCTTCTTCCGCCACGTCTACGTCGCCCCTACTGAGGCTCAGGTGGTCGAGGACACGCAAACGCCCCTACAGTGGATGATCGACATGCTGCAGTGGCGAGGGAAGCTCACCGAGGGCAGCGAGATAGACATGAACCTGGATAACTGGCGAAACACCCGCACAGAATCGCCCCCGACCTATGATCACGTCCGCAAGACACGGGGCGTCATAGGCACCCCCGACCAGTGCGTCGAGCAGCTAAAAGCCATGGAGTCGCAAGGCATAGGATACTTCGGCTGCAACTTCGCCTTCGGCGGAATGGACCACGACAAGATCATGGCCTCGATGAAGCTGTTCGCAGAAGAGGTAATGACGAGGGTATAGTTGGCAGTTCTTAGTGCTTAGTTTTTAGTGCCTCATTTTGCGTTCAGGGCGGACTTGTCCTGTAGATCACATCGGTTCACTTACTGTATAAAGTCGCGCGATTTATTTTTGAAAACTTTCGGAGGATAGATGCAATATCGTACGTTAGGAAAGACAGGCCTGAAGGTCTCATTGGTGAGCTACGGGTCAGGTGGACCCAGCAAGCTTGGCCAGAATACCGGCCTGTCTTCGACCGAGCAGGATAACCTGGTCCAGCACTGCCTGGACGTCGGCATCAATCTGTTCGACACCTCGGAGGCCTATGGCGACAGCGAAGAGATACTCGGCAGAACGTTCGCCAACAGCCGTGCGCCCCGCGACTCCTACATCCTGGCGACCAAGTGCCGGTACAAGTCAGGAGGAAAGCTTCGCAGCGCTGCGGATATCGAGGCTTCTATAGACAATAGCCTGCGCCGTCTGCAAACGGACTGCATCGACATAATACAGTTTCACGTGCTGAACTCGGCCGACTACTTCGACGTGGTCGACCAGCACTACCCCGTACTGGCAAGGGCACGGGAGCAGGGCAAGATTCGCTTCATAGGCTTCAGCGAGCATTTCATGGGAGAAGGTGACCACAAGAGCGTTACCGTTGCTCTGAAGTCCAACCCCGAGCTGTGGGACACGATCATGCTCAAGTACGGCATCCTGAATATGTACGCAGACAAAGAGGCCCTGCCTCTGGCCATTGAGCACAACGTCGGCATCATCAACATGGCTGTCATACGAGTGAAGCTACCCAATCCGGAGTTGCTGCAGGAGCAGATCGCCACGTGGAAGGCCGCAGGAAAGATCAAGAGTGACGACCTTCCTGACGTGAATCCGCTAGGTTGGCTGGTCCATGACAAGGTTGACTCAATTGTGGACGCCGGCTACAAGTTCGCCGCAGGTCACCCGGCCATATCCACTGTGCTGACCGGCACCTCCAGCGTGAAGCACATGGACGACAACGTGCGCGCCCTGGAAGATCCCACTCTGCCGGAAGAGGACAGGGACCGGCTTCAGCAGGTATTCGGCGAAATCGACGAGTATATTTAAGGCCCTCGTCACATTCGAATACTAAAAAGTCCAACCCAAATCAGCAATAAATTGCTGCACGTTGATGCAACGGATATCGAAATGCTCGCAAACGTTAGGTATGCGTGATGCATTTGGCCTATACGTTTCCTCAGTTACCACGGTCCCATCACTAACACCTGCAGACGCTATGACGAATGGGTCGGCAACAGGCCTCCCCAAAAGCTGACTCTGTGCCGAAATTAGTTGACGGAAGTGGGGTATCGCAAATATTCTTACAACGAGTTCACTTTCTTCATCAGTCGGGGGAAGAAATATATGTGAATTCCCGTTGCACCAGTCAATCAGGTGTTCCTGCACTGCTTGAACGTCGAGTTCTCTCTACACCTCTCGAACAGAAATAATGTCTCCATTTGTAACTTCAATTTGCCAATTGGCCCAGAAAGTAGGAAAGCTACTTGGAAAGTAATTTTGCAAAACGCGAAAACTGCTAGTGTCGAATACGTAGGGCATTAACTGGAAGACCTGCCAAGAAAAGCTTCCTCAAGTGCTGGCAGATTTCGCACTTTAACATTCATGTACTCTGAAAGTTGCTCTGCCGCACAACGCCCCTGGTGGAGGCTGCCGAAAGCTAGGCTGAGAAACTTATCCCCAAAGTAAGCCACTTGATTGTTGTAATAATTACCTTCTCCTCCACCGTCTCGTCCGTTCTGGAAATCGTTAGTCCACTGCGAAGTCTTCGAATCGTAGAATTCTTGCCCAACCCTACCATGGTCCCGAAGCTTCCTTAGAATAACCTCTCGACTCACTTGATAATTCTGTGATGCAAGGTCGAAAAAGACATCGTCAAACAGAACTCGATCTTCCCAACGTGTAAAATCTTCCGACGGCACCAATAACTCAGCGGCGAATTCATTGCATGACATTTCAATACGCCTCGAAGTCCCTTCCAATTCATCAATGTAGCTGTCATCAACTTTAGCAACACCACTAGTGTGATAAAGAATGTGTGCTAATTCATGAAATATGGTGAATATCTGTCTCGTAAAGGCATTGGAATTATTTAGATAAATTAGGGGACATTCTTCATGGTGTAATGAGAAACCGGATACAGTTCTCTGATTAAAGGACCATTTGAATATATAAACCCCAAATTCTTGTACCACTTTTCGCCATGTCTTCAGAGCCTCATCTACATTGTGCCACCGACTCTGCGTTATTAGATTTATACCCAAATAACTTCGAACTTCAGCGGCCATTTCAGAGGGTGTGGAGTCAGAAATTTGCTCTAAATCTTCGAAACTTTTATGTTCGCTTGTGTTGGTTCCGCCAGACAACTCTCCCAATGCCATTTGTATCGCTCGACCTTGTCGAATGGCATACCTCGTGTCTGGCGACCGATCTTCGAGGACAAAATTGGGCAGGATACGAAATTCCTGCGATTGTTCAGGTTCATCTGGAGGCTATGGAAAATAGAATAGAGCTAGGGGTCTTTTGTAAAGCTGATAGGAAAGTTTCTCCAACTGTCTGTAAGTTGGAGACGACGCGTCGTTTTCCCACGCTTCGACGTCGGACGGAGTCTTCTTAAATGCGCTTGCCACATCTTCAATTGACAACCCGGCCCTTATGCGAGCCCACTCCAGAACCTGTCCATTTACAGGAGCCATTTACCCCGCCAAAACTTCATACGAACGGAAATACTTCGCATATTCTCAGTCTGAAAGCTGACAGAGAAAGGAATCACTTGTAAAGTTGCTGACTTCTTCGTTCTTTAAATGTGAACTGTTCTGCAACTTGAACCTTTTCGAGCCGCCGCGCCCAAGCGTTTGATACTCAGGTGCGGCGGCTCGCTATCGTAACCGGTTAGGTAAAGCTACGTCTTCGGTAAGCTACTTCACAGGGTCCAGGCCGAGGGCAATGCGTCCGTTGAAGGAGTGCTGCTTGCGCTCCTGGAAGGGATGGTATTGGGATGTGGCAGCACCAACCTCATCAATAGCCAGCAACGGCCATTCATTTGATGCCGCTCCAAACCATGGCCTCTAATTGGCTATGGCAATTCTCCTATGCGGCGTGCTTGACGGCTTCAGGGCGCGTTGCTACACTCGCTGCCGAGCCACGACAAGGCTTCTTGGCGATAAAATATGGAGGGTTTCAAATGATCTACGGCGCGATAACAAACTCCTGGAGGCAGCATCTTGCCGACAACGATCTGCCCAGTCTGGTGACGGAGGCCAAGAAGCGTGGAGCAAAGCACGTAGAGCTGAGGCAGACCTGCCTGGGCGGGTGCGAAACTGGCGAGGGAGAGGACTGGCGGCCTGTTATGGGAGAGCTCGAATCGCTGGTGTCAGCTAACCAAGACATCACCTTTAACCTGGCTCTGGCCTGGCCCTGTCTCACCGAGAATACGGACCCTGTAGGAGAGCAGTTTCAGGCGGCATTGGCAGCAGCCAAGCTAGTGAATCCGCAGTCGCCACACCTACGCATCGTCGATCCTGCGCGCTTTGAGAAGGCTTGGGAGACGCCTGACGACCTACCTGAGGAAGCAATGGACCTGGTGGGTATGACAAGAGAAGCGGCTCGCCAAGGCGTTACGTTTTCCATTGAAAACTCGGGGCAACCCATACGAAGCATGGCCTTACTAGTCAGAGAGATTCGATCGAAACTGACCAACGACGAAGGCGCGCGCCTGGGGATTTGCACCGACGCCACGAACCAGCTGAGGGGCTACCCGGACAGCGATCCCATAGGCGAGATCGATGCGCTCCCCCTGGACATGATCAAGATTGTGCACTTCAAGCAGGCTGTCGACGGGACAGCAATCCCGACCGTGGGTGTCGGCGACGTCGATTGCACCCGCATGCAGAAGATGCTTGAGGATAAGGGCTACATGGGCGAGGCCATCATGGAGATACCGCCCCATGACCAAGTCTTCGACAATCTTTCGGCCAGCTTCTCGTTTCTACAGGCGACAGCCTCAGCCAGCTAGTAAGAAAGAGGAGTAAGCGTGTAAGACGAATTGGGACAGGCCGCTAAGGCATTGCCGTCTGTTCCAATTCCTTACTTCTCCCGGACCTCACTCCCTATTGTTCAGCCCTTAATGCTCCCGGTGCTTCACAGCCCTGTAGAGATATAGACCTGCGGCCATTGCATTTCCACCTAACACAGCCCCGGACATCATACCCACAAACATGTGTGTCCGAGATAACACTTGAAGTCTTGTGACGCCCGCAAACAGCGCGTAATGAGTCTCCACTCCTCGTATCTCGTTGACCACCCAGGCGGTTGTTACGGCCGCTATCAAAATATAGACAGCAAACACAAGCTGAGTCTTTCGAGCACTATGAGTGTTCCACCAGGAAAATGCTGTTGGCACCGCCGCCGCTAACCCTACTATCAGAGCTTGGAGGAAAAACTCCAAGCCCAAACTTAAGTCTCTAGTGTTAACAGTGACTTCAAATGCTCTCCAGACGAGGAAACTTAGTACTAATGCTGAGGACAGCCCAAGGGCGCTGCGGGCCAAGAAGGTGATCAGCAGAACAATTGTCATATATATTTTATTGCTTTCAGATGCACAACCTGCGATGGTTGGCGGCTAAATTTCGTCGCGAAGCATAGCGCCAGAGGGGCTCGTCATGTCTCTAAGCCCTCTGGCGCTATGTTATCTCAAAAACAGTTTCAACGGATGTAGCCTTAACTACCGGCCTATCAAGACTACCCATCCCTTGAACCTAAGCTGCCAATGCACTAATCCATTAACTGCCTGAGGCGCGGATCCATCCGGTCACGGAGCCAGTCCCCGGTGAAGTTAAGGGACATTACTACCAGGAATATGGCTATTCCGGGCAGCACCGTGGGCCACCAAGCGGAGCTGAGGTAGTTTCTACCTTCATTAACCATTGCACCCCATGTAGGAGTCGGTGACGGCACGCCTGCCCCAAGGAAGCTCAAGGCGGCCTCTGCAAGAATCAGGTTGCCCACAGCCAATGTTGCAATAACAACGGCCGTATTAAGAACACCAGGCAGGATGTGGCGGATAAGAATCCGAGGCGTCGAGCAACCCGCCACACGAGCCAGATCAACGTAAGGTTCGTTCTTTATGGACAGCGTCTGGCTTCGTACTACCCTAACAAACGGGTTCCAAGCCAGCAAGGCCATCAATACCAAAAGCAACTCCAGACTCTGACCGAACAACAGCACGCACACCAGAGCTACCATCAAGAAAGGTAGCGCCTGCCATATATCGACGATTCTGGATATGACCTCGTCAATCCATCCACCTGCATATCCGCTCACGACACCCATTGTGGTGCCTACTAGGAAGCCGAAAGTCAGCGCAATGGCGCCAACCACCAGCGATATACGGGCACCGAATAGCAAACGGGAAAAGACGTCCCGACCGGCGTGATCTGTACCCAGCAGGTGCTCAGTATTGCCCTCCTCCAAGAATACTGGAGGATTATGCCTGTTGCGGATTCCCCCGGAATAGGGATCATGTGAGGACAACAACGGTGCAAAGAGGCCGGCGAATATTAAGGTTCCAAGTACGATCATTGGTAATGTGGGCCAGCGTCTCGTGAACATCCATACCGCTCTTAGTTGTCGAACTACAGGTGGGTAATCTCGGATGCCCAGGAGATTTCGGTCCGTCGGTGTCATCTGCATATAACCAAATACCTCAACCGTATCGTATACGGGGGTCTATAAGCGCGTAGAGAATATCTGCCACAAACGCAAATGCTACGTAGATACCGATGAAAACGAAAACAGTACCTGCCAATAGCGGCCAGTCATTGTCATATACGGCCTGTTGCAGCGCAACCTGTCCGATTCCTGGCAAGGAGAAAATTATCTCTACAACTAACGCCCCATTCAAGTAATCAGCTAGTAGCACCAGAGCTGACGTAAGGGGAGGAATAACGGCGTTCTGCAACGCATGCTTCCATACGACAGTGGTCCTGCTCGCACCTTTGGCGCGGGCGAGCTTAATATATTCAGAGTCCAGTATGTCGAGCATTGCTGAGCGGGTTAAGCGCATAATGCCCGCCGACGCAGGCCACCCGAGAACAATACAGGGCAAGATCCAATATTTCACGTTGTCCCACGCCAGCGGGAATCCATCTTGCCTACCTAACGTGCCTGCGGGAAACCAGCCAAGTATTACAGCAAAAAGCAGTATTGCCATAACACCCGTCCAGAACTGTGGTGTAGCCTGTCCGAACAGCGCAAATGTCCGACCGCCATAATCCCATATGGTGCCCCTCTTGACCGCCGCCAACACCCCCATGGTGATTCCTACAACTATGGCAAAAATCCACGCACCCATTGCCAAACGTAGCGTCACCGTAATATGATCGCGGACAATGTCTTTCACCGGCCTAGCGGTGCCTATGGACTGGCCCATGTCAAAATGCATGAGCTTCCAGACCCAAATGCCGTACTGCTCAGGTAGACTTTTGTCCAGGCCCAGATCAGCCCGGACCATCGCGAGGAACTCTTCCGTCACCTCGACCTGTGTATCACCTAAGTACAGGTCAATCGGGTCAGGACCAAGCCTGCTCAATGTAAAAATGATCATAGTAGCTCCAATAATGGAGATTATGATCGAAAAAAATCTTCTCGTTAAGAAACGTGCCATGGCGTAAACACTAACCTCGTTGTCGCTCTTGGCCAAGCGGCCTTAGCCCTGAGGGCAATCCCACCTAAAGGGAATTCTGACCATCGCACTGCGATACATACCTCAGAGGAGAGGGGGCCAATGCCCCCTCTCCTCTACTTATTTCTTCCCGTTATTTCCTAGTTGACCGGAATTATGTGTTGCGGCCTACCCCAGTATCCACCAGCTGAGGATCGTGAGACCCAGGAAACGACTGTTTCTGGGTTGCCAGCAACCCCTCGAGGCGGCTGAGATATGCCGCTATAGAGCTGCCAGTAGTAGTAGTAGTCAACCATGTCGAGGTGCATAGCCTCTCGCGCTTCCCTGTCCCGCTCACCGTTAATCTCCATGAACATGTAGTCCAGGTACTTGCTCTCGAAAGCGCAACCCCAGGCAGGTCGGCTGAAAGTGCTGTCTGAAGGGGGAGGAGGCCAGTCCATCGGATAGTTGGCCGTCTCCACGCTGCAGTTCTTGACCACAGGCCAAGGTTGCGAGCGGTCCCTCATGCGCGGTACGACTACGGAGCCATACTCCTCAGTAAGAAGCGTGGTCCTGACGCCAAGTCCTTCCCAGCCTGCTGCCACTGCATCGGCCTGCTCCAGGCAGACAGGTCCAGTCTCACACGTATACTTGTTCATGCTGATCTCGAACCTGATTCCATCGGATCCTCTTGGGAAACCGGCCAAGTCCAGGAGACGCTCTGCCTCAACAGGGTCCAGACCGACCTTCCAGGGCCATTCGTAGTCTGGCTCAACTGCAGGGACGTCATACTCAACCCAAGATGTACCTGGCCCAAGCAATGCATTGTCACTGTACTTCTCGTGGTCGGCATTAATCTTCGCCTGAGTGACTGTTCGTGTAGGATCCCAACCCGGGAACTTGGGGCCCATCAACTCCAGGTAAATTGGGGTACCTTTACCACCTTGAAGTTCGTCCACGATTCCCTCGCGGTCAATAGACATACCTAGCGCCCAGCGCACTAAGCGGGCCTGTTCCATGTCAGATACACCCGGTGGATTGTTGTCGTCGGTGTAGCGGCAAGGCTTACCGAGGTCACACCACGGGTTACCGAGGTGAGGCAGGTCTGTGTCATACACGGAAGACAACCAGGGCTCAATACCTTCCTCGGTCTTTGCATTTGTATCTGTCCATAGGTTACCCGGCCAGATAACGGCAAGCGTCATCGTGTCCTTATCAGACATTGTCTGGTAGAACTTTAGACCAAGACCCGGCAATTCCCTGATCCGGCCAAAGTCGATCTCTCCCAGGTCTGCCTGTCCAGTCTGCATCATAGCCACACGGCTCTGAGTATCTGGAACTTGGATAACAGCGAACGAGCCGATTTTTGGCGTTTCATCCCAAACGCCTTGGGTAGTAGCCCAGTGATCTCCCACCATGGATACAACTTCAAGTCGTTCGTTCTCTCTAATTTCACTGAGTAACATGGGGCCGGAACCAACTGGCACAAACTGCATCGCCTCAGCGCCCATGCGGTCAAAGGCCGTCTTGCTGTCGAGCCTCACAGTCGTGTCGTTGATGTCGAATTCACTTATCGGCATGCCCCAGAAAATGTCGACAATAATGGGGCACTTTACTGTGGTCAAGCCCACGGCGTTGCACTCCGCGAACGTAGCGCCCAACTGGGCGCCAATCGCGGCACCAAGACTAGGGTTAACGACGGCGTTTTGCCTGTTGAAATTCCAGGCCACGTCTTCAGCGGTAATGAAACCGAAGTCCTCGCCCGCGAAGGCTTCAGGTGTATTAACCTTCATGCCCTCACGAATAGTCATCGTGAGTTCGTTACCAGCCGAGTTAATGCTCCATGCCTCAGCTGCCCAAGGCGCCATGGGATCGGTGCCGTCATGGACCAGAGGCTGATCGAAGAAGCCCATATTTGTTTCACCCGGCGCTGCTCCGTAAGTCTGAACCTGAAAGTCACCAAATGGCGATGTTACTTCTGGAATAGCCATTGTGATTAACACGTTGCTCGCCCCCGAAGGAGCTGCCGGTGCAGGAGCCGCAGGCGCGGGCGCGGGCGCACTCGCCGCGGGGGCTGCCGGTGCAGGAGCCGCAGGCGCGGGCGCGGGCTCACTACTACTACACGCAAATGCAAACACTGCTATAGCCGCTAATGCGACTACATACCATTTTTTGAAACCTTTCTTACGTTTCATAAGGTCTCCTTTCAAATAATTCTTTTCCGCTACTTAATTATGGAGTAAAGGTTGTTCAGCCGCTTTGGATCGTTGGACATCTTATGTTGTTTAAAACCATGCCTCCCTCCTCCAAATATAAGTTGAATAAATGAAGAGACCACGGCTGAAGCCAAATTCGCTTTCAATGATATGAAAAAATTACCTCAGAGGGCCATATCTTAGTTAGTTTTCATCATATGTCAAGAGTCATTACACCAATTGCCCTGGTTTACTCGGGCGTTTGTACTCTTGCTTTACGTAATTTTTCTTCCATCTCGTTATTTACACGCTTCATAAACGGGACTTTCCCATTTACTCTATATTTCAAGAATTCCCTCTCCTATAAGGGAACTCCTTCCAGACACCTGCATCGCAAGCCACAGCGATCTACGGCATGACTGAGCCAGCAGACATCAGAAGCCACAACCATTCGTTAACAGCACCTAGCGATAAGTATCACCACATCATTCTTGTCACACCGGCAGCACGCCAACCGACGGATAACCGAGAACAGCTAAGAAGACGGAATTAGAACTCCAGGTTGCATCAGATTATTCCGTTGTTAGCCGATAGCCATCATTTGATGACCATGCCTTTACTATCCTCCGCCTCATATTGCCATGACTGCGGCGATGAAACCGCCGGAAAAGCTATGGGCAAGAAGACAGCAACAGGACGGCTACAGGAGACTGCAAAGTGGGTATTCGACTACAGGGGAAGCCAACCTCAGGTTCATAGAATAAAAAAAGTCGACCAATGATGGTCGAATTCAATACCCTCTGGAAGGGACCTATACTCTGTGGAGGAAGTCGGGCTGAAGGTAGGAGGAATCAGTCCGTCTGAGACTCCAGAGGTATTTCACCAGACAGTTCTACCTGCTGTCCATAAAAAACTCCTTAATTGAGAAGATAGCCGAATGTTACCAAAACGCCAAAAACACCTTCTGAAATATTATCGCGGAGGAAACATAGTACAGAGGACACGCTCCTCCAAGGCACATACAGATGATGTATAGTAGCCCCACTCATTGACAATTGTTGTTTGATTTCCAATTTAAACCTCACTCTGTGTGAGTGACATGTGACACATTTTGGAGTGGAGGAACCAATTGAGCGAACAAGATCCAGACAATGCTAATGAGGGTGATAGAGCAGGTGCCCTCTTAGCGATTCTCGGTCGTAATGAGAAGAAATCCGAGGCGTAACCAAGCTAATCTTAGTTACACTCAATATGTCGTTAATCGCTTTTACTGGATCGCGGCATACAGTCA
>Ga0066376_10001628_pt1 | contig 21693 bp, 18 predicted proteins | sample Knorr_S15_td_Bot_FD_77009 | JGI IMG/M metagenome (GOLD analysis project Ga0066376, IMG submission 77009) | Marine microbial communities from Southern Atlantic Ocean transect - Knorr_S15_td_Bottom_ad_5009_LV_A | ecosystem: Environmental > Aquatic > Marine > Oceanic | place: Southern Atlantic...
CAATATGTTGCCCGTTCCGCCCCTTGATGGCTCCAATATTCTGGCGAATCTCTCTAGCACTGTTGGGAGTTGGTACCGCCATCCACGAGCGCAAATGGCTGGTTTACTCCTCTTTTTCCTCCTCATAATGACTAACATGTTCGATGTCGCCTTTATGTGGGCACGGTATTCCGCTGCCAGATACGCTCTTTTTGTATGGTCACTGATTAATTAACCGCGAGTTAGCGCTGGTTTTTAGACTGTTTAATCACCCGCGGGGTGATTAATTCGGGGGGATTAAAAGCCCCGCGGGGTTGTTTTTGCTACAATACTTGGCTCGAGTACTCGCTTCGTGTAGTGGTTCGCACGGCTGCCATTGGATGGTCCAATGAGCGCTCTACGGTCCATAGTTCAACCGAACGAACGAAGTCAAAACAAGGAGACAATACCCAATGGTGGTATTACGCCTCAAACGTCTCGGACGACGACATCGTCCGTTCTACCGACTCAACGCAATGGATAAACGCGCTCCACGCGACGGCCGAGTTATTGAAGAACTTGGTTGGTTCGATCCACTTGCACCTGAAGATAAACAACTCAGTTTGAAATCAGATCGAATCGATTATTGGCTTAGCGTAGGTGCACAACCTTCACGAACAGTCAAGACTTTACTCAAACGAGTAGACATCGATCCGACTCCTGGTAAAAAGTTGGGTTAACGAAATAGGTCCTACATATGCGGATCGACATCCTAACACTCTTTCCAAAGATGCTCGAAGCAACACTTGCAACAAGCATCGTCAAGCGAGCACAGGATAGCGGTCAAGTCGAGATACACGTTCACGACATTCGCGATTGGGCCGACAACAAACACCGAAAGGTTGATCATCGCCCTTATGGCGGTGGACCTGGAATGGTGATGATGTGCCAGCCATTGCACGAAGCAGTGCAAGAGGTTGAGCGACAAGTAAATACCCCCGAATGTTCTCCCGTTCGAATTCACTTTACGCCACAAGGCGAAGTTTTGAAACAAGAACGAGTCGAACAACTGGCCTCTGAAAAACACTTGTTGTTAATCGCAGGTCATTACGAAGGGATCGACGAACGAGTTATTCAAACGCTCGACCCCCTCGAACTGAGCACCGGAGATTATGTGCTCAGTGGTGGAGAAATCCCTGCCCTGCTTCTTGTTGATGCAGTCGTAAGGCTTCTCCCAGGCGTCCTTGGCCATGCAGATTCTGCTGACCAAGACTCCTTTTCAAAGCGAGGTAGCGAAGGCAAACGCCTTCTCGACTGCCCGCATTACACGCGTCCACGTGTATGGAATGAAAAGGAAGTACCAGAAGTGCTACTAAGTGGCGACCATGGAGCGGTCGACAAGTGGCGAGAAGAGCAGATGGTTTCGCGAACCAAATCGCGTCGTCCAGATTTGCTCGACAATGAGGAAGTTGACCCCTGAGCTTTGGCTCAAGTCACATGTGTGCGAGGCACACAAAACTAGAAAGGAAGTCCCACTATGGGCCAACAACAAAAAGTCGAATCAGTAACAGCAGGTCAACTGCGAGAAGATGATTTCTTCCCTGACTTTAGCGTCGGTGACACTATCAACGTGCATTACACCATCGTTGAAGGTGAAAAAGAACGCGTTCAGATTTTCCAAGGCGTGCTCATCGGTCAAAAAGGTCGAGGCGTCAACACAACTATTACCGTTCGCAGGATCGTTGCCAACGAAGGTGTTGAACGAATTTTCCCACTTCACTCGCCACGAATTGCGCAAATTGAAATAGTGCGCCAAGGCGATGCGAGACGTGCAAAATTGTACTTCTTGCGTGACCGAGTTGGTAAAGCTCGTCGCTTGCGTGACAGACGTCGCGGTCTCAATTCGTAAGTAACAACAAAATTCTATAAAGAAAACGGCTCTCCACTCGTAAGTGGAGAGCCGTTTTCGTGTCAGGAATGGGTCAATCTAATATCCCCGAATCACCCCGCCTTGCGATACTCTTCTCTATCTCTAAAGAAAGAACTTGCAGGAGATTTTGGCTGCGCTTTTGCTTTTCCATTTTCAGCAACTAGCGAACCAATCATAAAGTTAGCGCTAGCCGAGGTCGTCCCCTCCGACGACCCAGACCATGCGTTTTTTTCTGGTGCAGTACGTTTTGCCCTTGCAGCGTCGATTGATCGAGCCATTGCTTCTAACATTGGGCGGATGTGTTCGGATGATTTGCTTATGTTATTCATACTATTTGTTCCTATGCAATCGACTTTGAGGTCTGTGAAGATATCGGCGGGAATAATGCACGACTTTTGTCACAGCAATAAAAAAGTTACGTCCAATAACTAAACATGGTATTGGCATCGCATAGAGAACCCCCAAATGTCCTTTTTCTTTCAGGAATCTCTGCGGCGTTCTCGAGCAACCCTTGAAATATCGTCGTATATCGTCTCTAGAAGCCCCGCCATTGGGAATTTTCCATCCATTGGGGAGATTCCCAAGCGACGCAATAACGTGTGCGGGAGGTGGGTTGGCATAGGCGCTCGATCTGCATCTTTTGTCGAATGCGGCGATCGCCAAAAATCTTCAAGACATTCTTCTAATGGAAGTAATATTGGCAAGTCATCTTCTCGAATAGATGCATGCGCCCTTGCTTCACCCTTAGCTTCTAGTGTTCTTGCTTGTCTAAGTTTGATGAGAAGGTCGTCTTTATCCGTACCTTTCATTTCAAAATATGTAAGCGGAAAGGCGAGCATTCTTTGAGCTGTTAAAAACATTGCTGCAGCGGCGTGCTTGCATGGTTTTTTTGCCTTACAGCCACACCGGAATGTGATTTCATCTGCAAAAGATGACTGACCACAATCGTGCATCATCAATGCAAGGTTGGATGGAATTTTCCCAGCTGATAATCGTGCAGCAATTCGAGCCTCCCCTGCCATACGCTGCGCAACCTTTGTCCACTCATCTGAAGTAAGAACGGGGATGTCAATTTCTAAACGAAATGGTTTTTCCTCCGTGCACTGTACCTTTGCTGTAATCATGCCCTCTGCCATTTTAAGAAAACGAATCTGCCCGTCCATCGCATAATTTTGACCTGCAACAAGACGGTCCATCGCAAAATTCTTCTCGATAGATTCAATTATCCAAGCAGATGGAGTGTGAATACGCAAATCTTCCAATGAAGTTTTGAGCTTCATGCTCGGCTTGCCTTTTCGAGATACAGTTGGTTTATTCATTACTCTTGCTCCAATGCAGACGCACGCAACACAAGCATTTCTCGAAGTTGACCAGCAGAAAGATCGGAGAGCCATTTTTCACCCGAACCAACAATATTCTCGGCGAGTTCCATCTTCTGTTCAATCATTTGATCGATTCGTTCTTCGAGCGTACCCGTGCAAACAAATTTATGAACATGCACTGTTTTTGTTTGACCAATTCTAAATGCTCGGTCGGTTGCTTGGTTTTCAATAGCAGGGTTCCACCAACGATCGTAGTGAAAGACGTGATTGGCTGCGGTTAAGTTAAGCCCAACACCACCTGCTTTCAATGACAAAATAAAGACAGGAACGTTTCCATCGTCCGCTTGGAAACGGTCAATAAATTGTTGTCGTCTTTTTGGAGGAGTACCTCCGTGTAAAAACAATGTGTCAACCTCTAAGTCGTGTTGAATCATTGCGGATAACAAACGGCCCATTTCTCGGAACTGAGTAAAGACCAATGCCTTTTCACCTGTTGCAATAACTTCCTCTAGTAACGACATTAATCGGCTTGATTTCCCCGAGCGAGCAGATTGTAATCCCGGTGCAGAAGACTCCGTTAACATAACACCATCCCGGTGACCCGCTTGTGCGTAATGACCGGGATGATTACAAACCTGTTTCAGTTTCACAAGCGTGGATAAAACAAGACCGCGCCGTTGAATGCCTTCAGATCGCTCAACTTCGCTCACCATTTTGTTCACGACTTGTTCGTAAATACCAGCTTGCTCAGGGGTCAGGTTTGCGTACTCTTTTGTTTGCACGCAATCTGGTAAATCATCAATAACTGTTGCGTCAGTCTTAAGACGACGTAATACAAATGGTTGAATCATTCGGCGTAGCTGATCTGCTCGTTTTGGATCTCGGCGTTGTTCAATCGGTCGTGCAATTGTTCGCTTAAAGGTAGATGCTGGACCAAGGTAACCCGGATTCAAGAATTCCATAATGGACCAGAGTTCAATTAACCTGTTTTCAACTGGCGTACCTGTCAACGCCACTCGGTGCCAGGCCTTTAATGAGCGTATAGATTGTGCCTGCTTTGTTGGAGGATTTTTTATGTACTGTGCTTCGTCGAGGGCGACTCTGTGCCACGAAATCATGTTGAGGGTTTCACGGTCTCGATGTACAAGACCATACGTTGTGATAATAACATCACGTTCCGCAACTATTTCTGTAAACTCGTCTCCTAAGGGTCGGTCTATTCCATGGTGTACATGAACTCTAATTTCTGGTGAAAACTTATCCAATTCCCGTTCCCAGTTACCAATCACGGATGTCGGAACAACTAAAAGCGTTGGGCCAACTCCCATGCCCTGTTCTATTCGCTCATGTTGCAACAACGCAATCAATTGAATTGTTTTACCAAGTCCCATATCATCGGCAAGGCAGGTACCAATCCCGAACTTAGAAAGGAACGCCATCCAACGCAAACCCGTCAGTTGATATGGTCGAAGTTGCCCTTCAAATTTTGGCGGCTGTTGTATTTCGGGCAGGGATTCGCTGTCTGTAGTCGATTCAAGCAATTCGTGAACCCAACCAGTAGCAGTTAGACCACCTATTGAAAGGGTATGCAATGTTTCACCATCACCCTGTGCCATGCGAAGTGCTTGGAGAAGTTGCATTTCTGTTTTTGCACCATCAAGGAATAATCGTTTTGCGTCCTCAATCGCACCTTTTTGTAAATGCACCCATTTCCCTTGTACCTGTACAAGCGGTTGTTTTTGTTTTAATAATTCCTCAAACTCTTCTTGCGTCAATAGATACCCGCCAACTGCAACTTGCCACCGACATTCAACAATTGCGTTGAGACCAAGTACTGAGGTAGAACCAAACGAACCCTCCGCCCGTTCAGCAAGCGCAACTTCAAGGGATGGAGAATCAATGTGAAGATTTGCACTCAATGTACTTTGTTCGCTCCCCCACCAAAATGGTACTGTTGTTCTAAAACCAGATTCTTCTAGAAGCGGAAGATACTCAACTAAGAATCTATGTGCTTCGACAGTTGTCAATTCAATTTCAGAGGGTGTTGACTCTTCTAGAGAATCTTCAAGCTTCGGATATAACATTGCAGCTCGATCGAGTTCATTCAAAAACAATTCTGGCAAACGGTCATCGCTCCCACCCTCGCTGCCAGACTCTCCCCAAACTTCAACGGCCGAAACTTCTCTTGAGGCGTCCTCTGCAGATTGCAATGCAAATGTTAATGTCCAAGTGTCTTTGCCATCGATTGGTTCATGCAGCTCCAAAAGTAATCGCCAAGATAGATCTTCACCAACATCACAAAGTCGCCCAAGCCAACGGCGTGAATCTGTAAACAGGCTTAATAATCTATCGGGATTACCAATAACTGAATTTTGTTCATGCAAAAGTGCTGATAACCATGCCACATGTGCGTCTTCTGATGGATCCCACTCGTCTACGGCATCTACAAAATCATCCTCGATGAGAATGTCACGAATCAATCCGTTTGTCATGTCTTCAATCGCTGATTCAAGAAGTGCTCTGCCATCATTCGAAGTAGACCTCGCAATGGGTGGCATCGCACGCAGCAATAAGGCAAATCGTTCCACAACTTCTTCGTCATGCAGCCACGGTGTCCACTTTGCGGTCAAGTGTTTCCGATCGACTTGCAGGAGTGTTGGAATAAATCGTTGATCAACAAGAAGATCCAGCGCCAACTGCGCGGCACTTGACCAAAAGTGAATCGATTGCCCTACTTCAAATTTTTCATCGCACGCATGGTCCGACAAAATGGTCAAAAGTTTTATTGCGTCTGATGGATTAACGGCGACTGACTGAACTGTAAATTCCCCGAGCATCGGTTCGCTCGCCTGATCGTGCTCCCCCATGATGCTTACCAAACGATCGCTTGGCCATGGACTAAGAAGGTCATGAGGCAAGGCAAGTGAAAGGGAGGATGGTTTACTTCGCCCAAGTTCAATCTCGGCTTGACGTAAGGTTTGTAAAAGCGTTTCAGATGAAACTGAATACGTGTGGGTTGTCACTCCAGTTGCAATTGCAACAACTCCACCTTCACCCTCGGATGATGTTTTTTTAGTAGGTGCTTCTGGCAAGGCGCCAAACGCTTCCAACGATTCGGCCCATAGGTGAAGTTCACCAGCCTTCCAGTTGGCGTGAATAACAAGCATCAATTCTCCGTCCATTAATGATCGCGTTGGGGCTCGAACCCAAGACCGCCTGATTAAAAGTCAGGTGCTCTACCAACTGAGCTACGCGACCGAGAATCGACCATTCTACACGTATCCGCATAGTTTTGCGAGGGGCTACCCACGTAGAATTTTCATGTTATCGGGTGTAATAATTGAAAGGAAACCTTAAATATGTGAATTCTCTACCTGCATCTAGTAAGTTCAAGCAATGCCATGAAGTCGTCCGATAAGAGTGCTAACCGGATATGGCTTTGGGTGGAACCCGAAGTCCCAATTGCAATCGAAGGCGGCGACTCAGTGGATGACGAGTTGAGCGAACTTTATGAACGTGGTTTTTAACCACAGATATATACCTATGGATCGAAACAGCCCAACTTCACGCCAAAGACCGATATTTAAAGCAAATAGCCCTAATTTGTTAAATCCAACCCACTCAAAGACCGAGAACCATGCAATGCCAGATAAAAAACAAGCCCCACACCGAGTCGTTTTAGTTAAGGGTGATCACCAATGGAGATTCCATTGGCAATCTGGTCAAGAAATTACCGCGGTGAAAGCAATCACGGAAATTGCAAAATCAACCGAAACTGATTTCGATTGGTTTGATGCGGCGATGGTCTGCCACGAAATGTCGAAAATTACTGCCAAGGCAGCTTAAGTAAATACTGGAAAACATAATGATGAAAAAGAATATTGAACATAATGTACCGATCGTGACCGCATTCCTCGATTACCTGATTGAAGAACGAGCTTTTAGTGCATACACCGGACGTTGTTACGGCGTTGACCTTCGACAATATCTAATTTGGATTACCGAAGAACAAAATTTAACTCTTGATATTCCTTCTGAAACCGATGCTTGGCAACGATACTCTAGTGGCGAAAAAGAAATTGCCGGGCATGTTGGGCCAGAAACTATTTCAGAACATATCGTAAGTGCTGACACGGAATACCTTCGAAGTTTCCTTGCACACCTTGCTGAATCAAATTACTCACCTGCGACGATGGCAAGAAAAATTGCAACCCTAAGGAGTTTCTATAAGTGGTTAGAACGAAACAGTGCAATTGATTCAAATCCAATGACACTTATTCGAACCCCTCGTCAAAAGAAACGGCTTCCAAAAGCAATCGATGTTGAGCAAGTTGAAAAACTTCTCTCCGCACCAAATGATAAATCCTTACTTGGCGCACGCGATCGTGCAATTCTAGAAACACTTTACTCAACCGGCATTCGCGTAAGTGAACTTGTTGGTATCAACTTTGGTGATATTGATGAAACTGGGCAAGCGATAGTCATTCGCGGCAAAGGTCGCAGGGAACGCATCGTTCCACTTGGAACACACGCCATGTCAGCAGTATCGCATTACTTTGGTGTGTTGCAATCGAACAACGTTCCAAATGAGTCCACCGATCCTCTGTTTATTAACAAACACATTACTCGGCTTTCGACTCGATCGGTTCGACGAAAAGTAAGTAAGTACCTCGATCAAGTTGGACTCGATCCAGCAATTAGTCCCCACACTCTGCGCCACAGTTTCGCAACGCACTTGCTCGACAACGGTGCTGATTTACGAAGCGTTCAGGAATTACTTGGGCATCAATCGCTATCAACTACGCAAATCTATACGCACCTGACAACGAAGCGAATGCGTGAATCGTACGACCAAGCACACCCTCGAGCAGAAGCAGGTTAATTATAAACAAAACAAAAAGGGCGCTTGTGTTTGCAAGCGCCCTTTTTTTATTCTACATGCGTTTAGCAACTATAAGCGTGATGTCATCTGTTTGCGTCGCCTTGCCACAAAATTCGAGTACAGCGGCGCAGATTGCTTCGCATATCTCTTCAGATGATTTTGTGCGGGTAGCAACAATGACTTCGATGAGGCGTTCCTTGCCGAACATCTCAACTTTGTTTTCGTTCCATGCTTCCCAAATTCCATCGGTGCCAAGCACAAGAATTGAACCTCTTTCAATTACCTCTGGCCCTTTGTCCGTAAACGACCAATTTGCATTGACACCAAGTGGAATATCATCGCCTTCAAGTTCTGAAACTGTGCCATCACGAGATACAACAATTGCTGGATCATGTCCAGCAGAAATCCATTTCACCTCGCCAGTGTTCGCGCTCAATTCCAGACAATAAAACGTCATAAACCAACCAATAGGGGTATCAGAAACTAATGCGTTGTTCACGTCGTGCAAACGTATTGCAGGATCTTTATCGCATTGCAATCCACCACGCAATAATGAACGAGCAGTTGCCATCATCAAAGCGGAAGCAATTCCGTGTCCTTTCACATCGCCAAGCACCAATCGAAGTTCACTTCCGCCTTGTGTAGGAATAAAATCATAATAATCACCACCAGTTGCATCACAGTACATGCTTTTACCAACAATATTCCAACCAGTAAATGTCGGGTTCTCACTTGGCAATAAACATTGTTGAATTTGCTTTGCAACTTCAAGTGAATCTTGCATTGCAAGGCGTTCTTTTAACTTTGGAATCATGCTGTTGAAGTGTCGTGTCAACTCGCCAATCTCATCTGCACCACAATTTTCTACTTCAACATCGAAATTACCAAGCGCAATTGAAGCCGTTGCATTTGTCAATTGCATAATTGGCTTGCTTACCATTCGAGACACAATAAAAGAAATAATCAACACAACAAAAACAACTATTGCCGAAAAAATAACAATTATCAGTGCATTTACCGCTGTCTTTTCATACAAAATCTTTTCTTCGGCAATCGCTTTTAATGCAATCACATCATGGGGAACCCAGATAACGAGTGATGCCTGCATGCCACCAATTGGTGCATACGCAACGACGAATAACTTCTCTCCATCAAAATAATCCATCTCTCCAGCCTCAGACGATTTTACGTGTTGATAAAGTTGCTGAAAATTTTCAGTTGAATCAAAATAATATTCTTGATCAAACTTGGCGTTCCAGTCAACCTTTCCATCTTCCATATTCTGTGATGCAATGACCACGAATGAATCATCTTTGCTTATAACAACGCGTATGATTGCTTCCGCGCGCCAAGCTTCCGGAAGTACAATTTCATGAAGCACATCTTTCACGTATCGCTCTGCTCCCGTCACTCCAAGGAACGAACCATCTTGTGAAATAACGGGTGCAACAGATGCAACAACAAATCGAAGTGTACTTGCGTCAATCTCTGGAGGCGTATGCACAACTTCGCCCTTAGATTTTAAAGCAAGTTTATACCACTCTCGCTCGCGAGGGTCATATCCCTTTGGCATTCTACCGTGCCCAGGATAAGTCCCTCCCATGCCATTTGCTGTGCCTGTAAAGTAACGAGTCGCGGGTATTCCGGGCGCCATTGACAGCGCTTGGTATGTTGGGTTCATTACCTGTAATTGGTTTGATTGCAATTGAGCGACTTCATCGGAAACACCTTCAGAACGAATAATTGCTTGGGTTTCATACGAGACTGGGCACTCCATAACTGTCCCATCTATCAAACGATGCTCAAACATAGATAGTGTTTGTAAATCGGGCGGTGCAGTCGTAGGATCATCGAACGAAGTAACGGAGTATGTTTTTTGCTTCGGTGGGTGTTGTAAGGAGAGCGCTCTTTTGGCTGCAACTTGTTGCACACGAACCGCCATATCTAGCTGCACAGTGCTGAGGCCAATTAGTTTTCCATTTTCATCTACTATATCTTGGAGTTGTGTTTTTGCATCTTCAAGCAACGCAGCAGCCGTATCACCCGCAAGTTCTGTTCCCAAATCTGAAAGTGAATAAAAACTGATAACACCAACAACAAGAGTGGGAACCACTGAAACCAGTAACAGGAGAAGTAGTAGTTTGGCTCGCAGTCTCATTGTTCTACGCTACTCTTTGGCACTTTGCAATAAAAAATCTACTGCATCAAAGTAACGACTCGCTTCATCTTGTACTCGAGCGGGGACTATTGTTTGTCTAACCGTGTCAAACGTTACCGTTGGTTCTTGCTCGGGTAACAGTTGTATCGTAAAAAACCACTGGCGCTCGTCGGTTTGCTCAACCTGACGGGGAAGTTTTAACGATCGGGCAAGTTTTCGTCGGACTAAAATTATTCCAGTTGAGGAGTTCACTTCAACAGCATTGTTCATGACAACCCATCGTTTCCTTGGATCCATTGCGTTGTAATCTGGCGCTTTAGCAGCGGCAACCATAGCAGTCCAAACAACATCGCGGGTTTGATTTGGCCATGTGCGCTGCGGTATTGCGCAACCTGTAAGAAAGAAAGCGCAAATTAATAGTGTAAGACACTTCACTCTGCTTCCATCGCCTCTTCTGGAATATCTGCATTTGTATACACATTCTGAACATCTTCATGCTCTTCAAGTGAATCAATAAAACGTAGCATTTTTGTCCCAGTATCGATGTCACAGGCGACAAGATTTGCTGGAACCATTGTTACTTCAGCCGACATCATGGTAATTTCAGCTGCTTCAATCGCTTGGCGTAAAGTTAAAAAATCTTGAGGCTCACAGGTGACTTCCCATCCACCATCCCTCTGCGTTATATCACTAGCGCCAGCGTCAAGAGCAACTTCCATGAGTTGCTCCTCCGCTGTTTCGCTCGCTTCAATAAGAACTACTCCAGTGCTTGTAAACCCAAATGCAACCGACCCGGGTTTTGCGAGATTGCCATTCCCCTTTTCAAACAACTTTCGCATTTCTGGTGCAGTTCTTTTTACATTGTCAGTTAATACATCAACAATAATTGCAATTCCATTTGGACCATACCCTTCGTAACGAACCTCTTCATATCGAACACCCTCGTCGCCCTCGCCACTTGCTTTCTTAATCGCCTTCTCAATTGTGTCTTTTGCCATGTTGACTGCTTTTGCATCAACAATCGCATAACGAAGCGTAAGGTTAATGTCTGGGTCTGCCCCACCATTTTTCACTGCAACCATTATTGCACGGCTACATTTTGACCACGCCTTGCCCTTTACAGCGTCTTGTCTTGCTTTTCGATGTTTAATGTTCGCCCATTTACTGTGACCGGCCATGTCAATTTGCTCCGTTGATTCTTACTAGTTCGCTTACTTCTTGGGTAGTACCATTTTCGTAAGCAGTGATTTTTTCCATTAACTTGCGAGTTACCTCGCCCAATTCTAAATCATACAATGCCTCGGGAGTTGCCACAGAAATTCCCCACACAGTGTGCGCCATTGACATATATCCTTCAAGATAGGCTTTTTTTGTTTCCGGTGCGGATACCAAAACAGCGGCGGCCCTCCAAGCAGTAATTGCTCTCTCCGAATCTCCAACAAGCCAATAGGCATCCCCAAGGTGATCGTGGGTTTCGAAACTCAACTGATCTTGTGATTGTAATGCTTCGACAAAAAGCGGAATTGCTTTCTCAGGATACCCGCTCAAGACGTATAACCAACCGACGGTATCCATAATGTAAGGAGCCTCGGGTTCTAATTCAAAAGCAAGATTACATAACTCCTTGACTTTTTCAGTTGGGCCATCGCGATTCAATTTCATCCAAGCCAAATTATTCAATACCATTGAATTCTTTGGGTTAAGCGATAACGACGATTCATACAATTGTATTGGTGCGTCAATGGCGCCAAGAACAGACATAGTTTGTGCTGCCATTGAATACGCTTCTGCAAGTGACACTGGCTCAAACCAGCGAGGCGAAAGCGGAAGTTTCTGTGACAACGAAACTTGCCGATATACTTTTTCGGTTAACGAGCCATCACCTAAAGATGCAACTTCTAATAGTGGAAGCGCCGTTAATAAAGCGCTAAGATTTGCACCGTCCACAAGTGGATACGCCGAAATAACGAGTTGCTCTGCGATAGAAACAGCGCCAACATCAACTAATTGTTGCAGCACTCCAAGCCAATTCCCTCGATTGTTTTGGTGTACAAGGTCCGCAACTGCATCATCAAATATATTTTGAAAGTCGCTTTGAAGTAACTTTACTACGTTGTAGTCTTGCAAATTCTGAAAAACCGACAACAATGCTGCATCTCGCAATAAAGTTTCTACGGGATCCACTTCGTCATTCAACCAACTTCTTGACAAGCGCTGCTTCGCATGTTCAAACTCGCCTATCCGTGCATCATCCAAACCAACTACTAACAGCGCATCTGCGTGCATTGGATTTCTCTTAAGCACCTCTCTCCAAACAGCAATAACTGTTTCATATCTTCCCATTGCAGTAAAGCAGTGTGCTATTCCAACCCACGGAGCGTATGCTTTGTCATCTAACTGCGTTGCTTTTTTGTAATGTGCTATCGCGATTGCATATTGTTTCGAGAGTTCAAACTGCCTGCCGAGGATATATTCTCGAGCGGCTCCATGTACCGTCTTGGTAGGACTCTGATGTACTTCGGCTCCAGCAAACTGTCTAAGATGCTCCCGAAGAGATGTTTGTGCAACACAATCTTTTTGCTGTGCGCAAAATATGAGTAGTGCTAGTACACAAACTCTACTCACTTCTTGGTTTTCTTCTTCGTAGTTTTCTTTTTAGCGACTTTCTTTTTTTCGGTTTTCTTAGTTGGCTTTTTACTCGCCGGCTTTTTTGTGGCTTTCTTTTTAGCAACCTTCTTTTTAACTGCCTTTTTAGTAACCTTTTTCTTAACTGCCGCTTTAGAACTCGCCTTCTTCTTTGAAGGTAATTTTTTACCGGTCTTGGATGCTGTAGATTTACTCGCGGCTCGAACTGGTTGCGTTTCTACCCAAGCATGAATAGACACGTGCACTTCGCGAACCTCATCCGCCTTGACTTGTCTGGCTAACCACAAAGCGGTGTCTGAAACACAAGAATCTTCGTGCACTATTCCGCTTGCAATGAGCGCGTTGTTTGTTCTATCATCAACAGGGATTGCAGCAACTTCATAACTCATAGCGATAACACGGTTGCAAACGAATGTGGTAATGCCTTTCAATGTTTCGAAATATTCTCGAATGTCTCTTTTTCCTGCGCCCCCCAAACTATCGATGCAGACATTATGTTCTCGTCCATAAATCGAATTCAAAACCGCTTTTAATCGTTTCGCCCTTACCTCTGCTTGAGGATAGTTTGAGCCAATCAACTTTACCATTTCAAATACGTGGTTCATTCTCAAATCGTTTAAATCCACAGATGCCGTTATCATTTTCTTAAAAGCTACATCCGCCTGTTTTGACGTTGCGTTCCAAAGCAAATGCGAATAGATAACTTCACCTATTGCACCATGCTCATTTTGAACTACTTCTTCTTTTGGTAACTTTTTACGAAAAGTTTTAAATTTCTTTGCAAATTCAGTTGCGTTTTTCACTTAATTTTCCTTCTTCTTTTTCTGATTTGCTCTTCGCTCATCTTCTCGGTTTGCCTCAGCAATGCTTGCAAGGACCTCTTGTTGTTTTAGTAATTTCTCATCAACCCTAAACCTAAACTGTGGCATTCTTCGAAACCTAACCTTATCTGCTGCTTGTCTACGAATCCACCTTGAAGCGGACTGCAAACCATGCAATGCCAATTCCTCGTGTTTTTTCGGTGTCACTGTGCAATACACTGTTGCGTTTGCCAAATCAGCAGAAACATCTATCCGTGTCACGGTAATCAATCCTTGAATGCGTGGATCGGCAAGACCTCTTGAGAGTACCTCTTGCACAGCGCGTTTCAATGTTGAAGCGACTTGTTCTGTTCGTTGAGTCATTCTACGGTTTTAAAGCGTTCGCTTTACCTCTAATGTTTTATAACACTCAATAACATCACCAACTTTAATGTCACTGTAGCCTTCAATGTTCATGCCACATTCTTGTCCAGATTTCACTTCTTTAGCGTCATCTTTAAATCGCTTCAACTGATTGAGTTTACGATCTGACTCAACGACAATTCCATCGCGCGTTACACGTATTTGCTGGCTACGTTCAATAATACCGTCGGTGACGTAACAACCAGCAACCATGCCGAGCTTGGAAATGGTAAATACATCTTTAACTTCTGCATGACCGAGGACTTCAAGTTTAATTTCTGGATCAAGCAAGCCTTCAAGAGCGTCCTTAAGTTCGTCAATGAGATTGTAAATCACTTCGTAGTAGCGTATTTCAACACCTTTTTGTTCCGCAAGTCGACGTGCATTAGCAGAACTCGTAACATTGAAACCAACAATGATTCCACTACAGGCTTCAGCAAGATTAACATCGGACTCATTAATTCCGCCAACTGCAGAGTGCTTAATCGCAATTGTTGCTTCATCGTTTCCAATCTTGCCAATTGTTGATCGAAGTGTCTCTATTGAACCTTGCACATCTCCCTTAACAATCACTGGAAGTTCGCGAACTTCCGCACTCTTCATTTGGTCAAAGATATTGTCCAGAGTTACTTTCTCCCTTGAAAGTGCGACTTCCCTTGCTTGAAGCACGCGCTCTTTTGCAGCAGATTCTGCTTCTTTAAGAGACTTCACAACGTAAAGTTTGTCACCAGCTTCAGGCACTTCGCTTAAGCCAAGGATTGCAAGCGGTGTTGACGGTCCCGCATCATCAACTTGTTCACCGTGTTCATTTATCAATGCACGAATACGTCCATACCCTTTTCCTGCAACAACAAAGTCGCCCTTTTTAAGTTTTCCTTGTTGAACAAGAATATTTGCAACTGGTCCGCGACCTTCTGCAATATGCGCTTCAATGACGGAACCTTCGGCGGAACCTCCAAAGTCAGCTTTTAATTCAAGTAGTTCGGCTTGATAATCAAGAATATCTAATAAATCTTGAATCCCAATATCTTCGATTGCACTCGTACGTATAACTTCCGTCGTGCCTCCCCAATCAACAGAGTTTAAATCGTGTTCTGCTAGCTGACCAAGGATCCGTTGGATGTTGGCGTCGGTTGCTTGTTGCTTATCAATTTTATTTAGCGCAACAACAATCGGTACTCCAGCACTTTTTGCGTGGTTGATTGATTCAACGGTCTGTGGCATTACGCCGTCGTCGGCAGCAACTACAAGCACAACAATGTCTGTTACCTTGGCTCCGCGAGCACGCATTTCTGTGAATGCTTCGTGTCCAGGCGTATCAATAAATGTAACCAATCGTTCATGGTCACCCGCCGTAACTGGAACACAAAACGCACTCGTTGCCTGCGTGATACCGCCAGCTTCCCCATCAGCAACATTGGCGCTGCGAATTTTGTCAAGCAATGACGTTTTCCCATGGTCAACATGCCCAAGAATAGTTACCACTGGTGAGCGTGGTTGTTCATCAACCATTTCTCGTGAACTAAAGGATTCAACAATTTTTTCTTCTGCAGTTTGTTGTTCAGTAACTTCTAATTCAATACCCCACTCCATCATCATTTCTACTGCTTGTTCAGTCTCGATGTTGTCGTTCACGGTCAATATAACATCAGCAAGAAGAAGTTTCTTTAGAATTTCGTTTGCCTTAATCCCTGTTACTGATGAAAGTTCTTTGATTGAAATAGGTTCAGTAATAGCAATCGTACCACCGGTTTGTTTCAGTGTTTTAGCACGAATTACTGGTTTACCACCGCGCTTTTGGCTATCTCTTCTGGCTTGACGGAAAAAACCGCCACTTCGCCGCAATCGATTTTCACGTTCGAGAAGATCTTGTTTGCGCCAGTTGGATTCACCACGATCCTGTGAGGGGTTACGCGATCCTCGTTCTGGCTGGCGTGTTTGTGTTGTGTCTCGCCTTTTATTTCGCCTTGAACCGCGACCCGCATCTTGTTGAGGAGGAGGCATCTGCTGTGGCGTTCGTACACCCGAGCCACCTTGAGGTGTTGGCCCTGGTCGACGTTTTGGTTGTCGCGGCTTTGGCTCTGGCTCTGGTTCTTCAATTCGAATAACTCGCGGGCCTGTCATCTTTGCCTTCACTGGCGCTTCCATACGACGACCTTGTGGAGGTACTTTTCCTGATGAACTTTCACTAGTTTCAGAGTCGCCAGTTACTTTCGTTGGTATCTTCTTCGTAACTTTTTTCTTGGTTTTCTTCTTCGCCTTTGCCTTAACTTTTGTGATGTCTACTTTTTCAGCGGTTTCAATTGCAGAAGACTTATCCCCAGCTTCGCTAAACCACTCTATGATTGTCGCTTCAAGTCCAGCAGATACTGCCGATTGATGACTATCTATGTTTGGAATGCCTTCGCTTTTACATTTAGCGACAATGTCCTTGGAATTTACACCAAGCTTTTTCGCTATTTTATGAACTCGATTTGTTGCTACCTTTTTAGCCACGTGTGTGATCTCCGTTATTGGTCGTTACGCACCAACATCCGTTTTTTGAGTTTCTTCTGAATCTGACGCTTCCCCACTATCTTCAACAGGAAGATCGAGAATTGAATCTGCAACTGCTGCACTTTTATCATCTATTTGTTCATCAAGAACAGCGGCTGCAGCGGCTTCTTCTTCTACCCGCAATGCTTCCTCAACAAGTTTTGCTTCTTCTTGTTCAACTGTTACTTCTTTCGATCGAACAACTGCTACGTCAATACAACGATCTGCAATCTGTTTATCGAATTCTAAATCTTCTTCCAAAACATTACGACCAATTTCTTCAACATCAAAAATACTAATGATGCCTAGCGCTGCCATTCGGTCAAGCATTTCTTCTGTAACACCGTCGATCGGCTTGAGAGCATCCCATAAAATTTCCAAGCCCTTTTGGTATTCTTCTGGTGTGAGAATGTCAATATCCCAACCGGTTAATCGTGCAGCAAGTCGAACATTTTGACCACGACGACCGATTGCAAGTGATAATTGATCATCACGAACAATGATGGTGGCGCGTCCAAGTTCGAAACATAAACTAACTTCGTCAACTTCCGCTGGCTTCAAGGCATTTGAAATTAGAACTTGGCTCGACTCATTCCAACGAACAATGTCTATTTTTTCACCACCAAGTTCTTCAACGATGTTTCGGATTCGGCTACCGCGAACACCGACACATGCGCCGACAGGATCGACCTTTGAATCATTTGAAGTTACTGCAATTTTTGTTCTAAAGCCGGGCTCACGTGACATCGCATGAATTTCAATGACGTGCTCTTGCACTTCAGGAACTTCTGCGTCAAAGAGTCGACGAATAAAATCTGGATGGCTTCTTGAGAGAACAATTTTTACTTGGCTACCAGTGTCACGAACATCTAAGATGAAACATCGAACACGGTCGCCTGGTCTAAATTGTTCGCCCGGAATTTGTTCTGAACGAGGCATAAAACCCTCGACTCTACCGCCCTTATCAAGTTGGACAATTAAGGAACCGCCTTCATAGCGACTGCATATTCCTGTAATTAAATCGCCAGCTTTGTCAATGTATTCATCAAAAATTCCTGACCGTTCGTCCTCACGGAATCGTTGAATCATGACTTGTTTAAATGTTTGCGCAGGAATTCGACCGAGATCTGAAAGAGGAATTTCTACTGCTCCACCATCGAGATGTCGCCAAATACAAATTTCACCTGAAAGCATATCCATGTTGCATGAAAATTCTTCGGTATCGAGCGAATTAAAATGCTTGCGCGCAGCGCTCACCATTGCTTGCTCAAGGTCAGCAATAATGACTGTTTTATCAATCTTACGTTGCTTAGCGATTGTTTCAATGATTTGTAATGTTTCACGATTCATGGTTCTACTTTCTTTGATGTTTGGTTGTTAAGTTGTTGAGATATTTATTTGTTGAGTTGTTGAGATGTTGGACAATTAAAAAACGGGACGCGATGCGAACCCGTGGCACAACCAAAAATGGTTGTTCGTGCAACACGCACGAATCATGATTTAGGAAAAAGCCTAAATCACGACTGAACCTCCATAGGGATTTGAACATCCGCTAGTAAGGGGCTCAAAGCCACGAGATGACTGCAATTAGCAGCCATAGCTAGAAAAAAGTTGTAAAGATTCAGCAAGAATCATTACTTCACTCCTTAATAAGTACCTGTGCTGCCTACGCAAGCAGCGGGAAACGGTACAGAGTATTCCCGCATTCACTAAAACGCAACTCCATCCGGTAGTTGAACGTACTATATATACCTATGAAATTCCCTAAAACACTGTTATTGACCCTATGTTGCCTATTTGCGACGAACACTGTAATTGCACAACCTGGTAATTTTCACGATTCACGTGATAAAGTTACCGTTTCGGTACAGGTAAGTCCTGAAAAGGCGGTTGCCGGCAGCGATGTGGTCATTGCTATCACTCTCAAGCATGCTGACCATTGGCATTCGCACACAAATGATCCTCAAGTTCCAGAGATACTCGGTGATCCTGAAGATTACATTGAAACATCAATTGAATTCACGCTTCCAGAAGATTCACCCCTCACGTTACACAGTGATTACATTCAGTGGCCAGAAACAACTATGGTGAAAGTTGGGTTTACGGGAACGCCCGTTAACTACGGTGTTTTTTCTAGCGAAGCAATAATTTATATTCCGGTCACTATTGCAAACGATGCAAAACTTGGCGAAGCATCTTTCACTATCAAACCAGTTTTTCAAGCGTGTGATGATACAACGTGCCTTGCACCAACTCCAGAGCCAGATGGATGGGGCTGGGAAGAATATGGTTTTACTGCAAACATAACTATAGTTGCGCCTAAAAATGCAACTGCATCAATTGCACCAAAAACATTTGAAGCGTTTGATGGCTCTGTCTTTGCAGACATCCATGCAGGTGTCGCAGCTCCTACAAATAATGATATTGAGTTTGACGCATTCGGAATACAATTTACGCTCAACACCGATGGACCCTTTGGATTATATCTGTTGTTACTTGTCGCAATGGGTGGCGGTTTTCTTTTGAACTTAACACCTTGCGTACTTCCCGTCATTCCAATTAAAATTATGGGGCTTAGCGCAAGTGCGGGAAATCGCAGAAAAACCTTATACCTCGGCGTTTGGATGATGCTCGGCGTGATGGCACTTTGGGTTCTTCTTGGTGCTGGCATTGCGCTTGTTGCAGGATTTACTGCGATAAACCAACTTTTTCAATATCCAGCATTCACCATTATTCTTGGCGCGTTTATTGGCATCATGGCAATTGGTATGGGTGGATTATTTTCTATCCGTTTACCAAACGCCGTGTACAAAATAAATCCAAAACATGATTCATGGTACGGATCGTTTTTGTTTGGCGTGATGACTGCCGTATTGTCAACGCCTTGCACCGCACCGTTCATGGGAGCGGCCGCCGCGTGGGCTGCAACACAGTCGCCGATACTTACGCTCACGGTGTTTGGTTCGATTGGTTTTGGCATGGCTGTCCCCTATTTGATTCTTGCGGCGTTTCCACAACTTGTTGAAAAAATGCCAAGGGCAGGAGCAGCAAGTGAAGTCATTAAACAAGTCATGGGCCTTCTCATGCTCGCGGCTGCAGTGTATTTCTTGGGTGTTGGATTAAGCGGACTTATGCAACAGGAAGGTGCACCTCCATCACGTTTCTATCTTTGGATTGTTGCGGCGTGTGTTGCAGCCGCTGGGATTTGGCTTGCGTGGCGGACACTCCGTATTGCAAAATCGACAATCGTTAAACTAATTCTGGTCGTGCTTGGTGTATTCATCACTATAAGTTCTGTCGTGGTAGGCATTCGATTAACCGAAAGTGGTCCGATTGAGTGGGAGTATTACACACCAGAAATTCTTGCAGAAAAACTAGCTGAAGGTGACGTTGTTGTGCTTGAATTTACAGCAGAATGGTGTCTCAACTGCAAATTGCTCGAATCGACCGTGTTACACAGTTCTCGCGTTGTAGAGGCATTTGAAGCAGATGATGTTACGCCAATCAAAATCGATTTAACAGGTAATAATGTTTCTGGCAACGCGCTGCTCCATGATCTTGGCGGACTTCGTATTCCCCTGCTCATCATCATGGGACCAGACGGCGAAGAAGATTTTCGTGGTGACTTCTACACGGTTAATCAAGTGCTTAATGCGATTAAACAATCAAGAGGTACAGCAGGAGTCGGTGAATGAAATCCGTTTCCGTTTACTGTGCATCATCGCAAAACCTTGAACCATGTTTTCATGATGCCGCGAAAATTATTGGAAAGGGTCTTGCTCAAAGAGATTTGACGCTTGTCTACGGAGGCGGTTGCATCGGGTTAATGGGCGAAGTTGCAACAACCGCAGCGCACCATGGCGGCGAAGTTGTAGGAGTGATTACGCACAAACTTGTTGCGCACGAACAAGCAAACGAAGAGTGCGACGAACTTATTGTGGTGGACACGATGCAAGAGCGACGAACGCTTATGATGGCCAGAGGTGACGCATTCATAATTCTTCCTGGTGGCATTGGCACCTACGAAGAATTTTTTGAGGTGCTTGTCGGCCGACAACTCGGCGATCACACTAAACCCGTTGGCATTGTAAATGTCGATGGATACTTTGACCCACTTCTTGAAATGCTTGAACATGGCATCGAACGCAATTTTATGCGCCCTGCCCTACGTCAATTGATGTTCATCGACCCGTGCCCCGATACCGTGCTTGATTACATCACTTCTGGCGTAACCGACCAGCCATCACCCAAAGACATTTTACCCATGCACGGGAAATAAACGACCCCCCGAATTAAACGGGGGCCCCGAATTAAACGGCCGCTTAGGTATAATGCGGTGATGGCGAGTGAAAAACCAATCTTGGGCATGATTGCGGGCAATGGAATATTGCCGGTGCTTGTTGCGCGTGGAGCAAAAGCGGCCGGATACCGCGTCTGCTGTGTTGGCTTACGCTATCAATACGATTCGGCACTGCCAAGTGAATGCGATTCGTTTTCCATCGCAGGCATGGCTCGAGTTGGTCGTTGGATCCGCCTACTAAAAAAATGGGGTGCACACGACGCCATCATGGTTGGGGGCGTTGGCAAAACTGCGATGCACAAAAAATTTAGCGTACTCAGATTAACTCCCGACCTCACAACCCTACTTCTTTGGTACAGGCGCCTGCGACATGACCGCAGGGATGCTACAGTTCTATCAGCCATTGCAGATGAACTGCAAAAATCTGGAGTCACACTCATCGATTCAACTACACATATCTCAGATCACCTCGCTGGAAATGGCGTCCTTGGAAGTGTTTCACCAACTGCAAAACAAACTGCAGACATTGCATTTGGTTGGCCACTGCTTACACAGAGCGCAGCATTGCACATCGGGCAATCCATGGCCGTGCGCGAAGGTGACGTCCTTGCAGTCGAAGCAATTGAAGGAACCGCGGCACTCATCGAACGAACTGGGTCACTTTGTAAAAAGAGTGGATGGACGTTGTTAAAAACAGCAGCCGACGACCACGACATGCGCGCGGACGTACCCTCGATTG
>Ga0066376_10001630_pt1 | contig 21685 bp, 20 predicted proteins | sample Knorr_S15_td_Bot_FD_77009 | JGI IMG/M metagenome (GOLD analysis project Ga0066376, IMG submission 77009) | Marine microbial communities from Southern Atlantic Ocean transect - Knorr_S15_td_Bottom_ad_5009_LV_A | ecosystem: Environmental > Aquatic > Marine > Oceanic | place: Southern Atlantic...
CCACCCCGGCGTCTTGCCCACGATGGGCAGCCAGTCGGCAGTCACCGGTCGCAGGCAGGCCGTCTGTTTTGCGATGCGAGCGTTGGCCAGTGATGGCATGGTTTTGATTGCGCCGTCAAGCAGTTTCTTTTTCGCGGCTTCGGTGGGCTGCATATCGAAGCCCTCATCGGCCTCGGTAGCGCCGACCCAGATCAGCCCATCGGCCCTCATATACAGAGAGGAGCCAGCGCCAGCAAAGTCCTGTTCCAGCGGGTCTCCCACGGGCTCTACGCGGACGATCTCACCCTTCAGTGGGTGTACCGGTATCTTTATGCCCAGCCAATCTGCTGGGCCACCAGTCCACGGTCCTGTGGCTACGACCACGGAGTCGCAGTCGATATCACCGTCTTCGAGAAGCACGCCGGTCACTCGACTACCTGAGGTCTTGAGACCAGTCACTTCTTTGGCTACGACACTGGCGCCCATGCCCTCGGCCGCCTTGCAGAGTGCCTTCGTGTAGTCGTAACCGGTGAGGCTGACATTGCCGTATGTGTACAGAGCTTTGATAGCTGAAGGGTTCATGCGAGGCTCCATCTTTAGCAGCTCGTCAGTCTCCATCCAGTGGGCCGAGAAGCCGTCCGCGCCTTCAAATATCTCCAGCGTTTCCTTCATATCGCTCAACTCAGACTCATCAAAAGCCACGTTTACCATAACAAGAGTTTTGGAATGGAAAGGAATGCCGGACTCCGCTGGCAACTGTTCAGCCAGCACCTGGTGCATCTTGAACGACTCTCCGGCCAGAGAGGCCAGGGGGCCAGGAATTCCAGCTCCCTGAAGAGGATTGAGACCGCCAGCGTTGAATCCAGACGCCTGACCGGCGATGCTGTTTCGCTCGATAATGGTCGCCTTCACACCGGCCTTGGCGAGGTAGTACGCGGTAGCACAGCCCGCGACGCCTCCGCCTATAATTACGACTTCTGTTGTTTCAGCCATTGATTGTCTCCCTAATTGGTGGTTGGCGTTAGTATAGCGCGACGGAGTAGATAGCGCGCTTAATCGTCGCTGAATCCCTCGACTGCGGCTCGCTGCGGCAGCCTGGGCGCTCTGGCAAAGGTCATACAGCCTAGTGCCCCAAGGTAACCAACCAGGCCAAATAGGAAAAGCCATGTATAGCCGCCTGTGTAGGCAAATATGAGCGCACCCAGTGTCGGCCCAAACCCCAACGCTCCCGTCTGAAACGGCCCCACAAGCCCGCTGATTGATCCAAAAGAGGTCCTGCCGAAGTACTGGGCGATCATCATGTTGCCCAGTATGTTCAGGCCGCCAGCCACAGTGCCGTAGAAGATAACAACTGCGAAAGCAGCATTGCTATTGGGTATCACCAGGAATAGGGCCACCGCGACGCATGTGAGGCTCAGTAGTCCCAGCAACATTTTACGTGGGGAATAGCGGTCAGACAGGTATCCCCAAAACGGGTTACCCAGAGAGCCAAGTAGGGAACTCAAGCTCAGCCCAATGGCAGCCATGGCCACGGACGCACCCGAGTCCCTGAGGTAAGGGACTATCTGGAAGTTGATTGTGCCGGAGGTAAGAGTCACCAGAGACTCTGCGACGACAATTAGCCAGAACGACCAGGTTACGGCAGCCTCGGTGGCCGTCCAGCTAAACTCCCGGGCTGATTCCATCTGCTGTAGTTCGAACTGGCTAGTTGCCTGGTCTGTGATGGCCTGCGGTTGGTCACCATCTGGCTCCAGCCCAATGTCGGAAGGCCTTCTTCGCATTACCACCAGTAGCGGTAACACAATCGCCAGGGCGACCAGCCCATGAATGCGATAGGCGGTTCGCCAGCTGTAGGCATTGGCAATTAGCGAAAATATCTGGATGTTTATGGAACCGCCAAAGGGACGGGCCATGGCGCTGATGCCCATGGCAAGATTGCGCTTACGCCGAAAGAAATTCACGGCGGCGGTCCGTGGCACTACGCCTACCAGGATGGGGTTAGGTATGGCGCGAGCGATGATGTACGCGACGTAGAACTGCCATACGGACTGGATTCCCCCCAGCGCCAGGAATGCCAGGCCGGCAATAAGCGCGGCCACCGGCATTAGTCCACGAGGGCCGTACTTGTCGGCCAACCTGCCGATGAATGGCGTCAGAAATCCAGATGTCCATGTGCCTGCGGTGACTGCGTAGGCGATGGTGCTGCGGTCCCAGCCCATATCCTCAAAGATGAAGTTCTGTATGCCGCCCAGGACCAGTTGCGCCGAGCCTGTGGCAGCGTAGGTCCCCAGTGCCGAGACTGCCAGAATGAGCCAGCCATAATAAAAGGGAGTCTTAGGCCGCCAATCAGCAATGGATCGGAGAGACGTCATCTAGGCGAGCATTGTGATCGCAAATTGTCTGTCGAGGCTCTTACCGGACTAAAGCTCAAAGGACATTAGCTCTTCAGCAAAAAGCAGTTGGCCGCTATAGTGTTCGCGAACGTCGCCGATACCCTTCTCCATAGGCCCGTGCTGCGATAGGTGAGGCCCCACATGAACAAGAACCAGCTTCTTTACGCCAGCTTTCTCTGCCAATTGGGCGGCGCCGATCGTGCCGCACTGCCCAGGTGACTCGCCGTCCGCGTCCATGATCTCCTGGTCATCCCAACACATGCACAGCATCACGTCGGCGCCCTTGGCCAGCTCAGCAACCGAGTCGCAAGGCTGCGTGTCGCCTGTGAAAACGACGCTGCCGTCCGGCGTGTCCACCCGGTAGGCTAGCGAGTCTAGGAACGGCTGTACGTGCTCTGCTGGTGCTGCAGTAACCTCCCAATCTTTGCCGGAGAATACCTTGCCGGGGCCGATGTCCTTGGCGATCACTACTGGCGGGTTGCGAGGCAGAGTGCCGCCCCGGTTGACGTAAATCTTCTGACTGAGTGGGTGGCCGACGCGGGCCTTCCAGTCATGGGCGAAGAGGCCATCGTGCTCGTCAAGGATGCCGTGGGTGATCTTTTCTGTCAGGGCTGGCCCGAACACCTGTAAATCATTCTCTTTGCCGGTGCTCTGGTCCCAGCGGCACAGGAGGAAGCATGGGTAATCTATGTCGTGGTCGAAGTGGTGGTGGGTGAAGAATAGCTGATCTATGTCCGTGGGCCAAAGCCCAGCCTTGACCAGCTTGTGCGTGGCAGCCGGTCCGCAGTCGATCATGAACTGCTGGTCGCCCACTTCCATGGCGAAAGATGAGCCGAATCGGGTCGGTGTGGGTGTAGGCGTTCCGGCACCCAGGACGTGTATTTTCGTCATATCTCTTGTTAGCCCTCCTGAATTCAGGGACTCCAAAATTGTAGCTGAGGAGCAGGCCAAGTTTAGCAGGAATTTGACAGATTGCACCAGGAGGGTTTTTGTAGTCCATAGGGGGGCCGAAAACGGTGTTGCGACGGCAGATTTCTTTACACATCTTTTTTGCTATTTAGTCATATAAGAGTTAACGAAGCGAAATAAAGCGCAACATCTGCTTGCCTGAAGGCCAAGGTCGATTATAATAGCGGTCGGATGCCATTGTAGTTTGATAAGGCCGTGATGACCTGCAACTACTGGCGTAAAAGGAGTTTGACATGAACGGCGGAACAAAACGCATAGGAATTCTGGTTGGCGGTGGCCCCGCGCCGGGGATAAACAGCGCCATTAGCGCGTGCGTTCTTGAGGCCGCCAACAACGGCATGGAGGTGATGGGGATCTGGGACGGCTTCAGCCAGCTAATGCAGGGCCGCAAGGATAGAGTCAGGCTTTTGACCATGACCGACATCGCCATGATCCACGCTGAAGGCGGGTCCATCCTGAGGACCTCCAGGGCAAATCCAACCACAAACCCAGAAAACCTCGCGACCACAATTCGCATGTTGCGCGAGTTGGAAGTGTCATACCTGGTTAGCATTGGTGGCGAGGACACGGCGCTCTCGGCGGCGGAGGTTGCTCGCAACTCTGGTGGCGACGTCAGGGTCGCACACATACCTAAGACCATAGATAACGATCTGCCTCTGCCCGGTGGTATTCCTACCTTTGGTTACGAGACTGCGCGTCACGTTGGCACTCAACTGGTGCTCAACCTGATGGAGGACAGTCGCACAACCAACCGGTGGTTCGTCGTGGTAGTTATGGGACGCAAGGCTGGTCACCTGGCCCTGGGAATTGGAAAGGCTGCAGGCGCTGCCCTGACTCTTATTCCTGAGGAATTTTCCGATGAACCCATCGGTATTGATGATCTCGTAAAGGTCATTGAAGGTGCCATGATAAAGCGAAAACTTTCTGGAAGAGATGATGGCGTCGCAGTTATTGCCGAAGGAGTCGCTGAGAGGCTGGACCCTGAAGAGCTGGCCAGGCTGGCGGGAGTGGATATCGCCCGGGACCCCCACGGCCATATCAGGCTGGGAGAGATTCCCGTGGCCAACATTATTCGCCGAGAGGTCCAAAAAAAGTTCGCTGAGTCGGGTGTTGAACTGGGTATGGTAGATGTCACCGTCGGTTACGAACTGAGGTGCGCCCCGCCCACGCCCTTCGACATCGACTACACCCGAACGCTGGGGTACGGCGCAATACAGTTCCTGCTCTCGGAACCGAGCAATGAGAAGCTAATTCATGGTGGGCTAGTCTATATGGAGGACGGCAACCTTAGCGCAATGCCGTTTGAAGACATGCGCGATGCCGCCACCGGCAAGACAAGAATCCGTGTTGTGGACACCGCATCTCAGTACTACAAGGTTGCACGTGAATACATGACGCGTCTGGAGAGTGACGATCTTGGAAACAGCGAAAAGCTGTCCAAGTTAGCTGAGATTTCCCAACAGACCCCTGCTGAGTTTAAGAAAAGGTTTGCCTCTGTCGTCTAGTCTATGACCGGTTGCAGCGGCGCCTGGCGTCGATTGAGAACTGTCCTGGGAACCAGCGACAAAACTAGTTGCATTGTGATAATTGATATACAAACTATTCGGATTACGTAGGGCGGCGGCATTGGCCGTCATCATTTTCCTGTTTGCCTCGGCATGCAGCGCATCATCTGTCGAAGAGGTGTCGACGCCCACAGTGGTTTCTGCTCCTGACGCACCGCAACAGGTCACCACACCGGCATCCCCTCAGTCCCATGTGCAGTTGGCATTTGCTACTACAGATTACGGTGTTGGCGAAAATCGCATCGCCTTTGGCCTAATTGATAGCGAAGACGGTCCAATTCGCGACGCCTCCGTCGAAATCCAGACCTTCTTCATATCTGAAGGCGGACAGCAAGATGGTCCCAAAGAGACCGTAAATGCAGTCTTCCGAAAATGGCCCATCAGTCCCAGCGGAATATACACAGCTCAGCTTAAATTGGATCGCGAGGGCAGTTGGGGGATTGGCGTGATCGCCAGTAGGCCGAATGGCACTGTGAAGTCTGCGGCCAGCCCTATACAGGTCAAGGCGAAAAGCTCAACACCTCAAATAGGCTCCGCCGCGCCACGAAGTGCTAACAAGACACTGGATGATGTCGACGATCTCGCCCAGATCACCACAGACGTTGATCCAGACCCGGAGCTTTACGGAATGTCGGTGGCGGAGGCCCTGGATTCGGGCCTTCCGTTGATGCTGACCTTCTCGACGCCAGCGTTCTGCCAGACAGCCACCTGCGGGCCTCAGCTAGACATGGTGAAGGAGCTCAAGGCTGAATATAGCGACAAAGCTAACTTTATTCACATCGAAGTCTACGATAACCCGGACGAGATCGAAGGTGACCTTAACAACGCCATCGTTTCGCCGGTATTAGCCGAATGGGGACTCCCCAGCGAGCCCTGGACCTTCATCGTGGATGAAGATGGCCTGATTCAGGCGAAATTCGAGTCCTTCGCAACCCGAGAAGAGTTGGAGACTGCGCTTACAGCCGTGCTCCCGTAGGTCCTCTTTAGCGGAATTAGGACTAACTAGAAACTACCAGGTAGTCCCAGAACATCTTCGCCTTCTCGACGCAGAAATCGACGTCCTCATCCAGCATGTAGCTGCTCTCAGACAGCTTTTCCGCCTCAGATCGTATTGCGGCTAGATAGGCCTCTTTAGACGCGTATCTGGACGCTATGGACGGCCTGGAGTCGCCTGAGGCCGCCCTGTGAGCCTCGTCAGTGGGGAAGGGGATCGTTCCGCCCGCAAACATCAGCAGTTGCCTTTCTCCACCGATGTCGGCATGTCGCGGATTCCACCCGGTATGCGATGCCAGAGGCACAGCTATCTGCGGCAGACGAACCCCAGCTACCTCGTTGCCATCGCTGTCGACGGCCGACACCAGCGTGCCGAAGGCTCCACCAACACTGGGGGGCATTTTCGTCGTCTGCTCTACGTCATCGCGTACGGCGTAATCGCGGCGGTGAGGAATGGCGTGTCGCGCAGGGTAATTGGCGCCGGGTATGCCGTCGAATGCCTTTTTCAGGACTACGGGAGGCACAGCAGTGCCGTCAGCTACACGCGGATGGCTGCTGGGCAGAGGCGACGTGCCTCGTGTGACCCAGTTGTCCAGGCTGACAAGGCAGGCCCGCAGTAAGGGCGCGTAGTTGATGACTCCACGGAGGTTCTGCGAGCGAGCGACACCATCTCCTGGGTCTGCGGTGTCAGTTGGAGGCCACGTCCCCAGCCCGTGCTCCGTGCCCGCGAAGTGATATACCCGCACGTTTGCGCCGACCTCAGCGTCGCGATTCCCGTCGGGGTTTGTATGAACAAGAGACGCGTCGCCGCGGTGGTACTCAGCCGAGGAGTTTGTATACATCACCTTGAGGGGGCTGTTTCGATCATCCAGGCGCTGGTGCAGGGAGCCGGTCTCCTCATTCTCGATGTCCGTCTGCGTTGTGGCGGCGAAGGGAAACAGCGGCGCCATCATGTTGTTGCGGTCTTTGGAGTTCTGACCGAAGCGCTGGTTGAACTCGCCTCGCATGCCGCCCGCCACGTTGGCTATTATGCCGTCCATGGCCTCCCTACCCGACTCGTCTCGGTTCAGATCGTTGTAGATGTAGGTGCGAAGGTAGCGTCCCGTCTGAGAGCGGCCGTAAGCGTAGGCGTGGTTGATGTTGTCGATAGGACGCTCGAATTCGCTGTCGTACTTGAGCCATGAGATGCAGTCGCGTAGAGCCAGAGCGCTCAGGTTGAGCACAGGAGCCCAATCCGTGGTGTACGCAATCTGGTACAGCAGGCCCTTCTTAAAGCCCTCTTCCGAGCAAATGTAGTTTGGATTAGACTCGTAAGAGCCGTCCTCGTTAATTCGACCGAATCGCCACGAGTCGCGATCTACACCCGTAGCGGGGGTATCCGGCATCTCCCGTACTTCCAATAGCGCACTGGCTTCGTACATGTCGTGGGCGGGATACGCCTTGTGGCCCTTGTCAGACAGCAAGAAGTTTTTCGTGTCACTGGGGGATTGAAGCTGCGTATAGACTCGCCCTGTCAGTCCTGCGGCGTCCTGCCCCTGCATGGTGATCAGCGCCGGATATGTGGGCGCGTCAACCTGCCAGCCACACGCGACGACTGTATAGCCATGCCGCATGAGAAAGCCGTTGCCGAGGTCCACGGGTACGTCGATAGGCGTATCTCCGTCTATGCTAGGCCGCTCTGCGCTGTTGAAGTTTGGCAGCGCTACTCGATTGCCTCTGTTAACAACATCCAGCATCATTTTGCCGCTGCCCTTGGACCTGTCCACCGGCAAGATGATGGAAACATCCGAAGAGAACTCAACGAGACCATCGGAATTTCTTGGTGCCAGGCCGACGTCGGTGACGCGGCTGTTGAACTCGTTTAGAGGGTCGATGGCGAAACGCAGCTTGCCGCGTATCTCCTCGTAGGGCCCCACGTCACCCCAGCTTTTGCCGTCCGCCAGTGTTCTGCTGAAATCGATATCAAAGCCCACTACAGGCATGGGGTCACCTCAAGTTTTTTTATTTTACGGAATGAAGTCTAACGCCGTCTTAGGGCAGCGCAAATAGACCTAGGCGCAGTCTGACAAGACTCGCCTGAGTTTCCTCTTCGTGTAGGGAGCGACGCACTAATAATTGCAAACGATCATGGGGCGTCTACCATTATCACGTTGCCGTTTGAAGCACCTGTCCGAAGACTAAGAATGGACTGGTACTCGTCGGAGTTATACCACTCCTTGGCTCTCTCCAGACTTTCGAACTTCAGCACAACAACGCGGTTAGGATTCCAATCGCCTTCCAGGGCTTCGGCCGCTCCGCCACGAATAATGTATTCGCCGCCGTATTTTTCGATCGTTGCGGGCACAACCTTTCTGTACTCGTCAAACATATCTTGGTTGGTAACTTCTATGTCTGCAATCAGGTATCCCGGCATGTTTCGCTCCTTACACGGCAGTTGCTGTTGAGGGCGCTATCGTATTGTCACCTCTGAGATGTGTCAAATAAGGTCACTTCGGCATAAGGCAGTTAATTCTTGGCCCACCCGTGCTATTATTGGAGACAAGGCTAGCCCGCCTTTGGTGGGGTGGCCGTTTGGCGCGTTCAGTTTTGTGCAGAGGTCTAGTTAATGAGTCTCAGTGTCTTGGGGAGCATGCTGGAGTCGTGCTCTCAGTATCAACGGCTTGAAGAATCAGTAAAGAAAAATAGAGCACGTTCCAGGGCACAGGTGCTATCCAATGCCGTGCCCTTTACCCTGTCTACCTTGTGGCACAGACTGCAACAGCCCATGCTGGTTATTACGCCCAAGCCGGAAGAGGCGAGACGGGTCCATGAGCAGCTCATCAATTGGATTGGCGACGAATCCGCTGTCTTGCACTTCCAGGAGTCCGAGATCCTTCCCTTTGAGCGGCTGACTTCAGACAGGGAGACGGTCCAACAGCGTCTGCGTACGCTGTCTGCCCTGGCCAACATCGGCGAGAGCGCCCCCATCATCGTGGCCTCCACCGCAGCAATAGCGCAAAAGACGCTGGACAAGGAAGCCTTCACCTTTCGCAGTCACACAATCGCTCGTGGCCAGCAGATCGACCTTGACGACATGCTGGACCAGTGGAGGCGAATGGGCTACGAGTTCGAGTCGGCGGTGTATGGACCGGGTACCTTGAGTCGTCGCGGCGGCATCATAGACATATTCCCCGTTGGCGCTGACCATCCGGCCCGCATTGAGCTTTGGGGCAACGAAATTGACAGCATTCGACAGTTCGATCCGTCGTCGCAGCGCTCCACAGACGTTATCGAGTCGGTAGACATTATTCCGGCAGACGAAATCCTACCCGGACTGACCTCCTACGAAGAGCTGGACCGCATGATGGCCTTTATTGACATGGCCAACTGCACGGATCAGACCACGGAGCGCATCCGCGAGGAGTTCGACCTGCTTCTAGACGGCCAGCATGTGGAGGACCTGGGCTTCTACGCCGGGCTATTCAATCGAGGTTCTCTGCTTGACTACTTCCCTAAAGACGGTCTGGTTGTGATGTACAGGCCTACTGAGATAGCCGGTGCCGCCTGGGAGCTGGAGGAGCGGGCTCAGCAGCTCAGGGAAACCAAGGAACAACGGGGAGAGTTGCCGACAAACTTCCCATCGTCACACCTGCTGTGGGAGGACATCAACCAGTCTATAGAGTCTTTCGACCGGGTGCTGGAGATCAGTCCCTGGGGAACGGAAGACCTGGACCAGCACGATGCAATAGCGCTGCCCTTTGCGTCGCCGCCATCGTACTTTGGCAAGCTGGACAGCTTCGTCGACGACGTAAGGGAGTTTGGCGAAGGGTCTCATCGAGTTGTTGCCGTAACCAACCACGCACGAAGGCTGGGCGAAATTCTCTCGGACTACGGTGTGGGCGCAACGCTGCCTGTCGAGCTCGAGGCTCTGCCCGAGCCACCCATTGTGACCATACTGCAGTCCGAGGCGGGTGGCCTGAACGAAGGCTTCGTCCTGACCGTTGATGGCCATAAGCTGGCCGTATACAGCGACCTGGAGATTTTCGGCGTGGCCAAGCAGCGCAGGACTCGTAGGCGCAGCACTGCTGCCATGCGTGACGCCTTCCTTGCGGAGATATCTCCCGGCGACTACGTGGTGCACGTTGAACACGGCATTGGCAGGTTCACAGGCGTAGGGCATATGGCCAAAGACGATGATAAGAAGGGCGCCGAGTACCTGATCCTTCAGTACGCGCAGGGCGACAAGCTCTACGTTCCGCTGGACCACCTGGACCGGGTGACAGGCTACATAGCCCCTCTGGACAGGCCTCCCAGCCTAACCCGGCTGGGCACGCAGGAGTGGAAGCGCGCGAAGGAGCGGGCCGAGCAGTCGACCAGAGAGATGGCGGCAGAACTGCTAACGCTGTACGCCTCTCGGGAGATGGTGAAGGGCCATGCCTTTCAGCCAGACAGCGTTTGGCAAAACGAGCTGGAGGAGTCGTTCCCCTTCGAGGAGACCGTGGACCAGCTTTCGACCCTGGCCGAGGTCAAGGGCGATATGGAGACCACCAAGCCCATGGACCGCCTGGTGTGCGGAGACGTGGGTTACGGCAAGACGGAGATTGCGCTGCGGGCCGCCTTCAAGGCCGTCATGGACGGCAAGCAGGTGGCAGTGCTGGTGCCGACCACGGTTCTCGCTCAACAGCATTACATGACCTTCTCCCAGAGACTCTCCGCATATCCATGCAAGGTCGAGGTGCTCAGTCGATTCCGTACCGACAAAGAGCAGCGAGAGGTCATCGACGGGTTAGCCGCGGGCACGGTAGACATCTGCATTGGCACCCATCGACTCATCCAGAAAGACGTCAAATTCAAAGACCTGGGACTGGTAGTAGTAGACGAGGAGCAGCGCTTTGGTGTGGCCCACAAGGAGCGTCTCAAGCAGATGCGTCAGGAGGTGGACGTCCTCACGCTGACGGCCACGCCGATCCCGCGTACCCTACACATGTCCATGGCGGGCGTACGCGATATGAGCACCATCGAGACGCCTCCGGAAGAGCGTCTGCCCATCAAGACCTACGTCTCTGAGTTCAGTGACGACCTGATACGGGAGGCGATTCTGAGAGAGCTGGACCGGCAAGGGCAGGTCTACTTTTTGCACAATCGCGTGCACAACATCGATTACATGTGCAGGTACATCAATAATCTGGTGCCTGAAGCCAGGTTTGGCATTGCTCATGGCCAGATGGGCGAGGGCGAGCTTGAGAGTGTCATGCTGGACTTCGCTGAGGGCAATATGGACGTTCTGATGTGCACGACCATCATCGAGTCGGGGCTGGACATCCCCAACGCCAATACTCTGATAATTAACAGGGCCGACACCTTTGGCCTGTCCCAGCTGTATCAGCTTAGAGGCAGGGTAGGGCGCAGCGCACGTCGGGCGTACTCTTATCTGCTGATACCTCCGGCCAAGGGCCTCACAGAGCCCGCGGAGAAGCGACTGAAGGCCATGTTGGCTGCAACAGAGCTAGGTGCGGGATTCCGCATCGCAATGAAGGACCTGGAGATTCGTGGCGCGGGCAATATCCTGGGCTCTGAGCAGAGCGGCCACATTCACGCAGTGGGCTTTGATCTGTACACTCGATTGCTCTCCAACGCCGTGGAAGAGCTGCGGGCCATGCGCGAGAGCGGCCAGATCCCCGGTGAACCAGGCGAAGAGGGCATCGACTATTCGGGACTGCTGCCTGAGGGTGGCCTGCCTGGGTCGCCGTCCACCACGCTGGAGCCGGAGTACGGCGCGGTTGTTGAGATAGGCATTCCTGCTAGCGTTCCCGAGGACTACATCGACGATCTGTCGACGCGGCTGGGCATTTACAAGCGGCTTGTGCAGCTAAAGTCGCCTGACCAGGTGGACGACATGGAGGACGAGCTGCGGGACCGGTTTGGCCCTGTGCCGTGGCAGGCTGAAAACCTGATGTACGTTGTTAAGCTCAAGATACTGGCTAGAAATGCCCATATCGAGTCCATAAACAGGGACCGCGACAAGATCGTGCTGCGCTTCGCTGGCGACATCGGTGGGGCTCGTCGGGCCATGGAGCGTACGCTGGGGCGGAACTACGAGGTAGGCAATAACCAGATTCGTCTGGCGTTGGATAGCCTGGATACCGAGTGGGAGAAGCCTTTGCTGGAAGGAGTCCAAAAGCTATCGGACTTCATGGACCAGATGGCCTCCGCCGGCATGGCCGCCGTGAAGTAGTTTTTTGCATTGAATATTGGGAATGTGAACTATGACGGATTCACCTCAATGGAATGAAGCTGTCCTTGCACCAACTGATGTAAAGCGTCAGCATTTTGTGCGCTGATTTGGCCCCAAAAGTTTCCGAAACCTCTCTGAACGTTTAATTCATTAATAACCATTATGACCAACAAATCTTCTTGACCAGGCAGGAGAGTGAAATGACCAAGAGGGTAAGCGTGGCCAACGCCAAGGCGCGCCTGTCGTCCTTGATGGCGGAAGTGGCCTTTGGCGGCGAAAAGGTGATCATAGAGCGAAGAGGCAAGCCGATGGCGGTCCTTGTGAGCCTTGATCTGAAGAGGTCTCAGTCCAACCACGCCAAAGCCTCGCCGGAAGACGCTAGAGGTAGCTTGGCCCGGGTAGGTGCGTGGGGTAGCCTTCAGGATGCAGAAGCCGCGGAGATTCTCGAGGACATACACAACCAGCGAGATGGGGGCAGAGCGATACCGGGCAGGCAAGTCTGATGTACCTGCTAGATACCGACATTCTGCTAAACCTCATGTCCCGAGCGCCCTCAACATCGTTGGTGGCCCGGCTGGCCATGGTGGCCCCCGACAAGCAGTTCACCTCCAGCGTGAGCTTCGGTGAGACGGTCTACGGCGCCTACAAGCAGGCAGACGCCACTGACAACCTGCTGAGCGATCTGGAGGGCAAAATGATCCCTAATATGGGCATTCTGGACTTCGATACGGCTGCGGCACGTCACTACGGCATTTTGAAAGAGTATTTGCAGCGAGTGAATCTCAACGTCAGCGATACTGATGCGCGAATTGCGGCCATAGCCTTGAATCATGGCCTGACGCTACTTACCGGCCAGACCTCGCGTTTCCAGGGCATACCGGGCTCGAGGACAGAAGACTGGCTAGCCGAAAAGGTGTCAGCCTAGGCCCCTTTAAGCGAGGCTCTCAAGCACCTGTGCCAGTTCGTTGAGCGTCTGTATCCGCGGGTAGTCGTCGTAGCCAGGATGATTGCCGTCGCGGTCCAGTAGCACTGGCCGTATGCCGACTCCGACAGCTCCATCAATGTCTGACGTAAGCTGGTCGCCGATGTGTACCGCCTCTTCAGGCGCGGCGTTGGCTTTTTCCAGCGCTTTGAGGAATATGGGTGGTTTGGGTTTTTCTGCCCCAACCTCCATGGATGTCACCGTGAAATCCAGGTGAATCAGAAGCCCAAGGCTGTCCGCCAGCTCATCGCCGTCCTGGTGAATATTGCTAATCAGGCCAACCGTTAGGCCCTGTTCTCGCAGCAGCTGTAGCGTTGGAATCGAGTCTGCGAAGGCCGCCAGCCCGTACTCCACCTTCCGTATGCGCTTCCATATCTCGCCAGCCAGCGCTGGCTCGACCTCCACACCTGATCCACTGAGCACCAACCGCTCGTACTCTGCAAAGAAAGCATCTCGTTCGGTGTGGTTCAGGCTTCGCATGGGTTTGGTGGCGTTTTGATCCGACATGAACCCGTCCGCTAGGTGATAGCCACGGATTATGCCTTCTGGAGTAACCTTTAGATCGAAATCTGCCAAAGCTTCGGACTGTATCTCGTAACGGGACGGTTGGAACCCGGCCAGAGTGTTGTAGAGATCGAAAAATACCGCTGTGATCATGATTTTCCTATGATAGCATTCAAGAGAGATCAGGTCTGGTGAGGCGTCGCGGAGCCCTGTTTTGCGAGTAACGTAGACTTCGACCTGCCCTCTACACGGGCTAGCTACCGTTTATTGGGACATGCACAAATGCAGGCAGGTAAGTTGCCGTTGGGGCTTCTTTCGGAGCTTCTGGGCAGGATCGAAATCAACGACCCGCGGGTCTTCCTGGGCGCTAAGCCCGGCGAAGATGCTGCGCTTATCGATTTCGGCGACAATTACCTCGTTGCCAAGACAGATCCCATTACCTTCGCATCCGACCTGATCGGCTGGTACCTGGTGCAGGTCAACTGCAACGACTTGGCCGTCATGGGCGCTACGCCGAAGTGGGTCATGGTGACCCTGCTGCTGCCTGAGGGCATATCCGAAGCCGAAGTCAGTGACATATTCGAGCAGCTACTGGAGGCTTGCAAGGCCAGGAATATAACACTGGTTGGCGGCCATACCGAGGTCACGTACGACCTACCGCGTCCCATAGCCATTGGATGCATGCTGGGTGAGGTCGCCAAGGACCGAGTGGTGATGACATCGGGAGCGCGGGTCGGCGACAGCATCATCCTGACCCAAGGCATATCCATTGAGGGCACAGCCCTGCTGGCTCGGGAGGCCACAGAGCAGTTGTTAGGAGCTGGAGTGGCAGTAGATGTCATCGATAGAGCCAAGGGCCTGCTATTTGACCCAGGCATTAGCGTCTCGGAGGCGGCAGAAATCGCTTGCAACGCGGTGGATGTGCACGCCATGCACGACCCCACGGAAGGCGGCATAGCCACAGGGCTGCTGGAACTGGCTACCGGCGCTGGTGCCGGAATGCGAGTAGAATTGGATAAGATACAAGTTTTGCCGGAGTGCAAGGTCATCTGCGATGCCCTTCAGCTTGACCCGTTGGGATTAATAGCCTCAGGAGCGCTATTGGCGACGGTTTCGCCTGACGATGCGCCGCAGCTGATCGATGCGTTGGCTAGTCGTAGCATCCCGGCGTTCGAGATAGGCCGACTGACGCCAGCCGAGCAGGGGCTGAAGCTGGTGACATCGCAGGGCGAGGGTGAATGGCCAGCCTTTGATAGAGACGAGCTGGCGAGATTCTTTTCAGGCGTCGAGCATTGATGAGTTTGAGGTAGTGCCGCATCGTATGACAAGCATATCGTGGGCGCACAAGGGCGTCTTGTTGAGGTCTCTCAGGGCTGCTGGTCTACTGTCTTCTATTTATCGCTTTTGTCGGCTGTGTAACAGCTACGCCGCCTGGCGCAGGGGTCCTTCAGACGCCGGACAGCGTCGTATCCCAGCCAATATCAACATCGACAGCCATTCCTACGTTCGAAGCCACTGCCACCTTAATGCCTGTGGCAAACTCAGCTAAGGCCCCGTCTCCAACTCCCATGGCACCGCCTACCAGCACTCCTGCGCCGACTGCCACGGCCGTTATTGTCCCCACATCTACAATCACCCCGATTACTCCGGCGAACACGGCCACGCCCACGTCCGTGCCACCTCCAACTGCCACGGCAGTGCCCACGTCCACGCCTGAGCCTACGCCGACTCCCACCGCGATTCCCACGCTGGTACCCACCCCGGTGAGGCAGGTCATTGGCAATCTCGTGCCATTTGCTCCGAGAAACTGGGAAGCTGCAGTCGTTGTGACGAGTATCAGGGCTGATGGCCCACGCGCGGCGCACCTCAGCGGTGAGGTCTACGCCGGTGAAGACACGTTCATTAGTTGGGCTGTGACGAATCTCGGTTCTCAGTCAATCAATCAGGCCTTCTTCGTCGACCTGATGCTGGATGGCGTCGTTATCAAGCGTTGGACTAACGAAAGGGGAGTGTCTAGAAACGGCAATTATTTCGTAGATGATTGGAGAGATATTGGGAGCTTGATCAGGACTTACTCAGGGCTTCACACTCCTAAGTTAATTGTTGATCCCACAAATGTAGTCTTGGAAACAGATGAAAGTGACAACAGTTTTGAGTACGTGTTTGAATGGCTAGAGCCTGCAGACAGCAGGCCGCGACCGGTGCCGCAGGGCATTTTTGACCTGGCATCTGCAGTCCCTGAGAGGTGGCCTGAATCTGTAATTGCAAGTACAATAATTGGCGGTACAACTAATGGCGACCTCAGCGTTAATTTGCAGACGCATGTAAGTTACGGGTTCCGAAACTTAGGTGAAACCGAACTATCTGCACTTACGATTATTCCCGTCTACATGTATTTTGATGAGGTTCTTGTGAACATCGAATACTTGCATGGAAATGAGGTAACTGAAGACGGCGTGACGGTAACTTGGGGAGGTCTGCATAAAGCTGTCCATATAAGTGAAGGAAGACATCGTTTGACCATAGAAATCGATCCACTCAATCAGGTTCTAGAGATTAACGAGACAAATAACGTTAATGAGGCAGATTTTGTATGGGGTCCGGCTGTTGCCAATCCCTAGTTAGCCGACCGTAACTGGTAAAAGGAATCGTTTGAGGGCGTTTTGGCAGGTCATTGGCCACTGTAATTAGGCCTAAAGAGGGCCTAAATTGTTTGCAAGTTTCAAATGCCCGATGATAAACTTAATTGGACTAGAACTATAGCGGGAGTAACACTGTGCCTGAAGATTTCGTAGTAAACTGGACGGCTGTGCTCGTAGTGGCTGGTGTCGGCGCTGCAGGGATATTAGGTATGTTCGCTACCTCTTTCCTGATCGCCCCCAAACGCCCTTCAGCGATGAAGGACATTCCTTATGAGTGCGGGATCGAGCCTGGCCCATATCGCTGGTCTCAGATCAACATTCGCTACTACGTTTTCGCGATCCTCTTCCTGATCTTCGACGTTGAAGCCGTGTTCTTGTTTCCCTGGGCAATTGTGTTCATGGACACCATACCGGCCGTGTTCTACGAAATGCTGGTGTTCATCGCTATCCTGCTCTTCGGCGTATTTTACGGGTGGCGAAAGGGCGTGCTGCAGTGGAGATAACTCCTAGGCCTCTTGGACTAGGGTACGAGCCTGGTCAAGGTAACACTCCTGCAGACAGTGTGCTGCATAAGGTGCTGCCCAATGCTCTGACCGCCAAGTCCGATGAGCTTTTCGCCCTAGCCCGAAAGTCGTCGCTATGGACGCTTTCCTTTGGACTGGCATGTTGCGCAATCGAGATGATGGGCGCGCACATGTCGCACCACGACGTGGACCGCTTTGGCATCGTGACTTGGCCTTCGCCCAGGCAGGCGGATGTGATGATCGTGGCCGGCACCGTGGTAAAGAAGATGGCTGACCCTATCAAGCTGCTGTATGAGCAGATGCCAGATCCTAAATGGGTAATTGCCATGGGTAGTTGTGCCACTAATGGTGGGCCGTATTACCGCTCCTACTCGGTCGTAATGGGAGTGGACCACCTGATACCTGTGGACGTTTACGTGCCTGGATGCCCTCCTCGTCCGGAGGCCCTAATATACGGGCTGTTGCAGCTCCAGGAGAAAATAAAGCAGGACGCCAAGAACCGTGGCGTTACTCTTTCAGAGGAAGTATTGGCCCCGCTTCCAGAAGCATCTAATGACGACACCTCCGAATAACCCGCCCAGGCGAGTTAGGCGTGAGCCCGAAGTCCCTGAAGCGCCGGTTGCTCTCAGCTCAGTCAGTGAGGCGCTGTCCGGCATTCTTGGCGAGGTCTTTGCGGATTTCGACATTGAAATCGGCGCCAAAGTAGACGAGGTGACACTGACCGTCAAGCCCAAAGACGTGCCTGCGGTGTGCAAGCTGGCCAAGGAAGACCCACGGCTGTTGTGCAATTACCTCAGGTCGCTGTCTGTGGTCGACTATGTGGAGAAGCTGGAAGTCAGCTACCACCTGCTGTCGTTGACCAAGAGACATAAGTTTGTTGTAAAAACCGACGTTTCACCAGATGAGCCGTATGTGCCGTCTGTGTTTCCAGTTTGGCGCGGTGCGGACTGGTTTGAGCGAGAAGGACACGACCTGTTTGGGGTCGTCTTCGAAGGGCACCCGAATCTAACGCCTTTGCTGCTTTACGAGGGTTTCGAAGGGCATCCCGGCCTCAGGAGCTTTCCATTTCACGATTACGAGGAGTGGTAGACCGGTGACTAGTTGTTAGTAGATAGTCCTTAGTTAAATTCCAGGTGACTTGTCGGTCGAGAACGGATTTGGTGGCTATGATTACCATTAAACAATTGGCACAAGAAAGAAATTTAAGTACCGAGATGATTGGGCGCATTCTCAGATTGAACGGCCTCGGTGTGGGGAGAGGAGGTCGTTATGAATGGCGTAAAGATTCAGTTGAACTTGAGAATGTCTTAAAGATATTAGATAAGACAGTTACAGTTAATGGTTTGAGTATAAATACAGATGAATTGTACGATTGGAATGTTAATGGGGATGAAGTAGTTATTCGGGATGAACTACTTGAATTGTGGCGAAAACTGTTTGGGTATAGTTTATTTCGAATTGTTTTATGGGGGATGTTATCCAGCTTAGTTAATTCAAATAAATATACAGAGCCAATAGGAATATTGTTTGGGTTTCTATTTATTGTCGAGATTGGCAGATTGCTTCATAAATATGTCTTTTCGGGCGGTGGCTGGGAAGATATGCCAGGAAGAACCCCTCAAGCTAAAGTTGGCAAGCTACGCCGGGGCATCGGTCGTTCAAGGGGAATATTTTAGATAGTTGTCTATCTAAAAGCATAGCTACAGTAATCCAATAGATCTCTAAATCGGAATATAATGCAAATTCAGGAACAAAACAGGACCGGGAACGCCATCGACCTCATGATTAACATGGGGCCGCAGCATCCCAGCACCCACGGTGTTTTTCGCATCGTTATCTGGGTGGATGGCGAGCGCATAGTCAAGGCGGAGCCTCATATTGGTTACCTCCATCGTGGCTCAGAGAAGCTGTGTGAAGGCGAGCTATACAGCCAGATCATCACTCTGTTCGACAGGATGGACTATGTCGGCAACCTCAACAGCGAGTTGGTCTTCGTTCTTGCAGTAGAGAAGCTCATGTCGGTGGAGGTCCCGGACCGGGCCAACTACATTCGGGTCATTCTCTGCGAACTGAACCGTATTGCCAGTCATATGCTCTTTTATGGCGTTTATGGGCTGGATGTCGGCGCCATGACTCCTGTGCTGTATGCCTTCCGGGAGCGAGAGCGAATCCAGGCTCTCTTCGAAAACGTCACTGGCGCCCGGATGATGCATAACTACTTCAGGGTAGGTGGTGTCAAAGAGGAGCTGCCGGACGACTTCGCCACGCGCTTGAAGGAACTCGTTGAGGATCTCAAAAAAGGCATCGAGGAGTGCGACAGTCTTCTGTCTCAAAACGAGATGTTTCTGGCCCGCACCAAGGGCATAGGCCTGATTAGCGGAGAGGACGCTATCGACTTTAGCGTATCAGGGCCGATGTTGAGGGCTAGTGGTGTCGCAGAGGACATCCGCGTAACCGAGCCTTACTCCATTTACGATCGTTTCGAATTCGGTATACCGGTAGGTAAGTACGGCGACTGTTGGGACAGGTATTACGTCCGAGTGGAAGAGATGCGACAGTCAATAGTCATCATTGAGCAGGCCATGGCCCAGATGCAGGCTGGTCCCATAATGGCAGACATTCGGCGCATCGCTCGTCCGCCTAAGGGCGAAGTCTACGTCCGCACCGAGTCGCCCCGGGGAGACCTTGGGGTGTTTCTTGTGAGCGACGGCAGTGACAAGCCATATCGAGTGAAGGTCAGAACACCTTCCTTTGCGAACCTACAGGCCCTGCAGCACCTTCTGCGGAACGCCTACATCGCCGATGCGGTGGTTATCCTGGGCTCCATCGATATTATCTTAGGAGAAGTCGACCGTTGAGCCTGGAACTGATCATATACCTGTTATTGGGCGCACTAGGTCTATTCGTCTTTCTTTCAGTAATGGTGCTGGTGCAGACTTGGGTTGAGCGAAAGGCCCTGGCCCGTATTCAGATGCGGATGGGTCCTATGGTCGTGGGCTTTCACGGCACACTTCAGCCCATAGCAGACGCGATAAAGCTACTATCCAAAGAGGACCTCTTGCCGTCGTGGGCAAACCGACCCGTGTACTGGTTGGCGCCCTTGGCGGTGTTCCTGCCGGCGTTCCTCCTGTGGGTCACGATCCCCCTGGCGCATGATCTGGTGTTGAGCAACCTGGAGCTGGGCCTGTTCTACATCGTGTCCATATCCGTTCTCTCCGTAATGGGACTGGTAATGGCTGGATGGGGCTCCGCTAACAAGTATGCGATCCTGGGAGGGCTCAGGGCCGCTGGCCAGCTCATTAGCTACGAGATTCCCTTCATCATGGCGATTCTGGGCGTGGCTATGCTGACCCAGTCGCTGAACTTGCGTGAGATAGTAGCCGCCCAAACGACTTTTGCCAACGTCCTGTGGCAGCCTCTGGGCCTGTTCCTGTTCTTTACTGCGGGACTTGCCGAGCTCGGCAGAACGCCGTTCGACATTCACCACGCCGAATCCGAGGTGATTGGCGGTCCGTTTATCGAGTACAGCGGCGCTCACTGGTCTGTGTTCTTTCTCGCTGAGTACATCAACACGTTTACCATTGCGGCTCTCACCGTGCTGCTCTTCTTTGGCGGCTGGAACTGGCCGACCATTCCATTTGATGGTGCGCTGGGCTCTGGGCTGTCCGCGGTCTGGTTCCTGGCGAAGACGTATGCCGTAATAATCGGAATCTTCTGGATTCGTGGCACGTACCCGAGGCTTAGAATAGACCAGTTGATGTCCTTTGGGTGGAAAATGCTGGTACCCCTTTCTTTCGTCAACATAGTGTTAACGGCAGTGGTGCTTTTTTATGGTTTCCCCATGTGGGTACTGACCATCGTGTCGCTGATACTGCTGGGCGGGACGTTCTATATCATCGCTAGAAACCCCGGAACAAACCTGGAAAGGGACACAGTCAAGGTGTATTCTGCTAGCAGCCTTCGGTCAGGCTCGGTGATCATGACCGGGGGAACATCTGACCAGACATCGGGTGCCGATTAACCGGCTGACTCGGTTAATAATTAATCTTAAGAACGCTTACAGAGGTAGTAAATGATAGGGTTCCTGGAAGGGCTATTAGTGACGCTGAAATCGGCTGGTAGGAAGCCGATTACGGCGCAATACCCTGAGCCCGACAAACGACAGGCGGTCCAGGAGCGTTATATGGGCTTTCCTGCCCTCATGTGGGATAAGGAGATAGCTGAGCCTTACTGCACCGGGTGCATGGTCTGCATCCGAAACTGCCCCACCCAGTGCATGACCGCCACGATGAAAGATAACCCGCTGGCAGCAGAGGGCAAGAGCAGCCGCCGTAAGATTATTGACCAGTTCGAAATAAATCTGGGTAGATGTATTCTTTGCGCTATCTGTGTCGATGTGTGCAATTTTGACGCTATTGAGATGAGCCACGAACATGAGCTAAGCAAGTACCAGCGCAACGGCAATCGTCTGGACCTGCCTGGCCTGTTACAACTCGGGGACGAATACCAGTCCGAAGTGAGTTGGACTCCAAAGCAGCCGGAAAAGAACAGTGGAGTGCCGAAAGTTCGCGTTGCCAAAGCGGAAGCACCCGCAGCAGTGGCCGCTGCTCCCGCTAAGGCTGACATGACAAAAGAGGAGCGTCTCGCCGCCGCCAGGGCACGAGCCGCTGCCAAGAGGTCTGGCGAAGCCTCGGCTGAGGCTGAACAACCTGCCTCTGCAGTTGAGACTCCACCAGTGGAAGCCGTCTCAACAGACCCCAAATCTGATATGACGCCTAAGGAAAGAGTGGAGGCCGCGCGGGCCAGGGCTCGTGCCAAGCGAGAGGCTGAAGGGTCTACAGACCAGGGTACGGCCCCTTCTGAAGCCGGTGAGGACTCTACCGATAAATAGATGATTACCCCCTCTCTGATACTGTTTTA
>Ga0066376_10001631_pt1 | contig 21682 bp, 15 predicted proteins | sample Knorr_S15_td_Bot_FD_77009 | JGI IMG/M metagenome (GOLD analysis project Ga0066376, IMG submission 77009) | Marine microbial communities from Southern Atlantic Ocean transect - Knorr_S15_td_Bottom_ad_5009_LV_A | ecosystem: Environmental > Aquatic > Marine > Oceanic | place: Southern Atlantic...
ACGGATGGGTGGATCAAGGACGCGGACTTGAATACCGCGGACGGATGGAGGGTAGAGCCACTGCCGTTTCATGCCATGTCCGAGTATCCGTACGGCTCCGGCGAGGTATACCCACGTCCCGATGTCGTGCGGCGGTATCACACGAGGGCGCAGGCCCCGGCGGCGGCCCTCGGGGCCATCTCAGCGCCGGAGCGCCGCTGAGGGAGCCCTCCGGCTACGGTTCTTGCCGGACGGCCCGCTCGACCGTGACGTCCAGTTGATCGCTGGCGACGTCCACGCGCTGCACGACTCCGTCGGGCCATCGCACCTCGATGCCCCGCGGCTCTGCCCTGAGCCCGAGCACGGCCACCGGGTCGTCCACGGACCAATAGCCTGAGCCGAGCCTGAGCTCCCGCGCAGGACCGAGGCCGTCCGCGTAGACGACACGCAGGGTGGCCCCGATGCCGTGCGGGTTGACCGCAGGACCGCGCAGACGGACCCGCAGTCCCGGACGGCCCCCGCGGTTGTGGAGCAGAACGGTGGGCCCGTTGTTCTGGCCGATCGCGAGATCGATGCGCCCGTCCCCGTCGTAGTCCGCGACCGCGGCCCCTCGCTGATCCCCGCTCACGCTCACGCCGGACTGCGAGGCGCTTTGGGGCTCGAGGCCTCCGGACCCGTCCCCGAGCAGCAACAGGCCCCGCCCGGCGTCGAAGCGCTCTGCTCCGAGCGGGTTGGGGAAAAAGTTCTGCGTGATCAGCAGATCCTCAGTACCGTTGCCGTCGAAGTCGGCGACCGAGGCGTGAAACGCGGGTGCGCGTTGGGCAACCGCTGGCAGCACGCGCGGCTCGAAGCGGTCCCCGCGATTCAGGAAGAGCATGTGGTCGAGCGTCGTGATCTCCGACACCTGCGCGCCGGCCACCGCAGGGCCAAGGACCTGGGCAATGGAGGCATCCGCGTACTCGCTGTACGTGGTGGTGGTTTGCAAGCGCACATACGGCAGTCCTCGCGACAGCCGCGCATACCCGGTGAGCGGGGCCACGTCCCCAATGCGATCGTCACGGGCGGCCAAGAGAACGTCGAGCGTGCCATTCCGGTCGAAGTCGCCCCAATAGCCGAGCAGCGGGCGGTCCGCGCTGGGTCGCAGGCCGGTGTTGCGGCCCCAAGAAGTAAGGATCAGGTCCATGCGGCCGTCCCCGTCCAGGTCGCCCGCGGTGACCCCGTTCCACCAGCTCTGGTACGGGGAGAGACCCCACGACCGCGTACTCTCGACGAAGCGGCTCCCGTCGTTGATGAACAAGCGCGGCGGGCCCCAGTCCGTAGCGATCACCAGGTCCGGGTCGGCATCGCCATCGATGTCCGCGAACGTCGCGCCCGATACGAGTCCGACCGACGCGAACGGGGCGGACGCCACGGAGTCGTAGACGAGCGTGCCGTCCTCTTGGCGCTTGAAGATCCTCGACGTCGGAGGAAGCGGGTATGCAGCGGAATAGACGCGCCCCCCGACGAAGACGTCGAGGTCTCCGTCTCCGTCCACATCGGCCGACGCGAGCGGGCCGCTCGACGAGCCGTCAGAAGAGAGGGCGGGCACCGGCGTGCGAGGGCCTCTCGCTCCAAGCTCGATCGCAAGCGCGGGCGGCACTTCGACGGCCGCCGCGGGCGAGAGGGCCTCGTAGTTGGCGACCCCGGCCAAGAGAGAACGCCCATCCGGGCCCGGAAGCAGAGTGGTTAGGTCGTATCCGTAGGTAGCGCCGCTGGCCGCGGCGTGTAGGGTGCCGTCTCGATTCTCGAAGTAGGCCACCGCGCCGCCCGCGCCCGAGCCGACCAACAAGTCCGGATCGCCGTCGCCGTCTCCGTCGGTCCAGGTGACGCCGGGGCCGAGTCGGCTCAGGTCCCGCGGCATCAGCGGCTGTGAGATGGAAGCGTCGAAGGGGCGATCGTGGTGGGTGTGCGCGAGCACCGAGCGCAGATCCTCGAAGAGCGGCCCCTGGCCGGCTGCGGGAGTTGTCGCCTCCGCTCGCTCCGACTCGTCCGCGGATGCTTCGCCGATCTCGTAGAGCCGATTCGGTTCGGCCTGCACTTCGGTTCGGCGGCCGGAAGGCCACGTGACCTCGATCGTGAGGGACGAGGCAGAGCCGGTCGCGAAGGTCTGCGCGGCGTCCGAATGGGACAAGTAGAGCCCGCCCGCGCCTACCTCCCGCACCTGGTCCGCGGGTCCCCCGGAGACTCGGATGTTGGCGCCGACTGCCGCCGTGTTGGGGGCGGCCCCCACGAGCCGCACGGCCAGCCTCCCCGCGTCGGCGTCGTTGCGCAGCACGAGCGCGGGGTCGCCCAGACGGTTGATCACCACGTCCAGGTCTCCGTCCCCGTCCAGGTCCGCCGTCGCGAGGCCCTGCGAAATGTCTTCGCCTACGTCCAACCCCCAAGCGCCCTGGACCCATTCGAAGGAGCCGTCGCCCAGGCTGCGAAACGCCCGGTTGGGCAGCCTGAGCGCGGGGAAGAGGTTGATCACCTCATGCCAGTCGGCGCCGGTCACGGCTTGGGTGCGCCGCAGACGGTCCCCCGTATCCGCGTCGAGCGCGTCCCAAAGGTGACCGGTCGCGATCAGCAGGTCCTCGTGACCGTCGAGGTCGACGTCCACGAACTCGGCGCCCCAGGACCACCCGGAGGCATGCAGGCCCGCCTGTTGCGCGGCCTCCACCCACACGCCGTCGTCGCTCCCGAGCAAGAGCGTATTGCGGTTCACCTGCATGCCGACGTCGACCGAGCCCGGAGGGGGTCGACGTTCCCTCAGCGTCGAGACCTGTGTCTTCCTCAGTCTCGTGGAGAGGGGGAGCATATCCGCAACGAAGATGTCGATCGTACCGTCCTTGTCGACATCGGCGAAGGCCACCGACATGGAAGCGTGGCTGGTCTTCCTGAGCTCTCTGGCGCCGGTCAGCTGGAACTTGCCGTCCCCTGTGTTGATCCACAGTTGGTCCGGGCTCTCGAAGTCGTTGGCGACGTAGAGGTCCGGTGAGCCGTCGTCGTTGACGTCGTGGAAGCGCGCTGCGAGGCCCCACTCCTGAGGCTCTGCTCGGAGCGGCTCACCGCGCTCATCCAGGAACCGGCTCCCCGCGACGGGCTCCCTGGTGAAGACGCCGGAGCCGTCGTTCAGGTAGAGGTCGTCGGCCTGCCCGAACTCCCAACTCATCACATCTTCGCCAATCTCCACGACCCGGTAGTAGTCCCGATACGCCTCGTTCACGATCCACTCGTCGCCGCGCTGCTCGAGCACCGGAGTCTCGCGCCGGTCTTCGGGAGAGAAGACGTCTGCGGCGCGATCGAGGCGGTAGTTGACCGCGTAGAGGTCGAGATCACCGTCCCCGTCGATATCCGCCAGCGTCACCGTGCTGCCGGCGCGTACGGTCGTGAAGCCCGACTCCCGGGAGCGGTCCGCGAAAACGCCGTTGCCGTCATTATGGAGTAGCGTGACGGGAGCGCCCATCGAGGAGAAGATCAGGTCCAGGTCGCCGTCACCATCCGTATCGGCGAGCGCGGCGCCCGTCGGTCGGCGGTCCGGGAAACGCACTCCAGCGGTCTCGCTCACATCCTCGAATCGCATGCCACCGCGATTCAGGAAGAGGCCGTTGTCGCCCCTCGTATTGATGAGGAAAATGTCGACGCGGCCGTCCCCGTCGACGTCGCCCAGTGCGACTCCGCCGCCGTTCGCGAGATGCTGGTTTCGCGAAGTCATCTCGTCGCTGGGATCGTTGCTGAAGTCCACGCCGGTTCGCTGTGCGTCGAGCGCCGTGAAGCCGCCGGTCTCGGTCCCGCGCACGTCCAGTTCATGCCACCGAATGGGCGCTTCGCCGAACCACTCGGGCGGGGCGTCGCCACAGCCCGCGAGCACGAGCGCCGTCGCAGCCGAAGTGAGCGACTTCCATAGGGAAGCGAAGCGCGATGGGGAGCTCGAGTTGGTCACGTTTTGGCCGTAGAGGGCGATGTGGACTCGGGAAAGGAGGAAGTCACTGGCTCGAACCGCAACCCTGGAGCCGATCGCTCGTCGGCCAGCCAGCAAGGCGATTGGCGAACGGTCACGTTGTGTCCGATACTGCGTAAGAGACAACGGGCCAATTCATTCAACGGGTTTCCGAGCGAGAGACTGTGTTCTCACTGCGTGCGACCGTAGCTGCTACGACCGGCGGACCATCCTGGGCGAAACGGTGGAGTTGGGCGCTCTTTGTCGCGTGTGCGCTCTCCGCGTGTGACTCGGGCCTCGACCCTACACCATCGGATGGGTCTCCCCCCGGCCTGGACGTCTTGACGCCGTTCCCGATCGACCGTGGCGACGAAGGAATCGCGACGCCTGGCAAGTACAAGGGGCTTTGGCTCCGGCTCGTGGACAACGGCCCGGTGACCGTGACTCCAGTCGATGGCGTCATCGGGGTCGTATGCCTCGGCTTCAGCAACGCCCGCCAAGAGTGTGGAGACTTCATCGCCCGCATCAACTCGCATTGGATCGGTGATGTCTCGTACGACGTGCGCGTGATGAACTGTGGCAGGCGAGGCCACGCCATCGAGCACTGGATCAGTGCCGACTACGACCACCTCTGGCAGGAGTGTCGCGACGGGCTTTGGCTGGTGGGCCTTCGCCCCGACCAGATTCGTGTGGTCTACCACAAGGCGGCCAATGGCGTCACGACCTTCGCCGATGGCTCGGTGCTTCCGGAATATCCGGACGCGGGATCGGACTACGAAGTGTTTTACGAGAACCTCACCTCGTTCTCCCCCCGCGTCCCGTTGTTCTTCCCAACGGTGCAGGCGGTGTATACATCGTCACGCAGTTACGGCGGATTCGCGCAGGAGCCGGGGCGTGCCGAGCCGGTGAGCTATGAAGAGGGACACGCCCTCAACAGTTGGCTGAGGGACAACCCGAGTCTGGACGGCCTATGGCACGGGTGGGGTGCGTATCTGTGGGCACCCCCGTGCCCGACTGGCGAGACCAACGGCGGTGGGGTTTGTTACCAGCGCCGGGACTTCCAGGAGGACGGTGTCGCGCTGACCGGCACCGGGGCGGGCAAGATCAGCTTCTTGATGCACTTCCGGTTGATGCGAGAGGACTGGTACCGGAGGCGCTAGCTGTTTTGGAAGCGCTGTAGCATCGAGTGTACCACGGCTGCCGGGTCCGGCGCCCTCATCACCGCGCTGACGACCGCGATTCCCGCAGCCCCCGTTTCCGCGACGGCGCGGGCGCGCTCAACGGTGATTCCACCGATCCCGACCACGGGCACCGGGACTGCCCTCACGACTCGGCGCAGGCCCTCGACGCCAATGACGTCTCCGGCCTCGGATTTGGTCGAGGTGGGAAAGACGGTGCCGCATCCTATGTAGTCCGCGCCGTCCGCCACCGAGTCACGAGCGAGCCGCGGGTCGTCGGCGGATCTCCCGATCAGGAACCCCTCGGGGGCGACCGCACGGACGGTAGCTACCGGTAGGTCCTCGGGCCCCAGGTGCACTCCGTCCGCGCCGAGCGTGAGCGCGACGTCGAACCGGTCGTTGACGAACAGTAGGGCCCCGGCCCGACGAAGCAGCGGGGTCAGTCGCCTGCCTGCCGCCACGAGCTCACGCGCCGTGTCGCCCTTGTTGCGCAACTGAATCGCGCGCGCGCCGCCGGCGATCGCGGCCTCGACCACTTCGACCGCTGAACGCGGCCGGGCGAGTCCGGCTTCCACGATGATGAGCAGGCGCAGCGCCTGGCGTAGCGGCGTTCGCTCCGGGGCCTCGCTCACCCCGCTCCGATGCGGTCCCACTCGCGACGAGCGTCGGCTTTGGCACGGTTGTGCTCAGCGAGCGAGCGAGTGAAGTGATGGGACCCGTCGGGGCGGGCGACGAAGTACATGAAGTCTTCTTCCGTCGGATGCAGCGCCGCGACGATCGCGTCCTCACCGGGAGCTCCAATGGGTCCGGGCGGCAATCCCCTCTGCGAATACGTGTTGTAGGGGTTGTCCGCGACCGAATCGATGGCAGCGTACAACAGTCGTTCGCGAGGCCCTCCGAGCGCGTAGAGGACAGTGGGATCGGCCTGAAGCAGCCAACCGTCGCGCAGCCGGTTGTGGTACACCGCTGAAATGCTGGGCATCTCTTCGACTCGGCGGGCCTCTGCCTGGATGATGGACGCCAAGGTCATGAGCTCCGACTCCGACATGTCGAGCTCAGCGAGCCGGGCCTGTCGTGCCTCGGTCCAGACCGCCTCGTACCGCTCCACCATCGCTCTGAGTACCGCTTCCACCGCGACGCCTGGAGCGAAGCGGTACGTGTCCGGGAAGAGGTAGCCTTCCACGCTCGGCCCCGGCACACCCAGCCGCTGCGCGATACCGGGCGTCTCGATAAGGGCGAGCACGGAGTCGACCGCCACGCCGCTGATCTCTGCGATCCGAGGCGCCATTTGATCCAAACGGAAGCCCTCCGGAATCGTGATGAGCCGCGTCATCACGGTACCGAGCGTCAGGTGCTCGAGCGCGTCACCCCACGAACTGGACGTGGGCAGCTCGTAGCTCCCGGACTTGATGCGGCGGTCGTCGCCGCGGAACCGTGCGTAGAGCTCGAACATCCGCTGCGACCGGATCACGCCCCGCATGGCGAGGGTGTCCGCGACCTCGGAGAGTGTGGCTCCTTGCGGCACCGTGATCTGAACCGGTTCGCCAGGTTCGACGCCACAAGCGCCCAGCGCCACGGCGGCCGTGACGCCAAACGACCGGAGGATCCGGGGCAGACTCACGTGGATGCCGCCCGCTGATCGAGCCAGGCCTGCAGAATCAGCTGGGCCGCTGCTGCATCGACGCGGCCTTTCTCTTCGCGCTTGTGCTTGGGCAGGCCGATCGCCCGGATCGCTCGTTCCGCTCGAACGGAGGTCATGCGCTCGTCGACGAAGGAGACTTCCACGGAGAGGCGCTCGGCGAGCCGCTCGCCCACGCTCCGGACCTCGCCACACCACTCGGGCTCGTTGCCGGCGAGGTCGAGCGGGAGCCCGAAGACCAGATGCTCGACGTCCCGCTCGCGCGCGATCCTTTCGAGTTTCGCGATCGGCGCGCGCTTTCCCGCCCTGCGCACCAGCGTCTCGAGCGGGGACGCGATGGTCCCGGTGGGGTCACTGAGCGCCAAACCGACCCTCTTGGAACCGTAGTCGACGCCGAGCGCACGCATTCGCTGGGCTATTAGAGCGCGGCGAGAGCGCCTTCCAGCGTGCTCCCTTCGAGCAGATAGCCATAGAGGTCGTGGATCGCGACTTCCGAGCCGAACGCGAACCGACACTGGTCGTCACCGCGCGCGCGGCAGTCGACCTCCAGCACCGCCACGGGCGCTTCGGCCAATCCCGAGAGCAGTCCGGAAAGGAACCCGGTACTGAAGCAACAGCTGGCGTCCGAGTCGACCGAGTCGTGGGATGCCTCGGCCCAGTCCGGACTCGAGAGCAGTGCGATCCCGGCATGACTGCTGCTTTGCGTGAGCGTTCCCCAGCCCCTGCGGGCGAAGAAGTCCGAGATCCTGGCCCAGAAGGCCGACTGCCCCATGCTGGCGCCGTCGTCACTCCCGCCAAGGCCGAAGGCGGCGGCGGCGGCCGTCCCGGCGTCGTATCCGGCGTGGTGAAGCGCGTGGATCGTCGGCAGCGCTCCCGCTTCCTTCTCGAGTTCGTTGCGAAGAGAGATAAAGATCGAAATCGGAACCGCGATCTCCCGCAGCGTCGTGGCCGGTGCCCCCATCTCTCCTCCGTCTCGTTGCTGGTGCTTTGCGGCGCTAATATACAACTATAGCGCGCACGCTGCCCGGGGGGAGGACCATGGAATACGATCACGAGACGCAAGTGATAAACTTCATCTCGGGGCTGCTGCTCGGTGCCGTGATGGGCGCAAGCGTGGCTCTGCTGACCGCACCGCAGTCCGGTCGCCGCACGCGCCGGCGCATCAAAAAGACGGCGGTCACGCTACGAGATTCCGCGACCGACCGCTGGGACGACCTCGCCGACGAAGTGAAGGGCAAGGTCGATGACGCCTTCGAGGGAGCCAGGAAGCGCTACTCTGGCTGAGGGCTCGGGCCCCATGATCCCGAGCCGGGTCATCGAACAGAAGCGCGACGGCGGCGCTATAGACGGGCGAACCCTGGAGGCGTTCCTGGCGGCCTTCCTCGATGGCTCGGTCCAGGACTATCAGATGTCCGCGTTCTTGATGGCCGTCTTCCATCGGGGCCTCGACGCGGATGAGACCGAGGTCTTCGTTCGGGTGATGCTCGCGTCCGGGACGGTGCTGGACCTGAGCCACCTTCCGGGGCCTCGGGTGGACAAGCACTCCACTGGGGGAGTCGGCGATAAGGTATCCCTCGTACTCGCCCCCTTGGCGGCGGCGATGGGGATCTTCGTTCCGATGATGTCCGGGCGCGGACTGGGCCACACCGCCGGAACCCTCGACAAGCTGGAGGCGATCCCGGGGTTTCGAACCGACCTCTCGCTGGACGAATTCCGAATCGTTCTGGAAGACGTCGGCTGCGCCATGATCGGACAGACCGAGGAGATCGCCCCGCTCGATCGGCGTCTCTACGCATTGCGTGACGTGACCGCGACGGTGCCGATACGCTCACTGATCGCCGCGAGTATCATGAGCAAGAAACTCGCCGAGGGTCTCACGGGTCTACTGCTCGACGTGAAGGTTGGAGCCGGGGCGTTCATCCCGCAGGAAGACGGGGCGATCGAGCTCGCCCAGACGATGGTCGGCATCGGCGTGGGGCGCGGTTTGCCGACGGTGGCCTTACTCACCGCGATGGACCGGCCGCTCGGGTACGCGATCGGGAACGCACTCGAGACCGCCGAGGCGATTCGATGCCTCCGTGGAGAGGGGCCGGGAGACCTGCGGGCGATCGTGCGAATACAGGCGGCGGAAATGTTGCGGCTAGCCGAGCCGAGGCTCGCCGAAGCAGATGCCCTGGGGCGTGCCGAGTCGGCACTCGCCTCGGGAGCCGCGCTCGAGCGGTTCGTCCGCCTGGTCGAGGCGCAGGGAGGCGATACGGCCACAATCGACGACCCGGATCGGCTCTCGACGGCCCCCGAGCGGAAGCACGTTCTCGCGGATACCAGTGGCGTGGTCCTCGGAGTTGCGCCCAAGGTGCTGGGGCAAGGCGTCGTCGCTCTCGGGGGCGGGCGCGTGCACATGGATCAGCAGCCCGACCTCGGCGTCGGCTTCCAGATGCACGTGCAGCCAGGGGACCATGTGTCCCCCGGCGACCGGCTCGGGACGGTGCACGCGCGCGACGCGGGCGGGGCACTCATTGCTGCGGATATGCTGCGCTCAGCTGTGACCGTCGGTAACGCGGTGGAGGCCGCCGAGCTACGCCCGCTCGTATCTCACCGGGTCGATGAAGATGGCGTCCGGCTCACCGCCCCCCGATCCGTGGGATCCTGAAGCGACGGTCCGATCGGTCGCAGAACTCGGTGGGCTCCGTACCCGGGATGAAGTACTCCAGGTACTGATCCTCTTCGTCGCACCAGCGTGACGCGAGCTTGCCGGTCGTGCGATCCACGAGCACCGTGTGCAGCCCGGCGGCGGATGGCCAGCCGTCGGGAATCGGCAGCAGGGGAGGCTGAGCTGCCACGCCATTCTCCTCGTCGGCCTCCACGCCGACGTATACGCGGCGCATGAAGGCGCCCCAGGCCGGCACGGCGATCTGGCTGCCGGTCGCTTGCAGCCGACCGGGCCCCAATTCGAAGATCGGGACCGGGCGGTCCATCCCGAACCAGGCCGTGGCGACGAGAGTCGGCGTGAAGCCGTTGAACCAAACGTCGGTGCCGTCGTTGGTCGTTCCCGTCTTGCCGGCCGCCGGAACCGAGTAAGGGAGCTTGGCGCGGGACCGAACGCCACGTCCGGTCCCGCGCGCCACCACGTCCGCGAGCATCGAGATCATGACGCGCGAGACGAGGCTGTCGAGAACCTGGGTCCGTTCGGGTTGCGGTTCCCACAGTACCTTGCCCTGACGGTCCTCGACGCGAACGATGGGGAAGGGGCGGACCTTGGTGCCGAGTGTGGGGAACGCGGAGTACGCTTCCGCGACCTGGAGTTGGATGACCTCCAACGCGCCGATCGTCGTGGACGGGAAGCGCTCGATCTCGGTGCGGATGCCCATGCGGCGGGCGGTCTGGGCTACGGTCTCGATGCCCACTTCTTCCCAGCCGAGCTTGATGGCGATCATGTTCGTCGATGTGACCAGGCCCTCACGGATGGTCATGGGCCCCTGGAACTCCGGGGAGAAATTCGAAGGCCGCCAGTCGTTGCCGCTGCCCTGGGGGTATACGACCGGTGCGTCGACGACGACATGCGTCGGGGGAAGCCCGCTGGCGATCGCCGACGTGTAGACGAACGGCTTGAACGACGAACCCGCCTGGCGCTCTGCGAGCCGAGCGCGGTCGAACTTGGACTGCTCGTAGTCCCGTCCGCCGATCAGCGCCTTCACGTGTCCTGTGACGGGGTCCAGCGCCACGAACGCTCCCTGCAGGTAGGGCGTGGAGCCGGAGAACGCCCGCACGGTATCGAACTCGGAGAAACGGGGGTGTTTGAAGTTGACCGTGTCGGCCTCGACCGCAGCCCACGCCTCTTCCATCGAAAGCTCTGCCGCCTGCTGCATGTCGATGTCGAGCGTGGTGTAGACGCGCATGCCCGCGGTGTAGATCTCGTCGCCGAAACGGTCATCGAGGATCTGGCGTACCCACTCCACATAGTAAGGGGCGATCGGCTGAACCGTCCCGGTCGGCGCTGACTCGGGCAGCGGGAAGAGCTTCCACCCCTCGGCTTCCGGGCCAGTCAGGTATCCCTGGGCCGCCATTCGGCTGAGCACCAGGTCACGCCGGCCCCTCGTACGCTCGGGATGCCTGAATGGGTCGAACACCCCCGGTCTGTTCAGGATTGCCGCCAGGAGCGCCGCTTCGGCGACGTTCACGTCCGCGACGTCCTTTCCCAGATAGTTCCGCGCCGCGTTCTGGAAGCCCCACCCGCGCCCCATATAGATCTCGTTGAGGTACGCTTGCAGGATCTGGTCTTTGCTGTAGGCGCGTTCGAGGTCCCGCGCGACCTTCACCTCCCTGAGCTTCCGGATGTACCTCCGCTCGAAGGTGATCTCCTCGAAGAGGTTGCGAGCGAGCTGCTGCGTGATCGTGGATCCTCCGCCGAGGTTGCGGAACGTGAGCACCCCGAACGCCGCGCGGGCGATCCCGATGGGGTCGAATCCCCCGTGCTCGTAGAACCGCTTGTCCTCGATCGCCACCACCGCCTGGGGGATGTACTCGGGCAGGGCATGAATCGAGATCGGGGAGCGGCGCTTGTATCCGATCTCCGCGATCTGGCGGCCGTCGGAGGAGAGCAGCTTGCTGGTCTGCTCGTGCTCGAACGTCTGAATGCGGGCGATCGAGGGGCAGCGGTCCCCAGCGCACACGTTCTGCCAGGACCCCCAGGCCCCGCCCATCGCAACGGCGGCCAGGAAGACACCACCGCATAGGTAGACGCGAGGGTGCCACAGCAGGCCGATCAGGGCTCGCGCGCCGCGGCCCGCGTTCGCTCGGTTCCTGCGTTTTGCTTTCGCCATCAGTGCGGACTCCGTCGCAGTGGGTACCTGTAGGGTACCTGATGCAAGCGGGATGCCAAGCGGCGTCGACCCGTCGAGCTAACTCGGGCCTGGGTCACGCCTCGAACACGATCGTGACGAAAAGGTAACGAACGACGAAAGGCCATCGTAGCAATAGAGCCGATCGGTGCTTGACATTCGATTGATCGGCGGCACATTTTATATTCGCCAGGAGAGTTCTGGCGAGGAGAAGGCTCCTTTGGGTGGGTGTGTTGTGGTGGTTGGGGCAGGAGCCCCGGTTGTACCCGTTTGCCCGGAGTTGAGCTTTTGAAGCGTTTTCTGTTAGAAACTCCCCGACAAACTCCGAGTTTTATTGAACCGTCGGCCGAAGGAGGCCGAGGGTCTTTCCGGCAGTGGCGTCCGGTCCACGAGGGCCAGGACGCCTTTCCGTACGCGCGAGGCACGACCAACCCGCGCGCTCTTCCCAACCCCCAAGGAGGTATCCGATGAAACTTTGGGGTAAGTGCATTCCGATTTTGGCAGGGGCAGCGCTGGTCTGCGCTGTCTCGGCCACCCCCGCACTGGCGCAAGCGACCGGTACCCTCACCGGTACGGTCGTCGACGCCACGAGCGGACGTACCCTGGAATCGGCCCAGGTCTACATTCCAGCCCTGAACATGGGTGGACTGTCGAACCAGCAGGGTCGATTCCTCATTCTCAACGTGGCGACCGGTTCGCATGAGTTGCGTACCGAGATCATCGGCTACCTTACGGGCACCGAGACCATCACGGTGACCGCGGGCCAGACGACCACAGTCGAGGTTCGGCTGCAGGGCACGGCCCTGCGTCTGCAGGAGCTGATCGTGACCGGCGTCGCAGGTGAGACGCCTCGCATCAAGCTGCCGTTCACGGTGGAGCATCTGGACTTCACGGACATGCCGGTACCGGCCGCGTCGGCGGACGGCCTTCTCCAGGGCAAAGTCGCTGGTGTGAAGGTACAGAGCAGCAGCGGTAAGCCGGGCGACGCTTCGCAGATCATGCTGCGTGGTCCGACGACGATCACGGGCTCGCAGTCTCCGCTCGTGATCATCGACGGCGTCATTACGGACAATACGATGGCTGACATCGACGCGCTGGACGTCGAGTCGATAGAGATCGTGAAGGGCGCTGCGGCGGCCTCGCTCTACGGCTCACGTGCGTCGAATGGCGTGATCAACATCCGGACGCGTCGCGGCGCAGGCCTGCGCATCGACCAGTCGCGCATCACGATTCGCAACGAGATGGGCCAGGGCAGCCTCGAGGGCAGCATCGCGCTGGCGCAGAATCACCCGTTCAAGCAGGACTCTGCGGGTAACTACCTGGACTCGAACGGCAACATCATCGACCTGAACGACGCGAGCACGGGTGACCCGACGCTCGACGATGGTGGTACGCCGGACACGGCGTTCCAGGACAACGAGTACACGGGTACGCTCTATGACCAGATCGAACGTTTCTTCAAGCCCGGTCGCTCGTACACGAACTACATGGCCGTTGCAGGCCGCACGGGCGTGACCAACTACCGCGCGTCGTTCTCCAACAGCGCGGAAGCGGGTGTCATCAAAGGGAACGACGGTTTTAACCGTCGCACGTTCCGCGTCAACCTGGATCACCAGGTTCGCGACAACTTCGACATCTCGCTGAACACGTACTACGCGAAGTCGCACCAGGACGAGTCCCTGGGTGGCGCGTTCTTCAACATCACGTTCATGGGCCCGCAGGTCGATCTCTCGAAGCGGAACCCGAACGACAAGCAGTGCGAGTACTATCTCGGTACCAGCAGGGGTGACGCCGGAAACGACGGCTGCCTCTACATCAACCCGGATCCGCGTTCGAACCAGTCGAACCCGCTCTACCCGATCGAGAACCTCGACCGGAACGACGACCGCCAGCGCTTCATGGCTGCGGTGGACGCTCGCTGGTCCCCGATCTCCTGGTTCGACCTGGAGGCCAACTACAGCATCGACCGGTACGATTTCGCCCGGACCAACATCACGCCGCTGGGCTACGCGCAATCGCAGTCGAGTCCGAACGACGACATCAACCGTGACAAGGGTTCGCTGGCCCGGACCAACAACCTTTCGAACGACATCAACGCGTCGATCACGGGGTCGTTCAACCGCGCGTTCGGTGACCTCACGTCGCGCACCAAGGTCCGCTATCTGCTCGAGGATCAGCACCAAGAGAACTACTACGTGATCGGTGAGGACTTCACGGTCGGCAAAGTGTTTTCGCTGGACAACATCTCTGGCGGCACGTCAGCGAATTCGAGCATTACCGACGTCGTAGCGCAGGGTTACTTCTTCATCACCGCGCTCGACTATCAGGGCAAGTACATGGGTGACTTCCTGGTCCGCCGCGACGGCAGCTCGCTGTTCGGCCCCAAGGAGCGCTGGCAGACGTACTTCCGTGCTTCAGGCGCCTGGCGTTTGGCGCAGGAAGACTGGTGGTCCATCGACTTTATCGACGAGTTCAAGTTCCGTTACTCGATCGGGACGGCCGGCGGCCGTCCTCGTTTCTCCGCTCAGTACGAGACCTACAACGTCTCGGGTGGCGTGATCACGCCGCAGCGGCTGGGCAACAACCAGCTCAAGCCTGAGCTGTCGACCGAGCAGGAGTTCGGGTTCGAGTCGGTGTTCTTCGCCAAGTACGCACTCACGCTCGCGTATGTGCAGAACAAGATCGAAGATCAGTTGCTCAACGTGCCGCTTCCGGGCTACGCGGGCTTCCAAAGCCAGTGGCAGAACGCCGGAACGCTCGAGAGCACCACGTTCGAGGGGTCCATTGAGGCTGCGATCCTCAACCGTCCGGACCTGAGTTGGAATTCGCGCATCAACTTCGACCGCACCCGTCAAGAAATCACGTACCTCAACCGTCCTGCGTATCGCAGTGGCGCGAGGTACATCCGTGAGGGTGAGTCGCTGGGCACGTTCTACGGGGCCCGCTGGGCGAGCAGCTGCGCAACCATGCCCGACGGCACCGATTGCTCGGCGTTCCAGGTCAATGACGACGGCTACTTCGTATACGTCGGCGCTGGCAACAGCTACACGGACGGCATCGCCAAGGGACTGTGGGGAACCTCGGGTCCGAACGGCGAGAAGTGGGGCCGCCCGATCAAGGAAGAGCAGGACGGCACGGAGTTCCTGCGCCTCGGTAGCTCGGTTCCGGGCTTCAACCTCAACTGGTCGAACATGATCCGCATGGGCAACCTGCAGTTCAACATCCTGTTCGACGGTGAGTTCGGCGCGGACAAGTACAACGGCACGCGCCAGTGGGCGATGCGCGAGTGGCGCGGCGGTGAGGCGGATCAGTCGGGCAAGGCCGACGGCATGAAGAAGCCGGTGGGTTACTACTCGGACCTCTACAATGTCAATGCCGACAACAACCACTACGTCGAGAACGGCACGTACATCAAGCTGCGCGAGATCGCGCTACGCTACACGCTGGACCGTTCGCTGCTCGAGCGGTTCGGTGGTGGCATGGGCCTAGAGTCCGCCGCGCTTTCCATCACCGGGCGTAACGTCCTGACGTGGACCGACTACCAAGGCTACGATCCCGAGGTGGGCGGAATCATCAGTGGTGAGGACTCATACCAGTACCCGAACTTCCGTACGATCACGGCGGTTCTCGAACTGATCTTCTAGGAGAATCGACATGAAGCTGTACAAATTTCTTGCTGTGGTGGTGATCGCAGCGGGCGCAGCGGCATGCGGAGACCTTGAGGTGGTGAACCTCAACGATCCGGACCGCGAGCGTGCGATCTCCACTTCCACGGACGTGGAGTCACTGATCTCCGGCTCGTTCTCGAGTTGGTGGGCGGCGAACCACTACAGCCGTATTCCCATTGCGATGAGCACCATGGCCGACGCGCACTCGTCGTCGTGGGGCAACTTCGGGATGCGCGAGATGAGTTCCGAGCCCAGAGAAGGGTGGAACAACGACCCGTCCGCCAGCTATGCGAGCCAGTTGCTCAACCACTGGCGGGACACGTACAAGGCTCTTTCGGGTGTCCGCGACGGCATTCTGGCCATCGAGGGCGGGGTTGAACTAGGATCCGGCGGCGCCGACAACGCGAGAGCACTTGCGTTCGGCACGTTGGTCCAGGCGCTCGGGCTTTCCAACCTGGCCAAGACGTTCGACCAGGCGTTCATCATCGACGAGGCCACCTCTCTAGATGATCCGAACGCCCTGCCGCAGTTGGCTCCGTACACGGAGGTCTACGCGGCGGCGATCGCCAAGTTCGACAAGGCGATCGGAATGGCGAGCAGCTCATTCACGATCCCGTCTTCCTGGGTCGGCGACGGCGGTCAGTGGACCAACACACGTTTTGCGCAGATCGCACATGGCTACAAGGCCAAGTTGATGATCGAAGTGACGCGGGACGAGGCTAGCCGTGCCGCGGTCAATTGGGGCGCGGTGATGACCGAGGTGAACGCGGCGAATACCGAGGATTTCATCACGGTATACGACGACACTAACTGGGCTTGGGACCGTCTGAAGGTGCACGCGGGCGCAAACGACGTTTGGGCACGTGTGGACTTGCAGATGCTCGGGCCCGCAGACCAGAGCGGTGCCTTCCAGGCTTGGAGCAACCTCAGCAACGTCGAGTTCCGTACGCCGTTCCCGATCGACACCGACGATGCACGGCTGACCGGTGGTGCGTACGACGTGAACGGAACCTATCTGCGCTACCTAACCGGCAACCGCTTCCGGGTCGAGCGTGGTACGTACCACTTCTCGAATTACTCGGACAACCGTTGGTACCCGGTGCGCCTGAACAACTACGTCGGCACGAATGGCGTACTCCCGGTGAAAGAACTCGACTTCATCATGGCCGAGGCTCTCTTCCGGACAGGCAACGAGCAGGGTGCCGCGGACATCGTGAACCAGTACCGCGTTGCCAATGGCGGGCTCGAGCCGGTAACTACGGCTGGTGACCAGTCGGCGCGTTGTGTGCCGAGGGATCCGTTTACGGGTGCCTGCACGAACCTCTGGGAAGCGCTCAAGTACGACAAGCGCATGGAAGTTTGGCACTATGAGGCCGGCACAGAGTTCTTCGACGATCGTGGCTGGGGAGACCTGGTGACCAACACGACCATACACTTCCCAGTACCGGGCGCTGAGCTCGACCTGCTGCTGATGGAGATCTATTCCTTCGGCGGCCCGGGTGCTCAGGGTTCCGCTCCTGATATCCTGAGCGGGGCTTTCGATCCTGAGACGATCAGGTGGAAAGCGGCAGCCCTGAGGGCGTACGACGAAGCGCTTCAGGATGAGATGAAGGTCGGAGTCGTGGTCCACTAGATCACGTCTTCGCAGACGTTCTGCGAGCTGACCTTGGCGGGCCGCCGTGCAGTTGCGCGGTGGCCCGCCTCTCTACTATCAGATTTTTTGGTCTTCAGGAGGATCGGATGAAGCAGTTACAGCGGTTCTTGGTTTGCCTGCCGTGTGTGATGATTCTGGCTGCGTGCGCTTCCGGCGGAGGTGGGGGCCTGTCCAACCGCTACACTCGCGACTTGGGGCGGCACCTCGTGCCGACGCTCGAGGCAGCCCGTCAAAGGGTCTGGGCCAAGCTCAACTGGCACCTGCAGCGAGAACAGGTCGAGTACCAGAACGTTTACTGGGAGTCGGCTTGGCGTCCGTTCACGCCCCCGGCGGGTGGGGCTGTATCGGGCCCGACGGACGGCCGCGTGCGCGTGATCATCCGGGGACGTCGCATGGTCGAAGAGCTGGACGGCGGAGCCCAGTATCGGGTCTCACTGGACGGTGAGTACGAGGTCAGTGGCGGCGTGTCCAGCGATTGGCGCGTGGCGCCCATACCTGAGGAGGCGGAGGACACCTTCGATCAGGTCTACAGCGAGTTGTCGCTGGAGATCCGCACCGGAGTGCGACGCTAGCGAGCTAACCGATGATCTCGATCTCCGTCACGCGTGATCGTGTGGCACCCGACACGAGATCGGTGGCATCGACCTCGAGTCGGTAGTAGCCGATCTCGAGTCCTGCGAGCCCAATGTCGAAATGATGTTGGGCTCGCTGGCTGCTGGACTCCAACTGGATACCGAGCGCGACCGGCTCGGGGGATGACTTGACTTCGCCGACCTCGTCCAGGGGTACCAAACGGAAGCGCAGATCGTAGTGCGCCGTCCGCTGCTCATCCGGCGTTAGATGATACAGTTCAAGATAGACGCGCAGCGCGTCTCCGGTCCAAATGCGCGCGCCGGGCAGAAGTGGGAAGGGTAGTGCCTGCTCCAGGGCGTTCACGTCGACGGGCGTGCCTACCGCGAGATCGCTGATCTCGAAGACGGCCGGATCGGTCGTCAGGGGCCCCTCGACGTACGCGTGGCCCTGCCCAGCGAGCGTCAAAGTGTCCGCGTCGTTGGTTGGAGCTCCGACCACCCTCCCGAAGACCGTCACCTGCATGGGCTGCGGTGGGTGCCGCAGATGGAAGACCGAGATGCCGCCGACCCTCGCCGGCGCCCGCCGGGTGATGCGGCCCGCTTCTTCCATCTCCTGGTTTCTGAGAATCAGGGTGTGGTCCGTGTCCCGGAGAGGCGACACGTACTCCCCCCGTCTGCCATCGTGCAATCGCAGCCGGGGTGCGGAGAGTGCCTGAATGACCAGCATCGGCTGGTTCCGAGGGGTCGAGCACTCGGACCACCTGTACGACCATTTCGACGCTGCGCGCTGCACCCTCGAAGTCTGAGCGGACCTCGATCGTCGGTACGCCTTCGGGCGCATAACGGTCCTCTTCCTCGAAGCGGTAGCTGAACGTCTGGAGCGTGGGTGCGGTCGGCGACGGCCTCATGCCGGCACCGAACGCGTTCCGACGCAGGGTATAGCTGTCCCAGAGTTGGGCCAGCTCATCGAAGCGCCGGCCGTAGCGGCCTCCGAGAATGGAGAGGTCGCGGTAATAAAACAGCTCGAGGTAGTACTGGATTCGCACACCGCCGGGGGACTTGTTCGCGGACGAGAGGCTGCGGGCGGTCGGGCTGATCAAGTCGAGTGGCCCTTCGACCAACTCGAAGGGCCCCGTGCCCCCGACGTTGCCGAACAGATAAAATGTGAACTCCTCCGGGTTGAGGCCCCCGTACTTCCACAGTTCGTACTGCGGATTCGGGTCGTAGCGCCGCATGATCATCCGGGCCCGCGAGTCCTCGACGCGGATCTTCAACTCCATCTCGCTGGCTCCGAGATGGCCACGACTTCTCGTACCCGGGGGGCCGTACTTCACGAACACGATCCCGCGATCGTCGGTCTCGTACGCACTCGAAAGGTTGTACCGATAGCGGTCGCGTGCCTCGACGATGCGCTTCCAATGCTCGACCAGCCGTTCGTTCAGCACGCTTTCCGGCGTGGGGTCGTGTTCCAGCCAAAAGCGCGCGATTCGTCGGGCGAGCGGGCCCGTCTCACCCTCCAAAAGGGGCTGCCAGCGCGCCGAGTCGCGCTGAGTGAGCAGCGGCACGATCCGTCTGGCCTCGAGCAGCACTTCTTCTCGATGCGCTTCGACTTCCCGGCCGGAAAAGCCCCACAAGTAGAGGCGGGACGCTTCTTCCAGCCGGTCCTGGGCGTCGTGCGCGAGCGCCGTGGAGATGAACGCCGGCCCGATACGCGGATCGGACCGCCCGGTGCCGATCGAGCTGTCCGGCGCCGTGGCCCAGAGCGCGAGCGCCCCCTCCCAGTCGCCCTGTCGTTCCAGATTCTGACCGCTCCAGAAGAGGTCTGTTTCGTCGTCCTGGGCCGCCGCCGGCACCGCGGCGGCCCCCAGGGCGAGCAAGAGCACGCCGATCCGCCACACTCGACCGCTCGCCGCGGATGGGCGAAGTCTCATCAGGTCATCGCACGCGGAAGCTCAGTCCGCTCATCAGGAATACGTCAGTCTGGTAGTCACCCTCGGCTGTGCCGCTACCACCGGTGTAGGGCCCCACGATGGCGTTGAGCCGTAGAGAGAAGCTGATGGGCCCCGAGCCCACCGACATCCCGAAGCCGAACTCCAGAAACGGTTGGGTCTGAGATTGGTCTTCGTAGATCGGGAGGACCAATTCGCAGATGACGAAGAGGTCGGGGTTGGCCTCGTTGGAGTCGCATGCGTTCGCCGTAAACTGATACGAGCGAAGCCCGAGGCCCAGCACGAAATTCTGGCGGAACGTATCGCCCGGTCTCCCCTGCAAGAAGACCGCTTCGCCCAGGAACGACACCATTGTGGCGTCGACCTCACGAGGGATGCAGAGTTCTCCCTCGAGCACCTTGCAGAGGGCGATCGTCGCGGATGCCGTACCTTGCACCGATGATCGCACGACGCCACGAAACATCGTGCGACCGTCGGGCGTCACCGCCTCGACTCCCCCCGCGATGACCGACGCCCGGTCCATACGCGAGCTGACCTGTAGGACCAAGAGCTCCGAATTCAGCGAAACGTTCTTTCCGAGGTCTCGAGTCGAGAGGAATTGTCCGAATTCACTCGCGAGCCGGACCGTCCAGTTGTCCTGGGCGTTGAGCGACGAGGGGACGAGCGCGAGAGCCGAGATCGCTAAAACGAGCCATGTTGCTCGTACGTTCACCAGGTGCCTCCATTCCATGTTGAACCGACACGCGGGCCGTGCCCGCAGGATGTATTGTGCAATCTGTAAGAGCCCGCGTTGGCAGGCAAAGCGAGTGCGGCTTGACCCGGTCCTTTGCGGAAGCGAAGCTCCGTTACTCGGCGCATCGTCTGCGCTCGCACGTCCCTATACGCCACCTGATGCTCGCGATGACCGTGCTTCGAATACCGCCTGGCAGCAGTAGGATCGAGGGGACCCCTGGCGGCCCGGGCATCGGGAGAATTCTGGCCTGTTGGGTGGCGCTCATCGTATTCGGCGCCTGTGGCGGGACTGCACAGCAGCCGCAGTCGGCCCTGGTGGTGTCGTCGGACGCGAAGCTCAGGGAGCTGGCGTCGGCGTTGTTGCCGGACCTCGCCTCCCGCTCCGGCCTGGAGTTGCGCGAGCCCGTCCGACTCGAGATGCGGAGTCGTGAGCAGTTGGTTCGCTATCTCGAGTACAAGCTCGACGAGGAGCTACCGGAGGAGGAAGCCCGGGCCACGGTCGACGCCTATGCGCTCTTTGGCCTCGTCCCGCGGACTCTGGACCTGCGCGAGGTCCTGTTGGGGCTCTACACCGAGCAGGTCGTGGGCTTCTACGACCCGGACTCGACCGCGCTCTTCGTGCTGGACGACCAGCCGGAGGAGTCACTGCAAGGCCTGCTGGTGCACGAGCTCGTGCACGCGGTCCAGGACCAGTGGGCAGACCTGAAGGCGCTCACCGACCCCGACCTCGGGAACGACCGGGCGACCGCCGCGCAGGCGGCCATCGAAGGGCACGCGACGTTGGTGATGTTCGAGTACATGGCGGAGCAGGCGCAGGGTGAACCGGTGGACTTGGGGGCACTCCCCGATTTCGCGACGCTGCTGAGGTCCCAGCTGGAGGGCGCGAGGACGCAGTTTCCGGCGCTCGCGGCAGCCCCTCGGGTGATCCAAGAGAGCCTGCTCTTCCCTTATCTGGAGGGGGCGGGCTACGTGCACGGCCTCTGGACGCAGGGGGAGAGGTTGGCCCCGTTCGGCGAGTATCTGCCTCAATCCACGGAGCAGATTCTCGGCGGGAGTCGTGAGGACGCGCCGGTCGAGCTGACGATCTCGGTCCAGGGCGCCGAAGTCGCGCACGAGGACGTGCTCGGCCGACTCGAGTTGGGCGTCCTGCTGGACCAGCACCTGGGATCGGGCAGCGCCCGATTCGCCGACGGGTGGGGAGGCGACCGGTACGTGCTGGTGGAAGGGGCGGGAGGTGAGCGGGGCCTCATCTGGTACGCGGTCTGGGACGACGAGGACGCGCAAGGTCGCTTTGCTGAGCACTTTCAGGATGCGCTCGGTTCCCTCGGCGGAGCGGCTTCGCTCGAACTCACGCAAGTAGGCGGCCACCCGGCGACCGTGCTGCGGGTGGGCGTCACCTCAGGCATTTCGGTAGAGGTGAGGGCCCAGAGGCGTCCGTGACGGGCGCCGTGTTTGCGCCTGACCCAGCGCCGGCCATCGGCGTAGAGGTGGGGTTCGCGGGCGGGAGCTACGAGG
>Ga0066376_10001632_pt1 | contig 21682 bp, 22 predicted proteins | sample Knorr_S15_td_Bot_FD_77009 | JGI IMG/M metagenome (GOLD analysis project Ga0066376, IMG submission 77009) | Marine microbial communities from Southern Atlantic Ocean transect - Knorr_S15_td_Bottom_ad_5009_LV_A | ecosystem: Environmental > Aquatic > Marine > Oceanic | place: Southern Atlantic...
ACGATTATGAGGAGGGCGACCGGGTCGCAATCGTCCTCGATGGTGCCCAACAAATGGGCATGCCCCATCGCAGATTCCAAGGACGTACCGGCTTTATCAAGGGACGTCAAGGTGCAGCATGGATAGTAGCGGTCAAAGACGGCCATATGCAAAAGACCGTCGTCGCTCGTCCTGAGCACCTAAAACCATTAGAGTGAGGTGAAACAGATGACTGAAGAGACCTTTGTCGATTTCTCGACTGTACGTGATTTACTCCTAGATGCTCAAGAACGCCGTGGTTTCCTGACCTACGAGCAAAAAGCAGCCCTACAACACGCAGAGTGGGCCGCAAGCGATGCTCGCAATGGCTACCGCACTGAACCCAAGGTTTTCCAAGGGATTTTCACAGATCTCATGGGGCTGGATACCTTCAAAAAATATCCTGAGCTAGCAGCAAAATTGGCTGAGTTGATGCCGATGAGCGCACAAGACATTAGAGCGGTGCTCGCTAGCCGCCGTATTTCAGTCGAGGATAGTGAAATAGATCAAGCCCTGGTAATCGTTCGCCAACACGTTGGCGTCGAATGATTGCCACACAGGTGATGTGGTTAGATGGCCTCTCATCGCGGACGACGATTTGAGGAGGTCGATCCTCTCGATGGCGTTGAATGGGTTAGAGTTCTCGACCAAGAGATAAACGATGGCGAGATTTGCACGATTTCGGAACAGGGAATGTTGGTGCTAAGAATTGCACCCATACCGGGATTGGGTCCTATCACAGTCAATTCTCGAATCTACATCGGCAATGATCCTACCAAGCGCGAGATATTCTCTGAATTACTCGGCTTCTCCCGTATCCGCAGCATTAGCAGTAGAGCGAGATTGGAAATGCCGGTGGTGATTGAAAACATAATCAATGACGATGCTGGAGGATATATCACTCGCTTCTTTAATCGGGCCGGTAATCTCTCCCTCAAAAAGCACGCATTCGAACTCCTTCAAGGAGTCGGTAACCGCAAGGCCCTCGATATGGTCGCAGCCAGAGGTCGTGAAGGATTCAAAGATATGGCCGACCTAGAGCAACGTTGTGGTATCGCCGGCGCTGAATTACTAGCACAACGCTTCGTCGTTGAAATAGCGGATAAAAAGATTCAACCACGGCTTTGTGAACTCATCTCCCGCTCGGAGTGATGACGATGGCCTACTCGGCCCGGAAATTGATAGATGAATTGAGGGGAAAGCAAAGCCGCGACAAGACCCTTGGTCAGCACTTCCTTCACGATGAACGCATTCTCGATGCCATCATCGAGATCGCCTCTCCGCTCGCTGATTCACAAGTGCTTGAAATCGGACCCGGTTCGGGATGCCTGAGCGAGAGGCTTCTGGCTAGCGCAGCACGGGTAACCGCGATTGAGATAGATTCTGGAGCATGTGAACACCTCGCCCTCTGTCTTCCCGATTTAGAGGTGATAATGGGTGATTGCCTGCAGATGGAATGGCCGGCTAAAATCGATACCGTCGTCGCCAATATACCCTACCAAATCTCCTCGCCATTGATAGAAAAAATCACCACAACCCCCGCCATCACTCGGGTGGTTATCATGGTGCAAGAGGAGTTTGCCCAGCGCTTGTGTGTCGAAACCCCTGCCGATAGAGGTAGTCTTGGCATGACGGTGATGCTCGATTGGCAGACAAAGATGCATACCAAGGTCGCACCACACTGTTTCATCCCCCAGCCACAAGTTCACTCCCGGGTGGTGGAATTGAGGCGCATCTCCCCTCGGCAAAGAGCTGAGTTGTGCCGGATGATGATTCACCAATCCTTTGCTCAACGGCGAAAAAAGTTACGAAATACCCTCCGCTCACCGCCAAAGGGAATTCAGACTCTCGCAAATTGGGGCCATGTCGAGTGGAAACAAAGAATATCAAAGCTTGAACACCCTCTTTTAGAAAAGCGTCCCGAAGACCTCGATATCGAAGATTGGTTACAATTGGCCAGTTGTTTGGAATCGGCCTGAAGTCGGAGGGTTGACATCTAATCCCTTCCTCGCCAAGTCTCGTCGGAGGGGGTATGCATGGCCAAGAAAGACACCTATCTCGCGCTTTTGCGTAGAGGAATAGATGAAACAACTGCAATGCAGTTGGCAGACTCCGGTATTAAAATCGGTGATTTAAAGAAGATCGATAAGATCAAATTAATCGAAAATTATGGTCTTAAACCGGACATTGCTGACGGTGTTATCGACATCATCGCCGCCGGACCACAAAGCCACGGCAAGGAGCGTTATCTCTCCAGGATTCTCGCCCCTCAACGCAAAAAGCCAAGCAAGATTGAGGAATTGAAATTCCAAAGGCAGCAGAAGGATATTCTCGCTGATCTCGCCGAGCAAAAAGAGCGCTTAAAATTGGCTAGGGTCGAGGCCTTCCGGGCCCAAAAACTGGTGATTAACCGCTTGGGTAAAACCATTGAGTTAATCGTTAAACTCGAGAATAATCTCTATGATGTCGGCAAGGATGACCAGAAGGTCAAGATTCGTGATCAATTGGAGACTAGGGGTTTGGAAGCAGCACGTGACCACGAGTTGCTCGATTTAGAAGGGACCCCACAGGACGTGGTCGATTTCCGCCGCCAACTCGTGCCCGGTTTGATTTTCCACGCCTGCCCTGAGTGTAATGAGGAGATGGACCCTCGCTCGTGCCGCAACCCTGGCGACCCTGAAAATTGGTCGTTCATCTGTTGGGAATGTGAAACGGTATTCAGTTCAAATCTAGCCCAAATCGTCGATGCAAAATTCGCCAATGGCGGCGCTATCATCATCGATGAAAACGCAGCCCCGCGCAACCCGGTTCCCGCCAAACCAGCCGCTCAAGACTTCAACACCATCAGTCAACTCATTCAAGAGGACTTGGCCAAGACCGGAGCAAATGCTGACGAGGTTAGTAAAGCCGCAGAAAAGAGTGTCCTGGCTAGTGGTTTGATGAGTATCAATGATTGGATTGATCAAACCCTCGCCGCCAAGAGTTACATCCAAGCTCAAGAGGACCGTGAGGACTTCATCTTACGAACCGGCGCAGGTGCGACCAAGTTCAACAAGTGGATGAAGAAGGCTGGACTTTACTTCAATAAACAGACCGGTCGCTGGACTAGATGGGAAGATCGCTGAGGCCTTTTCATGGGCTTGGTTCGATTCCTTAGAGGAGCGAAACTTCTCGGACAAACCCACTTGATAGAAGGTGAAACCCTCGTCGAGCACGCTATTCTCGCCGGGGTTGAAATCGCCACTAATTGCACATCGGGTAATTGTGGTACCTGCTTGGTCACATTGCTCAAAGGCGAGGTCAGTCTACCCGACCCACTCACCCCTGGAATCTATGAGGAATTGGTCGAAGAGGGTGCCCGGTTGGCTTGTATTGGAGTTCCTCTATCCGCGGCCGACATCGATATATTACCACCCCTTTAGATGTGATTAGATGAAGAATTCAACCATCATTATTCTGATAATCGATTTAGTGGTAATCGTTTTTGTTGCCTACTTACTACGACGCAAAATCATTGGCAAATTGGACGAGGTCGAACAACGTCACGTGATGAGTGGGATGCGACACAGAAAGGCTTTGTCAGCAAGTGAAGAAGAGTGAAAGCATTTCAAAGACCAGCGCGACCCGTAGGTCATGGCCGAAGTCCGATTGCAGACTACCGAAGCTGGAGTCATCGCCAAAGAAGACTTCACCCTCGATAATTTTCATCGGTTCATCAGCGACAAGGGAGTCGCTTGGTTAGACATCAATAAACCCGATGAAGAGATCAAGGAATTTCTCGTCGACAAATGCAATGTCGACGAATTGGCCATCGAGGACATCTTTGGTGAAAGTGCCAATACCGTGCAGCGTTTTGACGACCACCGATTCGTCGTGATCAGAGCCAGAGATGCGGATTCTCGTCTCGATACCGAACCGGTGGCAATTCTCATCTTCGACTCGTTGATAATCACTGTTCGTCACACCAGTATCCCAGCACTCAAATCATTTAGACGACGCATGAAAATCGCCGATAAAGAAGAGATTGGTTATGGTGTTGATTTTTTACTCTACGAATTACTCGATTCGATAGCTGATGATTGGCAGCCGATTCTAGGTGAATATTCGGACGAACTCGACGAACTAGAATATCGAGTCTTTGACCCCTCGACCCGTTACGATGGATTGCTTGAGGGTTTACACGGGTTGAAACGCCAACTGCGTGAGGCTAATAAGTCGATTGAATCACTACACAGTGCAACCATTCGCATTCTCAAACCCGGTGAGCGTTTAATCAGTGAGGAGACCCTGCCCTATTTCACTGATTTACAACAACTGGTTTCGACCTTGGTCAATCGGGCCAATAACTACTCCAGTGGTGCGACCAGTACCAGGGATACCTATCTCTCACACGTCTCACTTTCACTAGCCAAATCCAATGCCCGACTCACCGAGGTGATGACTACCCTAACCATCATCGGTGCCATTATGTTGCCTCTTACTCTAATCGCAGGAATATTTGGCATGAATACCGCCCTACCAGGGGTGATCGAAGACCTCGGTGGTTTTTGGACCATAATGAGTGCGATGCTCCTCTTCAGTTTGGTGATGATCAGCTACTTCTTCCGCAAGGGTTGGATCGGTTCCGGTGATTAAGAGGACCAAATATGAATCGTAAGCACGCCACCCTCCTACGCCGAGTTGCCCGTTTAATCGGCGACTGGAGGGATGTCCATGAAGAACAATCGCTTTCAGATGGCGACCATGTTCGCAATATCGATGTCGATGCCGATGGTGAAGTAAAAATCACCATCAAACCTTCTCGACCTCATTGCCCTTGTTGCTTATTAGATCTCGATTTGATGCGCAAGGAGATATCAAACGTAAAAGGCGTTACTTGGGTAGAGTTTCAAATCGTTGAAGTCCCTGATGCAAAACGCTGGATGCAGGTGCTAAATCGCTGATTATACCAATCGATTCAAGCGATTTTGCAGTCTTTCAAGCCCACCGCCGGCCCAGTGTTCTTTCATTTTTCCATCAATGAAGATTGTGTTGAACGGCAAAATATCGATGTCGGAAACCCAATTGTATTCGATTTTGAACCGACCTAGGCCGGTATCATCTAAGTTTAATTTTCCAATATTTATGGGTGCTTTGAGTATAAGGCTTTCAAGTTCTTTAGACCAAGATAAACATGCTTGACAATCATTTCTTTCAAAGATTAATATTGCAGTTTTTGCATGCAAAAACTCTTCCCAATTATCACCTGTAATCTTCTGCAAATCACTCACCTTATTACAACATTATAGCCGCTATTTAGTGGCAAATATAACTACTACAAATCGTTGGTTACGATACACAGTTTGATATGGGGGATGTATTTCGGCTAAATGAGTATTATGCGCGTAATAGATGGAGATGGCAAGTGCCCTGTAATGCATGGCGCACACAGCACCAGCGAGACTGGAACAAAAAACACAGATTGGTGGCCCAACCAACTTAATTTGAATATCTTGCATCAGCACGACGTCAAATCTAGCCCTATGAGTGATGGTTTCAGTTATAAGGATGCATTTAATTCTCTAGATTATGCTGAATTGAAGAAAGACCTTCATGCAGTTATGACAGATAGTCAAGATTGGTGGCCTGCTGATTACGGACACTATGGTCCATTTTTCATTCGAATGACCTGGCATGCTGCTGGAACTTACAGAATAGGCGATGGTCGTGGTGGCGCGGGAACTGGTGCTCAGCGTTTTGCTCCTTTAAACAGCTGGCCAGATAATGTGAATCTCGACAAGGCTCGACGTTTGCTGTGGCCGATCAAGCAGAAGTATGGTAACAAGATTAGTTGGGCTGATCTTCTTGTCCTAACTGGTATTATTGCGATTGAATCCATGGGCGGCCCTGTCTTTGGATTCGGTGGCGGACGTGCAGATATTTGGCACCCAGAAGAAGATATTTACTGGGGTAGTGAAGATGAGTGGCTTGGCGACAACCGATATGGAGATACACGTCAAGACTTAGACAATCCTCTTGCTGCAGTTCAAATGGGTCTCATCTACGTTAATCCAGAAGGACCAAACGGTAAGCCAGATCCACTTCTCAGTGCACAAGACATCAGAGAAACCTTTGCTCGAATGGCAATGGATGATGTTGAAACCGTAGCTCTTACTGCCGGTGGTCACACTTTCGGTAAGACACACGGTGCAGGAGATGCTGGACTTGTTGGCTCAGAGCCAGAAGGCGCATCTATCGAAGAGCAAGGATTCGGTTGGAAGAACGCACATGGCTCTGGAAAGGGCCGTGATACCATCACCAGTGGAATAGAAGGTGCTTGGACAGCTAATCCGATTCAATGGGACAATGGTTACTTTGACCTTCTTTTCAAGTATGAAGATTCATGGACACTTGTAAAGAGTCCTGCAGGTGCAAATCAATGGACACCTGCCAACCCTGATGAAACAGACATGGCTCCAGATGCTGAAGATGCTACTATGAAGGTTCCAACAATGATGACTACTGCTGATATGGCAATACTTCGAGATCCAGAATACAGAAAGATTTCCAAGCACTTCCATGAGAATCCAGACGCGTTCGCAGAAGCTTTCTCACGTGCTTGGTTCAAACTACTTCATCGCGACATGGGGCCAAGAGCAAGATATCTTGGACCAGATGTCCCTAGCGAAGAATTGATTTGGCAAGACCCAGTTCCTGCTGGAAACACGTCTTACGATATAGGTGCAATGAAGCAAGCGATCAAAACAAGTGGCCTTTCAATAACTGAAATGGTTGAAACCGCTTGGGCTAGCGCTTCGACATTCCGCGGCTCCGACATGCGCGGGGGAGCAAATGGCGCTCGTATCCGCCTCTCTCCTCAGAAGGATTGGGAAGCAAATAAGCCAGAGCAATTAGCGAAGGTCCTTGCGACATTATCTGGTATTGCAGATGCGCACGGTGCAAGTATTGCAGACACAATTGTACTAGCAGGAAATGTTGGTATCGAAATGGCATCCGGAGTTGAAGTTGCATTCACACCTGGACGTGGCGATGCAAGTGAAGAGCAAACCGATGCTGCATCATTTACTGTCCTAGAGCCTTTATCTGATGGATTCCGCAACTTCTTATTGAAGAATTACAGTATAAGTCCTGAAGAAATGATGCTTGACAAAGCACAACTTCTTGGATTATCTGCGCCAGAAATGACTGTTCTTGTAGGAGGACTTCGTTCACTTGGAGTCAGTTCTGATGACCGTGGGCTCTTTACAGATTCGAACACCCTTTCAACAGGATTCTTTGCAACATTGCTTGACATGAATGTAGAGTGGAAGGCTACCGGAAGCAATTCTTACGAAGCACACGATCGTTCTACAGGTGAAGTCGTTCGTCGTGCATCTCGCTATGACTTGGTATTCGGAAGCAATTCTCAACTTCGTGCAATCGCTGAAGTATACGCTCAAGATGATAACAAGGATAAATTCGTCCAAGATTTCATTACAGCATGGAACAAGGTCATGAATGCTGATCGTTTTGACTTAGATTAACTATCAAGGGTTTACAATTGATAGTATTTTGTCATAATCAGGTTCTTGGCCTGGATTATCAGCAATCCATTTCCACATTAGTTTTCCATTTTCATCGACGATGAAAATAGATCTTTGAGCTGCAGTATAACCATCCATTCCACCGAAGTTTTCCAAAGCCACTCCATAAGCATCAACAGTTGTTCTTGTATAATCAGAAAGGATTGGGAATGTTAGATTATTATTATCGATGAAGGCTTGATTGGAAAAGGGAGCATCAACATCGATTCCAAGAACAATTGCATTGGCATCATTCAAGGCACTAAGTGAGTCTTGGAAGGTGCACATTTCAGTACGACAAACGCCTGTAAAGGCTGCTGGGAAAAAAGCTAAAACTATTTTCTTTCCCTTATGTCCGCCAAGTGTTACCATATTTCTTGCACTATCATGTAAATTAAATTCTGGAGCTTCTTGGCCAACTTCTAACATCTTTCCACCAATCAATGCTAAAGCAATCGGTTATTAATTATCTTGACTTGATTTAAATCAATCAAATGGGTCAAGATGAACCAATTGTTCGATGTCGATTCTCTTGTAGCCGCGCTCCTTAGCATCGGCTCCAGCCCGCTTTAGCATTCTACGCATCCAGCCGAGCATCATCAATTCCTTCATCTGGCCAATCGAGGCGATGAACGATGCGGGATTACTTCCCAATTGTGAGTGCTTACGGATGCCTTCTTCGGTTTGATCTACCACATCATAATAGAGCAATAGCAACTCCTCGACTGCGGCATCGGTAACCGGCATTCCGCCAAACATTCTCGCCATCCTCCTCAGTGAGACCGGGGTTAGGGCGGTGCCCTCTATCTGCCCCTCTAAAATATCGTCTTCACTAAGCAGGTGAATGTTTTCCTTGGAACCGGTTGACTCTTGCCCTTCTACAGCGGATGGTAAGTGACGCGGTTTTATGGTATTGACCCGGTCGGCTTCGGCTGCTTTTTCTGCGCTTTTTATCAATCGAGAGAGGTTGTCTTCGAGATGAGCGACCATCGCTTGAACCGCTTCTGAGCCGACACTATCGACCTTGCTAACCCTCTCAAGCATCAATTCACGGGTTCTACTATAGTTAAGACGAGTGCGCTGGGCATCGTCTAAAGTTTTTTTCTCCGGATTGGCATCAAGGGTTGCATCCTCCATTTCAGGGACTTTTTTATCGAGTTCAGCGACCAATAGTGTCACTAGACTCTCCTTGACTGCGCCAGACATTCTCATCTGGGTAAAGGTTGCAGCAACCGCACCGATATGACCGCTGGAATATGGTTTTGCCACCTTATTCCACCAACCCGTCTTCACGGCCGAGGTCCTTACGCACCTGCCAGGAATGCAAGCATTCGTGACCGCCGATGAATCCGCCTGCCTCACGACTGGGGCCGATGAATTCAGCACCACAGAATTGACAGAAAACCTCGACTATCATCTCATTGCGATAAGAGCCATTAGCGGTGATTCGCAGCGGGATTATCTTACCGACATCGCCTATGTCCCAACCTTCTAATTTTTCACAGGTCTCTGCATCGATTATCGCATCTTCATTCATTATTCCACCTCATTATGCTAGGGATTGCTGAGCCAGCACTGATACTGCGCATACCCTCTTCGGTCCTTAACCACGTATCCTCAATGCCGATCGAGCCGGCCTGATGAACGACTTTCGGCTCGATAGCCATCACGCCATCGACTGGTAATGGTAGGTCAAACCCTGCTGCGACCACCGGGGTCTCATCTAGTTGCAAGCCAACCGAATGACCAAGGAAACGTGATTGGTCGGGAGCTATGCCCATCAAATGCTGTGCGTGGCCCAATTCCTCAGCTAGTTGCAAACCTTTGCGCCATGCTTGAGAGCAGTCCTCACCTCTACCCAGTGATTGGACCACACAATCGCTGATATCTATCATATCGTCGAGACGGTCGTGCCATTGCTCAGAGAGTTCACCGGCGACGAACATTCGAGTTGCATCGACAACATAGCCGCGATGGACATGAACCAGATCCACCAGCACCGGCTCGTCCTTGACCACCTTGGAAAAACCAGAACCCATCGACGACATTGGATGGGGGCCGCTTCCGCCGATGGCCGAATCAAAAAAAGAAGGAATACCACCGGCGCGTCCAGCCACTATCACCCCTCGGTCACATTGTAAAGGGAAGCGGCGCATCTGAACATTACCACCAAAACCGGATTTGCGGCTGACCTCTTCGGCTGCTGCTACCAATTCTAATTCGCTAACACCCGGTCTTCCCGTCAATAATACCGCCTCGAACATCTGGCTTTGAATTTGGGCTGCATCGTCCATCATCGAAATCTCCCACGCGCTTTTAATTTCACGTTGATTATGGATTAACGAAGTGCAGTCTTGTGATGAGCCGAGGAGTTTGGCAAAACGAGAGATGAATGAATGGGGGATTTCGCCAAATTGTAAAGCCGGGCTTTGACCGAGGGTTTCACCAAATTGGCTCAGAGAAGGGAATTTTATGACCCGATGAGGTGAGTCATCCTCTCCTGACTCAAAACTTGCTCTTATAAGAGAACGACGAACGAAAAGAGTAGCCTGCCCTTCTGCCGGAACGAAGAGTGCGGCGTTCTGCCGCCCGCCTGCATAGTAGTAGAGGTCGACTGGGGTTTGGATCAATGCTCCACTGAGACCGGCATCACGCAATCGGTTGCGCAGACCTTCTTGGCGGGCTTCTAATTCCGAAACCGGGATGCGCCAATCCTCGCCCTCGGGACCGCAAATCTCGACCCCCATCTCCTGCATACCACTCGGGTAAAGCCGATGGTTCAAAACCACTCCCATCTAGAATGATTTTTCTTTACCCGACCTATTCGATGATTTGCAATTCTCTAACGTTGGTATTTGCCAACCTTTGTTCGGCGATATCGCAATAATCCTTGAGCAGATCTATGCCGATCCAATGACGGCCGCATTCCTTTGCTGCCACCGCGGTAGTGCCCGAGCCCAAAAATGGATCAAGAATCACATCGCCACTAAAACTGAACATCTCGATACAGCGTCGCGGTAATTCGATTGGGAAGGGAGCTGGATGATTTACTCGCTTGGCCGATTCGGTCGGGAATGACCATATCGATTTGGTCTGTTGGATGAAATCATCACGCTTGATGGTATCGATACGCCCGTGTGCTCTTTGTGATTTACTACGCGGCAACTTGTAATCACCTTTGCTAAATATCAATAAATATTCGTGAATATCACGCAGGCACGGGTTGGAGGCGCTTTTGAAACTGCCCCACGCACAGGAGGAACCAGCGCTGGCACTCTTATCCCAAATCACCTCACCACGGTGGAGAAAACCAATATTTTCCATCATCAAATTGATATGACTAGAGAGTGGAATATACGGCTTGCGGCCTAGGTTTGCGACATTTACCACCATTCTTCCACCCGGTGCCAATACCCGATAACACTCGCTGAATACCGCATTCAATAATTCGAGATATTCGCCCAAGGAGAGATCTTTGTCATAGGCCTTGCTAGCATTATATGGTGGTGAGGTTATCACCAAATGTACGCAATTATCTGGTAGGTCCATGTTTCTACTATCGCCACAGATTATCCGATCTTTGAATTTGGCTGGTAGTTTTTGCTCATCACCAACCGCGCGCCGATTGGCGAGTTCATCGTACATGCGTGCAGCGTAATACGTACTGGAATCATGACCTTCGCGTTTGGAAACACCAAAATCACTGGTCGATGTTCGCGCTCGTGACCTTGGACCTTCAAAGGAATTACTTTCCTTATCCTTATCTGCCATCGAATCGCATCCTCCTCGATGATGTTATGATGTTTTGTAAAAATCTTACGCACTTGACGCGCGTTTCGACCGAGTTACTCAAGAACCAAACACGTCTGGAGTGGATTGATGGAGAGGGTTCTCACCATTGACGATGTCCAGTTGGATGGACGCACTGTCCTTGTTCGCGTCGATATCAACAGTCCGCTCGACCCCGAATCGAGGATTTTTCTCGACTATACCAGAATGAGGATGATTTTACCGACTTTGAATAAATTGGCCAAGGCCAAAGTCGTGCTTCTCTCCCATCAATCGAGACCGGGGAAGAAGGACTTCATCTCCACCCATGCTCATGCGAGGGAATTACAAGGGATGATTGGACGTCCTGTTAAATGGGTTAACGACATCCATGGCCCCATCGCTCTAAACGCGATTGAGCAGATGAAAGACGGTGATATATTATTGCTGAACAATGTACGGATGGATAGTGATGAAATCAATCTAAGAGGTGATTTCGACACCCTCTCCGAAGCGACTTTCGTGCAAAGATTAGCCAGCGTCGCCGATGCTTTCGTCTACGATGCTTTTGCCTGCTCTCATCGCGCCACCCCATCGACAGCAGGCTTCACCTATCTCCTACCTTGTATCTGTGGTGAATTGATGCGCTCTGAAATCGGTATTCTCGAGGGTATCATCAATAATCCAAATAGGCCATGTATCGCGGTACTTGGTGGCATCAAGGTCGATGATTCAGTCGGCGTAGCCGATAATATGTTACGCACTGGCGTATGTGATGAGATCTGGGTCACCGGTGGTGTTGCCAACTTATTCCTTGAATTATCCGGGGTCGATATAGGGCAACTAAACCACGATTTCCTAGTCAATGAATTAGGCGGGGCCTGGAATAATACCGTCGCAATCATCAAATCATTATTACGAGATTTTCCTGACAAGATCGTTTTACCAATCGATATAGCAGCAAATATCGAAAGTAGTCGGGTTGATTTACGCATTGAAGACCTGCCCCTAGAAGCACCATTATTCGATTTGGGAATCAACTCGATTAGAGCCTTATCGAAAGCTATCAAGCAGGCGGGTACGGTCATCCTCAACGGTCCAGCTGGTGTTTTTGAAATTCAGGATTTCGCCTTGGGCACGATTGAGATGCTCAATGCCTGTGCTGAAAGTTCGGCATTCACCGTTATCGGCGGCGGTCATACCGCAACCTTGGTCAAGAGCATGAATATAGTGAAACACATGAATCATGTATCGACTGGAGGAGGGGCTTGTCTTGAATTATTGGCTGGAAAAACCCTGCCAGCATTAGCAGGATTGGAAGCTAGTGCAAAGCGCTTTGAAATGAGCATCCACGAGCCGATTGAGAATCGGTGATGTCTTGAGCAAAGCCGGACTGGCTTGAACATGGACGATGAGGGCATCCTTTACACCAATGCTATTCTCATCGACGATTATCAGCAACGTCATATGGGCGATTTTATTCTCGGCGCAGATGGCTCGTGGTTCAGCGCTCGTGGCGATGAGGATGTCAAGGAGAAAATCGACGGCTCAAATCGCCTGATTACCCGTGGTTTGCAGAATTGGCACACCCATTTAGCTATGCAATTGAACGCGAGGGATTTCAGCGATGGTGCGCCGCTTGATGAATGGTTAAGAACCTCTATTTTTCCCACTGAGTTGCGTTTGAGTCGCGATATCTGTCGAGTAGGGGTTGCGGCTGCAGCTGCCGAGATGATCAGCACCGGCTGCAGTTTTGCCAATGACATGTACCACTTTCCTGAAGAGATTGGCCCGGTGATTGCCGACGCCGGTTTGAGAGCACTGATCTCAGGTCCGGTGACAACTTGGCCACCAACTGCGGTCGGTGATGATGAGCAAGCCCTACGCAAGTTGCGAAATCTACTCGCCGATGGTCCAATCGCCGATGGTAGAGTGAGTTATGGCGTGGCCTCACATTCGATTTACACCTGTAGTGAAGAAACCCTCTTGAAAGGCAAGGATTTAGCACTTGAATACGATGTCAACCTCCATATCCATATTTCAGAAACCCGTAAAGAAGTCGCCGATTGCTTTAACGCACATGGCATGTATCCGATTGAATACCTCGATTCGATAGATTATTTAAAAGAGGGGAAAGTGAATTGTGCCCATGGCAGTTGGGCTAAGAAAAACGAGATGAGAATCCTAGCCGCTCGTAATGCTAAGATCCTACATTGCCCTTCTTCAAATATGAAACTCGCTTGTGGAGGTACCCTTTCACTACCAGCGTATCTTGAAGCAGGGGTAGATGTTAGAATCGGTACCGATGGTAGCGCCTCCAATGGCAATGGCCTCGATATGCTAGCCGAAGCGAGAACCGCAATTCTAGTTCAGCGCCACGATCACTGGAATGCCCGTGAATTGACCGCTGCTGATGCTTTTGCTATGGCTACTGCCGGTAGTAATGATTGGGCGGTATGGAATCTGAACGATATCCGCATGCACCCGGTCGGTAGATCCAATAATCGTCACATTGCTAATTTGATCTATAATGGCGCCGAATGTCTCGACCTTTGGGTTGAAGGTATGGCATTGCGTAGAGATGGTATAACGCTCAGCCTAGATGAGAAGGTGGTCATCGAAGAATTGAATCATGCTGTCGATGATTATTACCAAGATATCGAGTGATCACCCTATCTTAAAAAAAGCGATGGCGAGAATTAGATAACAAGCGATTAGCATCGCACCTTCGAGCCAATTCGATTTGCCGTCGGCTAGAATCATATTGGCGATTAGAATTGAGATAAAGGCTGCAATCGTCTCCATAATCCCAAAGTTCATCGATAGATCAACCCCCATTATCCATGCGAAGACCACCATCAACGGTGCTACGAATACCGCTATCTGCACGCTGCTACCGATTGCGATGCCTAGGGCGAGATCCATCTTGTCCTTACCCGCGACCAATACCGCCGAGAAGTGTTCGGCTGCATTGCCAAAGAAAGGCAGCAATATGATGCCGATAAATAATTCTGGCAAACCCCAAGTGCTCGCGGCGGCATCGATTGAATGAACCAATATCTCAGCCATCACCCCGACGAAAATCGTCGCTAAAATCAGCAATATCCAAGCATCTTTGACCGCCATACTCGGCTCGTCATGAGCCTCTTGCTCATGCGCGGATTCGTAAAGGTAAGCATGGGTTTTTAATTGGAAAACCAAGGCTAAACAGTAGACCAATAATAGCACGATTGCCGTATATCTAGATAACTCAAGTACCGCGTTTGAACTCCCCCCTGTAATACCTAAGGTGAATGGAATAATCAGAGCCATTACCGCCAACATCAACAATGAACCATTGGAAGAATTAGCATCGGTGCTGAATTTCTGTTCGCTGTGATTGATTCCGCCCCACAATAATGCCAATCCCAATACCAAGAGTAAATTGCCCAATATCGAACCTATTAACGAGGCTTTAACCACCGTAATCATGGTCTCAGCAACCTCGGGTGAGCGATATGCAGTGATTATTGCAAGGGTAGCGATTATTATCTCGACAGCATTGCCAAAAGTCGCGTTTAACAATCCCCCTAAGGACTCGGAATAACGCAGAGCGATCTCCTCGGTAGCTTTGCCCATCAAGAAGGCTAAAGGCATTATCGCCACCATTGAAGTCGCAAAGGCCAAGGTGGGATTATGGGCGAAGAAACCGGCCCACAATGCTGCGGGCACCGCCAATAATAACCAATTTAATTTGTTGGTAAAAGGAGAAAACGACTGGAGAAGAGCGTTGCCACTAATTGCCTGAACGACCTCTTCAGCCATCCTTTCCAACCTCAATCCTTCTTACGGGTAACTGATTTACGGCCGACCTTTCTAGATGGTTTGCGGGTAATCTTGCGCTTGGGCTTCACCATGGCCGACTCGGTCTCATCATCGTCAAAACCAAAATCGTCGGTCTCATCTTCCTCATCGTCCGGAATTTCAACAACTTCCTTTTTCTTAGGTCTGATCTTGCGTTCCAATTTATTTACGGTATCAAAGGGGTCGGCCTCGTCTTCGACTTCCGGTACTTCTGCTATGGCTATCTCCTCTTTATTGGCTCCGCCGGTAGCGATATCATCCATGTCCGGTTCAGCTGAGGTACCGATGAATTCAGACATCCAGTCATCATCGTCATCGTCATCGTCACCACGCTTCTTTCTAGGTGCAGAAAGCGATGTGATTAGAATTATTATGGCCACGAACAGTGAAAATATACTGACGCCGGAAATTATCCAAACTATGATATAAGGTGGATCTGCAAAACTGGGGTCGGTGTAGATGACCTCTGGGGTATCGGGGACAGGGTTTTCGTTCTCACAGATGGTCTCTCCATCCTCGCGATGGCGACACCAATCGACTACGAAAATCACACTACCGTCCTTATTGTTACCAGCACTATCGATCGCTCTGATTATCACTTGGTGTTGACCATATTCGAAATTACCAGCAGCGAATTCCATTTGGAAAGACCACTCGTTATTATCCTCGCTCAAGATGTTGAGTCCAGATACATTACGCCATGGCTCATTAACAGCCCCTATCTTGCCATAATTTCGTACGAATTTTATCTGTACTGATGCTAACTCGACATCATCGGTTATTCCTACTATTACAACGATATTATTACCATAGAGATATTTCGATCCATCGGATGATGGTGAAGGAGAGTAAATCGTAATCTCCGGGTTCTTGGCATCCAAGGAATAATCCGACAGATTGTGAGTGACTTGATTGCCCGCCACATCTACTAGTGTGACCTGAAATACCAAATCTCCGGCTGATGTACTAGTCGATATATCGATTGGGAAATAATATTTATCGCCTTGGGGAAACATCGGCTGCTCTCCGCTTGAAAGCGATTCACCGCTACTGCTGGAGACGTTGATCAGAGGGTCATCGGCCAAGTCTTCATCCGCTTCGAGATAAACCGTATATGAGCCTGCTGTCAGTGCACCATATGCTACCTCGCTATTATCGTCTTTCAACTTGAGGATAAGCGTCACCTCGGGTACCTTGGTATCCTCACTTACCTGAATCGCATTACCGCTTGGGCCGCCGCCAAAGATTTCCGTATCGGTATTGCCCACGGTATCGGTGATCAATACCGCATACCACAATTCCCGATCTACATCATCTTCGATCTCTATGCTATAAGTGACATATTGGCCTACGGCTGGGTCTTTAATGCCATATGCAATCAATTCCCAACCCTCATCACTAATATCGTAAACCTGACTATCACCAGCAGTAAAAGGCTCACCAAGATGGCGATAGACACTATAGGTCTCGTTTTCTTCACTTGAAATCTGCCATTTAAGATCCAATCTTTGCATCACACCAGAAGTGACAGCCTCAGACATCACCACGCGCGTTGGGGGTTTGATATCTTGGAAGATTGGACCGACTCCATTTTGGTCCAGGCCTGTATAATGATAACTACCATTTATCTGGCCGTATCTCGCAAGCGAAGTTACAAAGTAAAACGAGGTGATTTGTTCAGGTGTTGTCCCTTCACTGGTCCATTCGACGGCCACCTCACACATCTGCACCCCATCGGGAACCTCGCATACTTGAGTGAGAACACTCGGGTCACTGGCCCAATTTTCGCCTGAGACCAACCACTTTCCTTCCCAAACATAGTAGGTCTCACCTTCAGCACCTACTTGATCGGTCCAGGTGATAACCGTCGTTGAATTACCTATATATTCAGCTTGAACATTAGTGGGCTCGGCAATCCACTGATTGAAAGCATCCTCCAATATCTCTCCAGTACAGGCACTGCTGGTAACATGATTGTTAAAGGCCCCGTATTGATCGACTACAACCACACAATAATGAGTATAACCCAGTGTTCCAATCGGCAAGGCATAGGTATAAGCCTCCAAATTTTCTGCTACTTCTGCCAAGAGATATACATCGGATTCATTGGTATAACTAAAGGAGGTTGACGAGTAAAATATCCGATATATTTCCCCATCTTCCCCATCAAGGTCATTCCAAGTGATAGTGGTATTTCCAGTTCCTTTGCCATTGTCTTCAACAAATGCACCCCCCACTCCAGTAATAATATCTGGTGGAATGTTATCCTCAAGGATTGGCGCCAACATGGCATTATTGGAAAGCATTCTCACATCGTGATAAATTATACCCGGAGTGGAATAATTAGGTAGATTATAGGTTACCGAATAATATGATTGACGATTGGTATTGTCAGGAATAGAATAGATATAGGAACTATTTCCCGCCTCAAGAACCGCCAATGGACTAATCGCCCCGAATATACTTCCAGCATTTCCGCGATCGATAGGTATGCTGGTCAACCACAGATTTGTACTGTATGAATTATTTCCCTCTACCGGAAGAATAGGATTGATATCATTATAGTTGATCCAATCAACCGTAGTCATACCTGTCTCTGGATTATATTCTGCCTCGACATTATACGGCGAGCGCAGCGGTGAGGTCACCTCCTCGACTCCAGACAAAAAATTTGACGCCCCATCATCCAATAATGTAGTGATACTACCATCGTCTAAAGAAGTAGTGATAGCATAATAATAAGTGTTGTTAATCCCAGGCGGCACTTCATATACAACCGTGTGGCCAGGATGTGGATCACTTCCCAAGATTCCACGACAGAGACCTGGATCGGCAGATAACAAGTAATCACAAGCGAGTATCGGATTGGTAAAAGGCACCAATGAATCGATATTATCTCCGGTTATCATCTCGGAATGGCGATAGACATTGTAGTATGAAGTCCACAATTCACGGAATAATTCAACCACCCCACCTTCATTATCGATATTTCGCCAGGTTATCGTCGTCGCTTCGGAAACAGAATCATAGGAAACCGAGATGTCTTGGGCCTGTAATAACTGAGGGTCGCCTACATCATCAGCAAGTGCTGAGGGTGTTAATGGAATCGCTGAAAGCAGCAGAATTATCAGCACAGCTACCGCTCGCAAACGGCTCCCATCTCGCAGCATACCGCGGGTCATCTTACTACGCTTTGCGAATCATCGTTATGACATTGCCGCCAAGCATGTGCCTAAAGGCACAATTTTTGACGAATTCGAATCAAGCCAAACATTCTTCATTCTTCACTTGACACATCAGCCTGATCGATGATGAGTGGTTGATCCTTGTCAAGCCCTTGCAATACCCTTCTGGCCTGATAAAACCTCAAGCCATAGGTGTATAATCCGCCCAAAGCGGTTACGATTACCATCAAGGAAAGTGGGTTTACTCCAAGTCCAAACCAAATCGCTGGGTCACTCCAGTCCATGAATGCCATCAATGCAGCATTGATGATAGCTAACCAGGTTAACATCATACGATCGGCTCGGCTGAAACCACCGTAATTTCTACTACCGGCAACAGCCTGTGCTTGGGTTCCCAAATACGAACCGAACATCATTGTCATCGCTGCAAACCAGCCCAATTCAGGGTTGTTTACCCAATGGACATTGTAACCCATAGCCACTACCCAAGCCACGTCGAGAACCCGGTCGAGGGTGTGATCGAGATAGTCCCCCCATCTAGTGGTCTTTTGACGAGCCCGTGCTAGGGTTCCATCCAAACCATCAAGGGTCATGGATATCGACATCAAAATCCATGCACCAACCAGCATTAAACCGCCTTGAGCACTGCGGTCAGCGTACAATAATAACGCCGCAGCACCCAATCCGGTTGGAAGCGTCAACCAGGTCAATACAACCGGATTTACATTATCCATTTTATTGATAATTGGTTGGCTGCACTTCTCCCAGAGGGTCCGCTGCGTCTCCAGCACCATGCGAGGCCGTACACTTCATACTCATAGAGCATTGCGCTCAATTGCCAGGTTCTGCAACCAATCAATCGCATCATCTGCATTGGTCGAATGAGGACACCCATCACCTATCCACTGGGTTACGATGGCTTGTGGTGACTCGAGCGAACAATCGATTTCCAGAATCGGCCTTTCTTCCGCTATTAGATCATTCCACGGCCCGCCGAGCAACTCCACCTCTACATTAGCCTGAATCTTTTCTAAGGAGTACCCTCTTTCCTCCAATCTATTGCGAAGGATATCAGGGTGACAACGGAGGACTATTATGGCATCGACCGGCAATAGATGGGAGAGATGTCCATCGATTATCGCAGATTTAGGCGGTTGCCAAGATTCGATTAGAGCAGCGATGTCGATCTCGGCTGCGCCATCGCTTTGAACCTCTCCAAGACAGCCCTCCTGGTCTGCTATATGGGTCATCGAGAGCACCATTGGTAAGGATAAACAGAGGGTTGTCTTTCCGGTTCCAGGACTACCGGTGCAGGCGATAAGAGAATCAACAAGCATTGCTTTCAAACACGGCAGCCCTTGAACAAATATTAAACGTAGTGAGATGTATACCCGTTATGATGGCAAATGATGATGTAATGGGAGTGCCGACTGCTTTGGCGGTAATGCTCATCGTCGCCGAACCGGGAAAAGAATATGATGTGATGAAATCCCTTTCCGCTCTTGATGAAGTGATAGAAGCGCATATGTTGTTTGGCGAGTACGATATCTTCGCTAAGTTAACCTGCTCAGACTTCGGCCGACTTTCGACGATTGTCGTCACTAGAATACGTAATATCGAAGGTATAGAGTCCACAAAAACCCTTACCGTCGCGCCCACGCTTTGAATAGAAAGAATGGAAACCTTCACCCCTAAGCGATTGCTATGTTCGGAAGTGGCGACTCAGCTCAGGTACTCCACCAACTTGAACGCTATCACCAAGAAGGTCGTGATGAATTAGCCGAGGTGATGAGTTCAGACCTAACCGAGAAATTATCAGCACGCAAAGATAGAGATGAAAAGACCCAAGAGGTTCTGGTAAAGGGATTGATTATCCTCGCAAAAATCCTTCACAGCCGTAGTAAATACAAAAGGGCAAGAGCGACGGTAATCATTCTCCATAAAGAAAGGCGAGTATTGAATAAACAATATCGACAAGTGGATGCGCTAACCCTTGCAGAAGATTATCGCCTCGCTGGTAAAATCCATGCTGCAGCAGGGAAAAAATCAGCTGCGAAAAAAGCCTATGCTAAATGCCAGCGCCAAGCGCCGGGTCATATCGCCGCCGCCTTGGAAGCGGTAGAAGCGATTGGCCCGACAAAGGGGTTGCTCAAAACCCTAAATGCCGCATCGAATGCTGCCGGACCGGTATTGATGAGAGGCGAATATTTCATTCTTGAACCCGTAGGTTTGCCCCCTGCCGATGCAATGCGCGTCGCTGCTGCCCTCAATAATGAGCAAACGACAAGGATAAATGCCGAAATCCAAGCCATTACCGCAGGTGAGCAGGCGGCGAATGCAAGATTGGCAGCCGCTATTGATACCCTTAAACCGACAATGGATTATCACGCGTATTCAGGATCGTAATCATGGTAGCGAGGGATGGATTTGAACCATCGATCTCCGGGTTATGAGCCCGACGGGATATCCAGACTACCCCACCTCGCTAAGCCGACGGCCATGGTTATTACTCTTGAAGGCACCGATTGCCGATTTCTTAATACGGTGAGAAATGGGTTCTTAGCCGATGAGCGGTAGGATGGTTATATGGGTAAGAAGGTTCACTGCCTCCTTTTAGTCGTCATTCTATCCACGATGTCATTGACTGGGTGTACCGATGATGAAAATATGAATGCCGAATATGAGGGGCCAATCTCATTAATCGTCTATTACGATGATACTTCAGGACAGATCGAAGAGTCATGGAATCAGGGAAACCAACAACAAACAACTGGAGTGAGTATTAGTTTTGACCTCGCAGCCACCTCTTCTACCGCCGGTGCGATTGTCACCATCACATTCAACCCCGGTGATGGCACAGAAACCATCGAGCAAAACGTGGGAGACAGTGGTGCTGAAATCACCTATGAATGGCAGACACATGGCCTATTTATAGCCTCAGCGGGCGCGATTGATTCCGAGGGTAATACCCATAATATCACCATTAAAATCAGAGTGGATAAACACATCACTTACTCGATAAGCTCGGTGGGGGCAAGTGGCGATACCATGACTTTCAGCATGTCACCCGATAATGAAGGGCCTTTGCCAAATAGAGTCGCAATCACCTCTAGTGTGGAAAACCCGGGAACTTTGAACCCTTTCGGAGGAGGAACCGCGGATGTCACTTGGGAGTTGAAAGATTCTGAAGATTCGATGATTGGTAGTGAAGAGGCGACTATCGCCGATGGAAGTACCGAAGAGTGGACTACTACAAGCCAAAGTACCTCCGAGGGCGATTGGACGCTATTTATCAGTGCGGACGGC
>Ga0066376_10001633_pt1 | contig 21677 bp, 20 predicted proteins | sample Knorr_S15_td_Bot_FD_77009 | JGI IMG/M metagenome (GOLD analysis project Ga0066376, IMG submission 77009) | Marine microbial communities from Southern Atlantic Ocean transect - Knorr_S15_td_Bottom_ad_5009_LV_A | ecosystem: Environmental > Aquatic > Marine > Oceanic | place: Southern Atlantic...
AATCGGTGGAGACTCGACTGGTGGACTCCGATGTGCAGTTGGACGCTGATCTTCTGAAAGCACCCCATCACGGCAGCGATACGTCTTCGTCCAAGGCATTTCTGGAGGCGGTGGACCCTTCAGTAATCGTCATACCGGTAGGGGAGCGGAATCCGTTCGGCCATCCGGATGAGGATGTCCTGGCGCGTTACGCGAATGTCGTCCCCGATGCGCCGGTGTTCGTGACAAAGGAGCACGGCGACGTAACAGTGGAGAGCGATGGAACGGGGTTGTGGGTCACGACTGAGCGGTGACGAGCGGGCGACCAGGATGACCGGTCACGCGGCCTGTCATCCTGATTCAGGTTCTGGAAGACGATTTCCGCTTGACACTTCGCCCCATGGGTGTATGGTAACTGCTCGCTCTTGCAAGTTGTTGCATTTGCTGGAGATTGCAATATGGCGTCTCGTGAAGAATCTGCCGAAACGCTCCGCCGCGCCGGGCACAGGGTGACCTCTGCCAAGCTCCTTGTCATGGAGGCGTTGCGTCACGCCGGCGACCATCTCAGCGCGACCTCGGTCATCGACCAGGTTCGCAGAGACGCGCCACACGTAAGCGAATCGACGGTATATCGCACTCTTGGCGCGCTTCGTGATTCACGATTGATCTCTGAGACGACATTCGGGCATGGGGAAGTTGCTTACGAATGGTTAGAGGAACGTCACCACCACCACCTTGTGTGCAGCCAGTGCGGCGCCGTAGATGAGTTGTCGGACGAGGTAGTGGCCGGGTTTGCGCAGCAGCTTTTGGACGCCCACGGATTTAATGCCGATCTGCAACACCTCGCCGTTCCCGGCGTGTGTGGTCGGTGCGCTCGTAGTTCTGAGGCTGCCGGGGAATGAAGTTTCAGTTGCTGGCGGTGGCGCTGCTTGCGGCGCTGATAGTTGCTTGCGGCAGCAACAAGGTTGAGGAGGCTGAAGAGTCTGGCTTGCTCAACGTCGTGACGACGGTTTCTCCGATCACATCCATCGTTGAAAACATCGGTGGTAAGCGAATCCTCGTCCGTGGCATCGTCCCGGAAGGCGCTAACTCCCACACCTTCGATCCCCCGCCATCGACCGCCCGCGTGCTCGCCGATGCTGACCTGTTCATCGCCAATGGGTTGTATCTGGAGGAGCCGGCCATCGAGATGTTCAACGCCAACCACGGCGATGGCGCACGTGCGGTGCTGCTAGGTGAGCTGGCTATCGCACCCGAAGAGTGGCAGTTCGACTTCTCATTCCCGAAGGCAAACGGCCAGCCGAACCCGCACCTGTGGCCGGACCCGATCCTCGCCCTCAATTACGCCGAGATCGTGCGTGATGCGTTGACGGTATCGGACCCTGACGGGGCGGCGTACTACGGTGCCAACTACGAGGAGTTCCGGCTACGGATCGAGGCGCTTGACGCTGCCATTAAGACCGCAGTTGCAACCATTCCGGAGGGCCAGCGTCGTTTGCTGACCTACCACGACTCCTGGGCCTATTTCGCAAGACGATACGGGTTCGAGGTCCTCGGCGCGGTCCAGCCAGCCGACTTCACAGAGCCGTCACCAAGAGATATGGCCAAACTTATTGTGCAGGTGCGCGATCTCGGCGTGCCAGCGATCTTCGGCTCCGAGGTGTTCTCGAGTCCGGTCATGGAACAGATCGCGGCCGAGAGCGGGGCCGTCTTCATCGACCAGCTCGCGGACGATGACCTGCCGGGAGAACCCGGCGACGCCGATCACAGTTACCTCGGGTTGATGACAAAGAACATGGTGACGATGGTCCGCGCTCTCGGCGGCGATGCGTCTGCGTTGGGCGCGGTCGATTCCAGTCTCGTGTTCGATGGCCAGTCGCCCGCGGAGTACCCTGGCTAAGGGCCCGGTTGGGCTTTTATTTGCCGCGCAAATCATGCTTCACAAATCTCCACACCCTGATCTTCATGAACCGCCGCTGGTCCAGATTCGCGACCTCGCCGCCGGGTATCACGGCACCCGCGTGATCGAGAACGTTTCGCTGGACATCATGCGCAACGATTTCGCCGCGCTCCTCGGCCCGAGCGGTTCAGGTAAGACGACCGTGCTGCGGGCCATCGTGGGGGCGGCGGATGTCTATGCGGGCGACGTGCTGTTCAGGGGCGAGCCGGTCCGTAAAGCGCGCCCACGCATCGGCTATGTGCCGCAGTTGGAGGCGATCGACTGGAACTTCCCGGTCACCGTCGAGCAGGTCGTTTTGATGGGTGCGACCCGTAACGCGCCACTATTCCCGTGGTTCCGGCGGAAGGATCGTCTAAGGGCTGGCCAGGTGTTGGAGCGTCTCGGGCTGGATGGACTGGCGAACCGGCAGATTCGTGAGCTGTCCGGGGGGCAGCAGCAGCGGGTGTTCCTGGGTCGGGCGCTTGTGAGCGAGCCGGAGATCCTGCTACTGGATGAGCCGACGGCCGGGGTCGATATCAAGACCCGGGACGACGTATTGCATCTTCTGGACGAGCTGAATCACCAGGGTATCGCCATCTTGATGAGCACTCACGAAATCAACGCCGTCGCCGCGCACCTGCCTCGAGTGATCTGTATGAACGGTCGAATCCTCGCAGATGGAACACCGCGTGAGGTGCTGACCCCGGCGGTGTTGAAGGCCACCTACGGCGCCGAGATGCCGGTGACCGAGTATCGGGGCATGACGCTTGTGGCCGAGACACCGCATCAGTTTGGCGCTGCCGCGTCAAGTGTATCCGGAAATGGCCATGTGCACGGCGAAAGCGGGCATGTGCATGACGATATCGTGATCGAGATCCCGGCCGATGACTGAGCCGTTCGAGTTTGAGTTCTTTGTACGCGGTTTGATCGCCGCCACGATGGTCGGCGGGTTGGCCGGCATGATGGGCGTCTACATCGTGCTGCGCCGCATGTCATACATCGGCCACGGACTGTCGCACGCCATTTTTGGTGGTGCGGTCGTTAGCTTCATCATGTCGATTAACTTTTATGTTGGTGCGTCGATATGGGGCTTCCTATCGGCCGTCCTGATCCAGTGGACCTCCCGCCGCCGCAGCATCTCATCAGACGCTGCCATTGGCATCATCACGACGGCATCGTTCGCCCTTGGAATCGCCCTGATCAGCCGGACCCAGACCTTCACCCGCAGCTTTGAGGCGGCGCTATTTGGCAACATCCTCGGAGTGACCGGATCTGATCTTGTTGCCATCGCGTTGGTGACTGGCGCGGTCTTGATTGCGGTGATCGTTGGCTATAAGTACCTGCTGTTTGCGACGTTCGATACAGAAGTTGCGGCGTCCTACGGGGTGCCGGTGCGCTGGGTCGATACGGCGTTTGCGCTGGTGCTGGCGGGGACAGTTGTGGTGTCGATGCAAGTGCTCGGGGTGACGATGATCGCAGCCGCGCTGGTGGTCCCGCCGATAGTGGCGCGCCAGTTCACAGGCAGCTTCACGAGGCTGATGGTGCTATCGCCGCTGATCGGCGCATCTGCCGGCGCGATCGGCATCTATCTAAGTTGGTTCATCGATGTGTCGTCAGGCGCGTCCGTCGTGCTCGTGGCGTCCGGGTTCTTTGTGGTGAGCATTGTGTATGCAAGCGCCCGGGACCGACTTCTGGCTGCGCGTGGACGGGCCGGGGTGGCGTGATCTCCGTCTCCCTACTGGGAGAAGGGATTGTTCAGTGACACGGGTCCACTGGATTCTCGACGGCTCGGGAATGACGTGGATTCTCGTATCTGCCTTCGATAAACCGTCATTCTCACGTAGGTGGGAATCCAGCGCCGTGCGACTCGATTGGTGATGTCAAAATAGCCCCAACAACCATCCCAATCGCGGGGTACCATGCGGCCTCGGTCCATTCGCAACCCCCTACAACGAAAGAACTCCAATCCATGCCCGCACCCGCAACGTCTGCCACCGTTTACGAGCCAGTTGAGGGCTGGGCGAAGATTCCGCATGGGATCTGGATGAAGGAAGCGACATCGGTGGCAGTCGATTCAGACGACCGCGTCTACGTCTTTAACCGGGGCAACATGCCGGTGCTGGTGTTCGATTCCGACGGCAACATGGTCGATAGTTGGGGCAACGAGACTCCGTACGAGGGCGTCACCCTGATGGAGGACCCGTACGGGAACATGGTTCCCCGCTGGCTCGGCACCCGCTTCACCCGCGCCCACGCCATCACGGTCGATCACGAGGACAACCTGTGGCTGACTGACGACTCCGGGAATCGGATGTCCAAGACCGACAAGAAGGGCAACACCCTGATGACGATCGGCACCGGCGTGCCGACGGAGCGCGAATCGGGCGAGATGTTTAATCGGCCTACTTCCGTGGCGGTCGACCCTTCAAACGGCGACATATTCGTCTCGGACGGCTACGGCAACTCCCGGGTTCATCGTTTCGACAAGGACGGCAACCACCTGCTGTCGTGGGGGCAGTCCGGGACCGACCCCGGCCAGTTCTCGTTGCCTCACAACGTGGCGATGTTCAGCGAGGGTCAGGTGATCGTGTGCGACCGGGAGAATCACCGGGTGCAGGTGTTCACCACGGACGGCGAGTTCGTGAAGGGATGGCACGTCCACAAGGCGGTCGCTACGTTCAGCGGCAAGGGCGACGACACGAACGTCTATATCGCCGAGCAGGGCCCGCCGCCGGTTCAGTCCGGTGTGGCGAACCTCGGCCACAAGATCGGCATTTACGACCGCGGCGGAAACGTGATCCAGAAGATCGGAGCGGACCTGCCGGGCGAGCGACCCGACCAGTTCAACTGGCTGCACTCAGTGGCGGTGGACAGCCAGGGCAACATCTACGCCGCCGAGGTGAGCTACGTAGAAGTGGGCCGGCACCAGGACCCGCCGCGAGAGTTCGTAAGCCTGCGCAAGTGGGCGCGGGTTAGCGGGTAGGCGGGGATGACAGAAGGTAGATTCACCGACAGCGTTGCAATCGTTACCGGGGGCGGGCGCGGTATTGGCAAGGCTATTGCTCAGGGGTTTGCTCGTGAGGGCGCTCGGGTTGTTGTGACGGCTCGGACTGCCGACGAGATCGCTGATGTGGCGCATGAGATTGTGCTTGCCGGTGGCGAGGCGATCGGCGTTGTTTGCGATGTGTCAGACGAAGCCAACGTTCAGCAGATGGTGGATGAGGCGATTTCGCAGTGGGGTCGGATCGACATCCTGGTCAACAATGCCGCCACCAATCTGCCGAATATCGATGTAGTGGACATGGAGCCGGACGCATGGCGTCGGGTGGTCGATGTCAATCTGACGGGGCCGTTTCTATGCGCCCGCGCCGTGCTGCCGAAGATGATCGAGCAGGGCTCCGGATCCATCGTCAACATTTCAAGCATCGGCGGGCGTCATGGCTCGAAGGGCAGGGGACCGTACCGCGCCGCCAAAGCCGGGCTAATCAACTTGACCGAGACACTCGCCGCCGAGAACTTCTCTCACGGCGTGCGAGTGAACTGCGTCTGCCCGGGCGGCGTCGAGACGGAAATGCTGCGTACGATCGGCGCTTCGATGAATCGTCAGCTCATGACGCCGGATGAGATGGCAAACGTGGTGCTCTACCTGGCCTCTGACGACAGTTCCGCCGTTACGGGAACGTCGATAGACGCCTTTGGGCCGACGCACCCGCTGTTCAGCGGACAGATGATGCGTTGAACGCACCCTGAGGCTCTCGCAGGGTCCGTCGTGTAACAGCGTGTAATACCCGGTACTCGGCCTGCGGCCTCGACCCCCTCGCCCTTGATGTATTTGGCCTCTCCCGCGCGGGGGAGAGGGGGACGTTTCCATACGTGCACCACTTTTTACAGGGTCGATCACGAATAACGTCATCGTGAACTAGATTCAGGATCCAGTGGTCATCCACATCGGCTGTAATTGATTGACCGCTGTTCACTGCATCGATGTATTTGCTTGATACTTCGGAATCTGGCAATCGAGCCGATCATGAATCAAGTTCAGGATGACAGAGTGTGGACTGGTGAAACCGCGGGCGTACAACCGTACGCCCTACAACTGCGCCCACTACAGCGTGGTTGTGGATAGCGATCCACCCGGGAGCGGGAGAACCGCCACCTCAGCTTTTCTAGACCCCCGTCACTTCCTTCAGGAAGTCGTAGAACGCTTTCTTGCGTGGCGTGTTGATGCCCCAGTTGACCGGCAGGCACTGGTAGCCGTTTTCGTAGTCGCCGTAGAACGGCGTGCCGCCTGCGCCCTCTGCCGGGTCGAAGTAGCCCCAGCCGGCGTGTCGTGAGATCGCCGCCGTCAGGTTGTTCAGCGGCCGATCCAAGTGGTAGTGATCGTCCTCGTTGAACAGGATCGGCATCGCCGAATAGGTCGAGACGGCGCGAGTGTTGTCCACGAGCTTCGATACGTCGTTCGGGTCCACCAGCCCGTTGCCGTGCAGCAGGATGAAGTCGGACGACTCGACAGCTTCAGCGGACGCCGTGCTCCGTCGTGTCCAACTCGTGCTGACCAACAGTCGATCCCCGTCCTTCGTCACACCCTTCGCCAGATCGATCAGCTCGTGAATTCGGTCTTCGTGGAGAATTGGGTGCTCGTAAGTCGGGACGTTCACCTCATTGTTGATCTCGATCAGGACGTTCGTGTAGCCCTTCTCCAGCACCCACGCGCAGGCGTGCGTCACGGCGGCTTTAACGGCTCTGGTATCGGTCAGTCGCTCGTCCTGCCCCTGGTAGAACAGCCCGAGGATCACGACCATCCCGTTCTCGTCCGCCGCGTCGATCAACCTTGCCGCCCGGTCCATAAACGCCGACTTCAGCGAGCCATCGGCGTTGAACGCGCCTGAAATCCACGGTTGGGACTCTGTCTCGAGTAGCAAACCTTCCCAGATGTCCTCGTCGGCCGCGCCCGGGTGATCGGCGTGGATGCGCTCCCGCAGCTCCTTCAGGTGCTCCGGCTCACGGCGGTAGTAGCCGAGAGGCGAGCTGTTCTGGAGGTTGAAGGGCAGGGCGTTGATGCCGTGCGCCGCGTACTCCGGCAGCATGGCGATCAACTCGTTGGTGTTGCGGTCTGCGTCCCATACGCCCGTGTCCGGGTACTTCCACAGGTCACGGGTGAGCGGGTTCTCGTCGTCGAATATCCCGCTTGCCATGCGACTGTTCATGAGCAGGCCCTCGATGCGCCAGCCCCGGTATTCCCGACCCGCGTATGTGATCTGACCGTTGATCAGCCAGTCTTCGCCGTCGATGGAGATTCGGGTCTTGCGCTCAGTCACAGGCGATGCCTGCCTTTCTAATGGTCAGTTGGACGGGAATCCCCTGAAAAGTGGATTCGTCGGAATCGGTCGGGCCGCTCTCTCTGGCCTGCCGCGGGGGCACGATATCCTACGGTGCCCTTAAGTGCATCCTCTCCCATCGACAAGACCCGAAGAAAGGCCGCCCGTTGCCGCTGGTTAAGACCGAGATCACCGTCGAACACAACGTATTGACCCCGATGCGGGATGGCACGATTTTGCGTGCCGACGTGTATCTGCCCGAGAAGGTGATCCCGATAGGCGCAATGGGCGCGACCAGCGAAAGTGGCGGCTTCCCGACCCTCGTGTGCCGGACGCCCTACGACAAGTCGCGCGAGCGAGACGCGGAGCGCTACCGGGGGCTGGCATCGAACGGATATGCCGTTGTGGTGCAGGACAAACGCGGACGCTGGGAGTCGGATGGTCTGTATCAGCCGATGTACGGGTCGCAGTTCGACGATGCCGAGGACGGTTACGACACCATCGAGTGGGCGGCAGCGCAGCCCTGGTCTAATGGCAAGATCGGGACATTTGGCTACTCATATCCGTCGTGGACGCAGTGGATGCTGGCGCCTCTCATGCCGCCGCACCTGGTGACGATGTTCGCCGGCGGGATGGGGCCGAAGACGACCGACTGGGAGATGGGCGGCGTGTTCCGACCGGGTCGGGCGCTTCAGTGGCTGCTCGGCCTGATCGCTCCCGATACACAGAAGTGGCTGGACGAGGCCCAGGGTCCGACGACGATCGACGATTACGACGCGATCACGCACGTGGCGAACCGCGAAAAGTGGCTCTGGTTCCTGCCTTGGAGCGAGTTGCCGCTTGAGGCGGTCGGTGGTCTTCGCGAGAGCTTCCACGACTGGCTGCGCAACCATCACAAGGATCGGTTCGGATTTGTCGGCAACTTTTCGAAGATCGATCTCCCGGTGCATCACCGCACCGGTTGGTACGACCGATTGATCGCCACGACTGATATGTACGACCACATGATCAACGAGGCGCCGTCGGAGCACGCCCGCGCCAACCAGCGACTGTTTATCGGCCCGTACACGCACGCCAATGAGATGACGCGCGTGACCGGCGATATGGACTTCGGTCCGGACGCCGAGATCGACTGGGTTGAGCTTGCGACGCCGTGGTTCGATTACTGGCTCAAGGGCCAGCAAAACGGCGTGATGGACGGCGCTCCCGCCAACATCTTTGTGATGGGCGCGAACAGGTGGCGCCGTGAAGAGACGTGGCCGCCGTCGCGTGCCGTGGATACCGACTTCTTTTTGCACTCAAGCGGCGGAGCGAATACGCCGTCCGGCGATGGCGAGTTGTCTCTTGAGGGACCGGGGCTGGAAGGTCCGGATTCGTATGTGTACGATCCGCGCGACCCGGTGATGAGCCTGTACCTGGCGAACGGGCAGGACGGGCCTTTCGATCAGCGGATGAACGCGCATCGCCGGGACATTCTTGTGTATCAGACGGCGCCACTGGAACAGGCCATTGAGGTCACCGGGAACCCTGTTTTGCGATTGCATGCAGCGTCGGACGCCGTGGATACCGATTTCACGGTGAAACTGATCGACGTCCACCCGGACGGCACGGCGATCAACCTCTGCTACGGCTTCCAGCGCGCCCGGTTCCGTAACGGTCTCGATGAGCCGACCGAGCTGATGACGCCGGGTGAGGTGTACGAGTTTGACCTCAAGCTGCTGCCGACCAGCAACCTGTTCAAGATCGGGCATCGAATCCGCATCGACATCTCTTCGAGCGACTACCCGAACCACGACCGCAACCACAACACCGGCGCAGACGACTGGCAGGACGCGGAGCTGCGCCCGGCTCGCCAGGCGGTGTTCCACGACGCGACGCGACCGTCTCGTATTGCCCTGCCCGTGATTGAGGGGTAGAGATGGAATACAGAACGCTTGGCCGGACTGACCTGAAGGTTTCGTTGCTCGGGTATGGGACCGGTGGGTCGCGGAAATTTGGGGCCGGGAATGGGACCTCGGCTGCCGACCGACAGGCATTTATACGAAAAGCGCTTGATCTCGGGGTCAACTTTTTTGACACAGCCGGCGGCTACGGCGAATCTGAGACTTATCTCGGGGAGACGCTGGCCGGGGTGCCTCGGGATTCGTACGTCCTGGAGACGAAGTGGGACGGCGGCGCGTTTCTCAAATCGGGCGGTATCGGACTTACAGAATCGGTTGAACGAAGCCTGGTGCGGATGCGGACGGACCACGTCGATGTTTTCCTGTTCCACATGATCGATGTGCCGGTTTACGAGATACACCGTGATCGGTTCTACCCGGAAGCGGCGAAATTAAAAGAACAGGGCAAGATCAGGCATATCGGGTTTACCCAGACCATCAAACGGGAGCCGAGGTTCGAGGGCGTGATGAAGGCGCTTGAGGGTGATCCCGAACTCTGGGATGTGGTGATGCTGAAGTACGGGATCATGAACCAGTGGGCGGCCAAAGCGGCGTTGCCTCTGGCGAAGAAGCACGACATCGGCATCGTGAACATGGCGGTAGTGCGGACGACGCTGACCAACCCGGATGCGATGCGTTCGCGCCTGGATGAGTGGCGCGCTGACGGGACGATTTCTCCGGACGCGCTAACAGGAGATCTGCCGTTTGACTGGTTGATAAACGGGGATGTGGCCTCTCTAGCAGAGGCGGCTTACAGGTTTGGCGCGGACGAGAATCCGATGAGTACCGTCCTGACCGGAACGTCAAACATTGCTCATCTAGAGGCAAATGTGGCTGCACTGGATCGCGGACCTTTGGCTGGTGTGGACACGGCGAAACTGACCGAGCTGTTGGGGGAGAGCTGGTCGCCGGATTAGGCCGGTTGGACGTGAAACGGCCGATTTGCATCGGCCGGAGGGCGGATATTCATTCGCCCGTACGATACGTCGAAACGCTAGCTGTCATTCCGAAGTCGGCACGCGGTGATTGGCGTCCAGGCAGAGGGAGTGCATTGATGGAGTAACGGCCGGAAGATCCTTCGCCTCGGGCTCAGGATGACAGTCAATGTTGACGCCATTCATGATCCTGGATGTTTGAACACTCGACGGACGACCCCGGTTCATGGGATAGTCTGCCGCGGCGTTATAGTTGGCTCGGATATTTGACGAGTGACCTGTATTCGTTGGTATGGTTCTGAAAACAACTGATCACCCACGCCGAGCATCGGCTAATTCCAAGGAAATAGCAGTTTTGGGAACAATTCTGACCCTGCCGGTCAAGATCGTGATCTGGGCCGTCAAGAAAGTCGTCATCGGCATTCCGATCATGATCGCTAAATCGATCATGATGGCCATCCTCATGGCCCTGATCCCGCTCATCGTCGTGGCCGCTGCTATCTACTGGTTCGTAACGACCCAGCTCTGACCCCACAGATCGCAACTCCGAAGCAAACCAGCCGTCAGCCAGTGGAAAGGCATTTCCGGAACCCCATATGAAGATCACTGATATCACAGTCAACCAACTCGCCACCGGCCGAACGCTCGTCAGAGTTTTTACGGATGACGGTGTTACAGGAATCGCCGACGGAAGCCGGTCCGTGGCGATAACGCGCGCCTACCTGGACGAGGTGGTCAAGCCGCTTCTGGTTGGAGAAGACGCCCTGCAACCGACCCGGCACTGGGAGACCCTTTCGCTCGGCAACGGTGATCGAGCCACTCGACTTCCCCCGCAGATCGTTGGGTCTATCGATATCGCCCTGTGGGACATCATGGGCAAGGCGGCAGGCATGCCGCTATCCGCGTTGATGGGCGGCGCGGCCCGGCACGAGATCCCGCTCTACTGGAGCCAGGGCAACGGCTGGAAGAAGACGCCGGAACAGATGCTTCGTGACGTCCAGCGGGGCTACGAGCAAGGTTTCCGCTACTTCAAGGTGCGGATGGACTGGCGGGACTACCGGCAGGACGCCAACCCGGAGAACGACTTCGCGATCTTCAAGATGGCCCGTGAGTGGTTGCCGGACGAATGCCCGCTGGGGTTTGACGCCAACAATGCATACTCGGTCTCGACCGCCATCATGCAGGGCAAGCGACTCCAGGACCTCGGGTGTTCCCATTTCGAGGAGCCGCTGCCGCAGTACGACCTTCCGGGTTTGAAGCAGGTCGTGGATGCTCTGGATGTTCCGATTTCTACTGGTGAACAGGAGACATCTCGATGGCGTTTCCGGGACCTGATCGAACTGGCGAACCCGGATATTCTCCAGCCGGACATATTGAATGTCGGCGGGATCTCAGAGGTGAAGCGGATTTACGAAATGGCGGTGATCCTGAACAAACCAGTTATGCCGCACAGCCCGGTCGCCGGGATTAACAGCGCAGCTTCTTTGCACGCCTACTCAACCGTCGGCAACGCGACTCGACCGCACGAGTTCTCGGACGAGTTCTCGGGCGATCTTGACCTGATTGCAGGTTTGTTCAAGGAGCCGATCATGCCGGTAGACGGGATGATTCACCTCCCGGACAGGCCGGGTCTTGGTCTTGAGCTGGACGAGGACGCGCTGGCGAAGGCGATAGTGGAGTAGGGGTAGATGGAGGCTCTCAGGCTCTTCGAACCCCTCACCCCGGCCCTCTCCAGTGAAGGCATAGGGGGCAAATTGAAGACCCTGGTACGGATCATAAAATGACCTCGAATATCCAGATCAGTGACGCCGCAAAAGAACTCCACCGGCGCTCGCTGGTCGTCGATACCCATATCGACACCATCACGCACCTGATGGCGCGTCACCCCGATTTTGGCGTGCGTCTTGAGGCCGGGCATGTCGACATCCCTCGTATGCGTGAGGGTGGTGTTGGCGCAGCGTTATTTGCGATCTGGTTGGACGACGACGTATACGATGAGCCCGGGTCGCTCAAATACGTATTACAGGGCATCGACCTCATGCGTCGCACCGTGGATGCGCACGCCGACACCCTGGAGATCGCTTACACCGGCAACGATGTCGAGCGCATCCATAACGATGGCCGTATCGCGGTGCTCTTGACCGTCGAAGGCGGTAATGCGATCTGCAGCGACCTCGCTGTTCTGCGGGAGCTGCACCGGGCCGGAATACGATCGATCACGCTCACCTGGCAGTACGCCACGCCCTGGTGCGATTCATGTAACGACGAGCCGCATGGCGGACTGACGGAACTCGGCCGTGACATCGTCAAAGAGATGGCCCAGATTGGTGTGCTGCCCGATGTCTCGCACATCTCGGACAGGGCCTTCTACGACGTGCTCGAAGTCGCTGACGCTCCGGTATTCGCCTCACACTCGTCCTGCCGCTCATTGCAGGACGCCAGACGCAACATGACGGACGACATGATCGTTTCACTGGGCCAGGCTGACGGCGTCATCAACATCAACTTCGCCTCGCCGTTCATCGGCGGGCCGGACCACCCGCCGTTTGTGCCCAAGCTCAATCCGGAGCGATCACAGTTCAGGGATCAGTTTGAGCGCATCCATCAACCGGATGGCAAGCCCGGTGCGCCCATGGACAGGCTGCTGGATCACTTCGATCTAGCCGTGAAGCTGGCAGGGGCCGACCACGTCGGTATCGGATCCGACTACGATGGCGTCTCCTCGGTGCCGATCGGCATGGACGACATAAGCCGATTGCCCAATCTCACGCACGGCCTGCTTGAACGCGGCCACAACGAAAACACCGTCACAAAGATGCTTGGCGCAAACAACCTGAGGCTGTTCAAACAGACCCTGCGTTAGTTGTCAAAATACAGAAATCGCAGAAAGTAATACATGTCCAAGATCACGTCCGTAAAAGCGATCCCGATGTCTGACCCGGTGCCCCTCGAGCGGCAGCACCGAAACGACCTTGGCACCAAGATCAAGAGCGACGCGACGCTCATCGTCGTGGAGACGGATGACGGCCTGAAGGGGCTTGGCGCATCGCTCGGCAACCCTGAGGTTGTGGCGGCGCTGGTCGAGTTCGACCTTGGCCCCTCGGTGATCGGCGAGGATCCTCTTTTCTCCGAACTGATCTGGGAGAAGATGTACAACGGATCCCGCTGGAAGCCCGCGCTTGAGCGAGGTAACTCGCAGCCGCAGGACGGTCGTCGCGGAGTGACCGTTGAAGCACTATCCGGGGTCGATCTGGCGGTGTGGGATGTGAAGGCGCAGATACTCGGCGTGCCGATCTACCAGGCGCTCGGAGCGGTCCGTGACAACGTACGCGGTTATGGCAGCGGCGGCTGGGCGCCGGGCGATGAGGCCGAGGCCGAGATGGCCGGGTACGCCGCAAAGGGATTTGACGCCGTGAAGATGCGGGTAGTTGGCGGCGATGGGTTTTCGTTCAAGAACGCCGAACGGCGGATCGCTGCGGCACGTCGAGGTATCGGCCCTGACGTGGAGTTGATGCTTGACGCCCACGGCGCATTTGCCGTCTCCACCGCAATCAAGCTGGCGAAGATGATGGAGGAGTACGACGTGGCGTGGTTTGAGGAGCCGATCTCCCCGGACGACCACGCCGGTCTCGGGTACGTCCGACGTGCGACCACGACGCCGATCGCCACCGGAGAGCGCGAGTTCACACGGTTTGACTTTCAGTCGCTGTTCGACAACCAGGCCTGCGATATCGCTCAGCCGGACATCGCCCGCGCCGGCGGATACACAGAGATCAGGCGAATAAGCGCGCTGGCGTCGGCACGGGGTGTCCGAGTCGCACCACATGCGTGGGGAATGGGCGTGCTTTTCGCCGCGAGCATCCACGTGGCGATGTCGACCCCGAACTGCCACATTCTCGAGGTCAGCCAGGGCTACATGCCGATGATGAATGAGCTATTCAACGAGGAGTACGACGTGCGCCCGGACGGCCGCGTGTACGCCCCGACAGCACCCGGACTGGGCTTCACGCTGCGGGACGATGCGCTGGAGCGTTTCAAGTACGTCCCAGGTCCAGAGTACGTGTTCTAGCAGGCGTGGCCTGAATTATATTTATGCGGAATCCGCGGGAATTGCCGAGGGAGTGGCTTCGCGCGTAACCATCACGAATCAGCCTTTTGTCATCCTGAGCCCGAGGCGAAGGATCTTCCGGCTAACTGTCCGTCTCGTCTGTGGTCCTCAAAACAGCCTTTGCCCGATTCCTGACGATCTTGAACTGCAGGCGCGGGCGGATATCAATCCGCCACTACGATGTGGATGTATGCCTAAAGAGCCTCTCCTGGTCGAGAGAGGGTTGAGGTGAGAGGTGGGCCGCCTGGAAAGCGGCATGCCGCCAGCGGGCTTTCGGTCGATCAGGCTGTGATTGCGCAATCGGGCGGGACAAGCGCCACCCTACGGTGTGTTCGCAGGACGCCGTATCGCTAAACTGCCAGTGATGTCTCGTTTCGATCCTTTTGACGCCCTGTATATCGACCTGTATCAGCTGACGATGGCGCAGGCTTATCTGCGATCGGGCCACACCGCTGAGGCGACGTTTAGCCTGTTTGTCCGCAACCTGCCGCCCGATCGCGGATATTTGCTTTTCGCCGGGTTGGAGGATGTGCTCCGTTATCTGGAAAGGCTGAGATTCACCTCACAAGATCTCGACTATCTTCGGAGCACGGGTCAGTTCGGCGACTACTTCATCGAGTGCCTGGCCGGGTTCCGATTCACCGGTAGCGTGCGGGCGATGGACGAGGGAACGGCGTTCTTCGCCAACGAGCCGGTGATAGAGGTCACCGCACCGGTCATTGAGGGGCAGATTGTTGAGACCTTCCTGATCAACCAGGTGAACATGGCGTCGCTTTTCGCGACTAAGGCGGCCCGCGTGGTGAAGGCAGCCGGAGGGGCAGGTGTTGCGGACTTCGCTGCACGCCGCACTCACGGCACGGACGCCGGGAACAAGTTCGCCCGGTCGAGCTTCATCGGCGGGTTTGTTGGCACGAGCAATGTGGGAGCGGGCGCCCGTTACGGAATTCCGACCATCGGGACGATGGCGCACTCGTTCATAACGAGTTTTGATAGCGAACTTGCGGCCTTCAGGGCGTACGCAGACGCATTCCCGGATTCGACCACCTTGCTCGTGGACACCTACGACACGGTCAAAGGGGTAAAGGCTGCGATTACGGTCGCAAATGAGCTGGGTTCACGCGGTAGTCGACTGGTCGGAATAAGGCTCGATAGCGGCGATATGGACTCCCTGTCGCGAATCGCTCGTCAGATGCTGGATGATGCATCGCTGCACTACGTCCAGATCGTGACTTCTGGAGGGTTGGACGAGTTCTCCATCGAGGCGCTGGTGAACGGGGGCGCGCCGATCGGCGCGTACGGCGTCGGAACGTTGGCGGGCGTGTCGGCGGATGCTCCATGGTCAGACGCCGTGTACAAGCAGGTCACATACGATGGCCGACCGGTCGCCAAGTTCAGTCCCGGGAAGGCGACGTTCCCCGGCCCGAAGCAGGTGTGGCGATGTCTCGATGAGGGCGACGAGAGGGTTGCTCACGATCATTTGACGAGCGCCGATGCGGATTCGCCGGAATCAAATGCGATTACGTTATTGCATCAGGTGATGCGTGACGGTGCAGTTGTCGGAAAATTGCCATCACTCGGGCAGGTGAGGGATCGGGCACGTCTGGAGCTAGGACGGTTGCCGGAGTCTGTGCTGCATTTGTCGGGACCAGCGTCTATTCAGGTGAGCGTATCGGACGAGTTGCGTGCCCCCTCTCCCGGTCGGAAGAGGATTTAGATGAGGGGGTTGTCGCTTGAAAAGCAGGAAGGGCCAAGCGCGTTTTCGCATGAACCCGGTCCTCCGAGAGCCCCAGGACACTTGCGCGTAGGGTTGTGTCGCTAACACCAAGTCCTGTTACCAGCGACTCACGGTCGCTCAGTGGTTGGTGCTTCAGGTGGAGTGGCCGTACAGGGCTGCGTTCACTTTGAGCCACTTGAACATCAGGAATTTCTTCAACTCAAGCGTCACACCGACTGCCTGGGAGACGAGGTTCTTGGCGACCAGAATTTCGGCGCCCTCGTGTCGCAAAAGTTCGTATAGCTTCAGGTTGGTCTTGCGGGCGTAGGTGTCGACCGACACCTTTGCGTGACCGCCTCAGCCGATGGCGGCGAGATAATCGAGGGCGATCGGCCGTCCGAGATCACGGATGTGATCTCTGGCTTCGTCCGTCATCAGGATCTGCAATGAAGATTCCTTATGAGCCGTAATCGTCGATGTCCGACCGTGCCGTTGCCGGTCATCAAATCTGATGCCAAATCCGCCAAATCGGCGCGCCGTTCCTACTTCCCGAACGCGCCCTCTGCACGCAGCGATGATACGCGTTCGTCGGAATAACCAAGCACCTCTGCCATCACCTCTTCGGTGTGCTGGCCGAGCGCAGGCCCCGGCGTCGGATGCTTGATCACGCCGTCCATCTTGATTGGCGAGCCAACCTGGCGAATCGTGCCGTATTTTGGATGTTCCACCTCCAGGATCAACTTTCGAGCCAGCACCTGCTGATCCTGAAGGGCCTCAGCGACCGAATTAACGGGTGCACATGGGACCGAACCGCGAAGCCGCTCTAGCCAATCAGCGGTGTCCCGCTTTGCGAACTCTTTTTCAAGTTCGGGGATGATCAGATCGCGATTCTCGAGACGGCCCGAGAAGTTGGAAAATCGAGGATCGGTCGCAAGCTCGGGCCGTCCCATCGCCACAACGAGATTCTCGTAGAACTTCTCCTTGGCGCAGAACACGACGATCCAGCCGTCACGTGTGCGGAAGTTCTGGGACGGGAGCAGTGACTGGTGGCTGGATGCGGCTTGCCGTGTGGGCTCCCAATCACGATTCATTGTCCACGAGGCGAAGTAGGACAGCATTGCGATGCCGGTGTCGAGCAGTGAGACGTCCACGTTGCGGCCTATCCCCGTCCGCTGCGCGTCGAACAGCCCGATCATCAGGCCGAGCACCGAGGCGTAACCGCCCGCGAAGTCGATGATCGAGACGCCGCACTTGGCTGGAGGGGCGTCCGGCTCGCCCGTGATGGACATGTATCCGGCGTATGCCTGGATCAGGTGGTCGTACCCGGGCTCCGAAGCCCGCGGCCCTGTTGAGCCGAAGCCGGATAGCGAGCAGCAAACGACCTTCTCGTTGAACTTCCCGAGCGCTTTGTAATCGAGTCCAAGCTTTGCCGGCAGATCGCCGCGGAGGTTGTTGTAGACGCCGTCCGAGACTTTGACCAGATCGTGAAGTACGACCATCCCGGATTTGGTTCGTAGGTTCAGCGTGATCGATTTTTTGCCACGATTGAACGCCTGAAAATACAGGGAGTCCTGGTCCGATGCGAAGGGCGGAACGTATCGGGCGACATCGCCGCCAACACCCGGGTCTTCGATCTTGATGACCTCGGCGCCCATGTCGGACAACACGGTGGTGCCAAATGGGCCTGCGCCGAACTGTGAGATCGCAAGAATCCTGATGCCTTGTAACGGTGGACGAGTGGGCATTCCGGTCTCCTGATTTCAGCTTGTTGGGTGCAGGCGGGAGCATGTGAGTTGAATGATGCGCCGTTTTTGCAGTGTGTAGTGCATCAGGTGGATTGAAGGCGGCAACCGCACTGTCTGTCATTCAGAGCCCGATGCGAAGAATCTCCTGACCCGTATTCCATCACGTTGGTATCTCGCGTAAAGATGGTTCAATACGGCGGTCGCGGCGGTTACGGGAATCGACTCCGGGATGGATAGTCAGCCGCCCATACGGTGTGGTGGCAGTAGACAGTGGCCGGGAGATTAGCGTCGTAGAGTGACACGGCCCTTCGAGAATCTCAGCGTGCTTGCGTTGTGGTGTGGGCGCATTGCCGTGCGTCCATACAGTGTTGGCCCGATACGAAACTTCTCCCTCATCCTTCCTCGGAAGGCCGCCCCCCCCGTCTCTCACAAAGAGAGGTGTCAGCCTAACCCTCGCCAGCTTCTATCCCGATGCCTAGACCTGTGTTCTTCTCCGGCTCCCTCATCTCCAGCGCCTTTTTGGCGGCGAGACGGAACATCTCTATCGGCTGCGCCCCCGTGAACCAGAACCTATCGTCGATCAAGAATCCGGGTACCCCGGTTACGCCGAGTTGCATCGCCTCGTCGAACTGATCCTGAATAAGACGGTCGTACTCACGAGATTCCAGCTTCGGGAGAATGTCGCCCCAGTCCAGCCCGACGCTGGTCGCGATCACTTTCAGCACTTCAAAATCGCCAAGGTTTACGCCGTCTTCCCAGAACGCCTTGTACGCGGCGTGGTGGAACTCGCTAGCCTTGCCGAATCCCTTTGCGTATTCAGTCACCGCCTGTGCGTGGATTGTGCACGGGGTCAACTTTGCCCGCCGCATCACGATGCCTTCTTCCTCAGCCAGCGCGGCAATCCGCGGGCTTAACCCACCTTCTTCCTCGCCCGGGCGGGGTTCACGAATCTTGCCCTCGGGCGGTATCTCCGGATGGAGCATGAACGCCCGGTAATCGAACTCGATGTTGAATTCGTCGGCAAGTCTGTCGAGCCGTGCCAGCCCGATGTAGCACCAGGGTCATATGTAGTCATACCAGACGACAAATGTGATTGGCGCGTCGAGCGGCTTGAGTGACGGTGGAGCTTGATCGAGAGACATTCGAAGTTCCTGAGGGCAATGGGCTGAAAATACTTACAGGTCGCCCTATTCTGCCAGACCCCCCAGTGGGCGGCATTATTTGTATGGAGTGAGGGGACGAGAATCGTTGGCTCGCCGACCCCCATTTGGGGCGTTATTTGGCTGGCGTGGGGGACCGAGAGTCTTTAGCAGCTCGCCGTGGTCCTATCGGTATCCATTCGAGCCGCGTGCCTGAACTATTGCACTGAACTCGCCCGGGGTGCTGTCGGCCGACGGGCTGGTCTACGGTGCGCGACCTACAGCGTTCGGCTCGCCCAGTCCGTTATCGCACTACCTGCGTACAGGGCGATCAGACCCCCGACGGTAAGGCTGGGGCCGTACGGGATCAGGGTGCGACGTGCGCCGAGGCCTCGGGCAAGAAGTGCGCCTATGCCGCCAACGCCGCCAATAAGTATCCCGAGATACAGGCCAAGAAGAAGAAGAAGCTGTACCCCCAGCACGATGCCGAGAAGCGCAGAGAACTTCACGTCACCCCAACCCATGATGTCGCGCCCGATGCGATCTCCGACCCATGCGAACGGGAAGAAGACAGCCAGGCCGATCATTGCACCGAGGACGCCTTCCCAGATTGCGAGGTCTGATCGGAAGGGCAGTACCGCAAGGGCCACGATAAATGCCGGGTAGATTATGACGTCCGGCAGATAGAGGGTTTCAAGATCTACGAAGGCCAGCACCAGAAACACGGTGCCAAACGCTGTGACGGCGGCGAACTCTATCGGGTTATCGCCAAAGCGTGACCAGGCAAGCGCGAACAATAGCGCGGCCATAGCTGTAACCACTACGCGACGTAACTGCACACGAAACGAAACCCCGTTGCGTAATGAAGGCGGTACCAGCCCCTCGATCGGCGGCGTCCGCTCGATCGCGAGGGTGGAGATCGCTCCCACGAGCAGTCCAAATATGGTGATTGCGAGTAGCGCTGGCATTTCTGCGGTGTCAGAATTAAGCGGCCGGTCTGGCGTATACGTATCCGAAGCCGCGTCGTGTGATCACGAGTTCAGGCTTTTCCGGATTCAGTTCGATCTTGCGTCGCAGATGGCCAACGTGCCACTTCACCAGGTCTTCGCTGTCGTATTCGGGACCCCAGTCGACCTGACCCCCTGAGACGGTACCAGTCAATAACTTAGAGACTGGACGTTTCCAGAAGGGGGAATACATCCCAAGAAGAGGACATTCGCCAGAGCAGATCTTGAACAAGTTGAGGCAGGTAGAAGTCTCGGTGGCCAACGGCAAGACGGTTGCACTTTCCGTCCGGGAGATCGGCGTCACCGAACAGACTTTCTATTGCGTCCTGAGGCGCCGGTGCGAGGCTCCATCTCAAGCGCACGGAACCCGACCGATACGCCCCACATGAAACCGGAGGCGTAGAGAGATCGAATCTCCTGGGCGAACGGCGTCGGAGCGAACTCGATTGTCCCCATCAACCGGCCGGCATCCGGGCCGCCCTGGACCCAGGTCTTAACGCTCTTTCCGATCGCCGGTCTGCGATAGTCGTGTGCCCACAGAAACACCGGGTTGTCCCGGTACGCCGCCAGATCCCATCCCGATGCGTTAATCACGTCACCCGCCCGGTCTTCGTGAGAAGTCGACGCCACAAGCGTCAACCTCCCTCCCGGGCTATTGCCGTCCACACCCTCGGTGAGCTTTTCGTCTGCTTCCAGCGCACGTACCGAAAGCCACTTCGTAACCAAACGGGAATCGCCAGGCTCATTTCCTCGATCTACTGGCCCATCCGTCTTAAATTCGACCGTTTCCGTCAATCGCCCCTCCCTAACCTCACGCCCCTCACAACTGCGCCACAACTGCTCGTTGGCCTGGTATTATATGCAAGGGTAAATAGAACATTTGTTCTGTTTTAAGAGTAATAGACCACTCAAATTTCGTCAACGCCCAATAGACGGCCATCGTTAACGAGTTTTCGTCGGCTACCTGTTACCCTTCCAGTCCAACGACACCTGATCTCATTACGAAGCGAGGGGTCATATGCCGGTCATTACTATCGAAGGACGAGTCGGAGCAGGCGGTGACGGAGTGGGCCGGCTGGTCGCAAAAGCGCTGGACCTGGATTTCGTAGACCGACTGTTACTTGCAGAAATCGGCCGCCGGGTTGGCGCAACCGTCGAGGCAGTACAGGATTCAGAGCGCCGTCTTCCGTCACGCGGTGACCGCTTCATCTCCTTCATCCAGCGCACGCTGGAACGCACCGGCAGCGCGGGGGCGGGTGATCCATACTTCGGTCCCGGGATGGAAGTCCTGGTTTCAAGGCCGTATCGAGACTTTGAGGCAGCGCCCGCGACGCGCGCGGAAGAGCTTCACGAGCAGCAGTTCATTGACACGACCGCTGACGTGATCCGTGAGATCGCAGCGGCCGGCGATGCGGTCATCCTCAGCAGGGGTGGCGGCGCCATCCTGCGGGACACGACCGGAGTCCTCAGGGTAGGGCTTCTCGGCGAGTCGGAGGATCGGGCAACCCGCATACAGGGGCGCGAGCAGTTGCCGAGCCTTGAGGCGGCCAGGGAGCTGATCGAGCATTCGGACTCGGCACAGGCCAGGTATTTCGAGAAGGCATTTGAGTCCAACCCGGTCGATCCCTTCCTGTATCACTTCATGATCAACACCTCAGAGGTCAGCCTGGAGTACGCAGCGGGTGTGATTATTTACGCCGCGAGACAGATGGACGAGCAGGGACTCCTCACAGCCGAGCACGAGGCGCTGGAGTCCGAGGAGCCGCTGACGGTTCCGAGAAGCTCGAACTAGGGCTCTACCGGTCAGTTATTTGACCTGATTAATCTCTCTCCGACCAGGCCGGTGTAGTATC
>Ga0066376_10001636_pt1 | contig 21663 bp, 19 predicted proteins | sample Knorr_S15_td_Bot_FD_77009 | JGI IMG/M metagenome (GOLD analysis project Ga0066376, IMG submission 77009) | Marine microbial communities from Southern Atlantic Ocean transect - Knorr_S15_td_Bottom_ad_5009_LV_A | ecosystem: Environmental > Aquatic > Marine > Oceanic | place: Southern Atlantic...
AACTCGACCGCAAGTACCTGAAGGGCTTCGGGCTGCTCTCCGACCGCCCTCTGCTGGTCGCGCTGAACCGAGCTGAAGACCGGGCCGCCGAGCCGATGCCCGAGGCGTTGGCCACCCAGATCGAGCAGTCGCAGGCCGCAGGGCTGACTCTGTCGGCTAGCGTCGAGTCCGACATTGCGAGCATGGACCCAGCAGACCAGGCCGAGTTCGTGTCGGATCTGGGGCTGTCCGAATCCGCAATCGCACGTTTCATCCGTGCCGCGTACGGCCTGCTCGACCTCATCTCCTTCTTCACCGTCGGAGAGGACGAGGTCCGCGCCTGGACCATCCGCCGCGGCACCAAATCACGCCCCGCCGCCGGAAAGATCCACTCGGATCTGGAGCGTGGATTCATCCGCGCCGAGGTCACGCCCTACGACTTGTTCATGGAGTATGGCTCGGAGGCCGGAGTGAAGGACGCCGGAAAACTCCAGGTAGAAGGCAAGGAATACGTGGTCGCGGACGGAGATATCATGCACGTGCGCTTCAACGTGTAGCCACCCCGCCCGGTCGATAGCCCCAGGCCCCGTGCCCCCCAAGGGCGAGCGGCGAGGCTTCGTGCGAGGCGACTCTGCGGCCGCGGCCCAAGGCGGTCGAGAGCCCTCGTGGCAACCCGCGGCCGCAGCCGGAGCCCGAGCCCGAAGCCTCGTCGCTCACCCCGCCCCACCCCTTTCGATCCCCTCCCTCCCCGCACAAATTGTCCATGCGCACTCAGACTCGGGAGGACCGATGGATCGCAGAGGCTTTGTAGGCACGGGAATGGCAGCTGGACTCTTAGGCGTCAGCAGCGCGTCCGTATCTGTAGCGGCCTTGTTGCAACGCTCCCCCGGGTGGGGCGCTGGGAACATGCTTCCGGACGGGTCCATCAAGCTGAGTTCCAACGAGAACTCGCTCGGCCTCTCCTCCTCCGCGCAGCAAGCGGTCATCGACGCGATCTCGCATGCGAATCGGTATCCCTCCGACTACACGCCTGCGTTGCTCGAAGAGCTGGCGAAGTACACCGGGGTGAAGGAAGAGAACCTCATTCTCGGGTCTGGATCGACCGAGATCCTTCAGATGACCGTGCAAGCGTTTCAAGGGCCGCAGGTGCCGCTTATCATCGCGGAGCCGACGTTCGAAGACGTGCCTCGATACCAGCACCCGCTGGCCTTCAACCTGATCAGGGTGCCTCTGACCCAGGCCTACGAGCACGACATCGGTCGTATGCGGGAGCATGCCGAGCAGTCCCGCCGGCCGTCGATCGTGTACTTCTGCAACCCCAACAACCCGACCGGGACCATCACGTCCTCGCGCGACATCGACGAGTGGATCGCCGAAGCACCGGAGACCACGACGTTCTTGATGGACGAGGCCTACTTCGACTACGTCGACAACTCCGCCTATTGGTCAGCACTCAAGTGGATCGACACCCACCCCAACGTGATCGTCGCCCGCACCTTCTCGAAAATCTTCGCCATGGCCGGCCTGCGGGTCGGGTATGCGGTGGCCCACCCGGACACGATCACGCGGTTGACCGAGTTCGTAGCCAAGAACTGCCCGAACGTACTCGCCACCGCCGCCGGCATCGCGTCGCTCAAGGACGCGGCTCACATCACCCGCAGCCTGGAAGTCAACGCAGCCTCTAAGAAGATCGTGTACGACACCTGCGAGGCGCTCGGGATCGAATGCCTGCAAAGCGACGCCAACTTCACCATGCACCGCATCAGCGGGGACCTCGACACGTACATCTCCCGCATGGAGGACGCCGGCGTTCGCGTGGGTCGCCCGTTCCCACCCATGCTCGAGTGGAGCCGTCTCTCGTTCGGCCTGCCAGAAGAGCAGGACCGTTGGGCGGAGACGCTCAAGGGGTTCCGAGCGAAGGGCTGGGTCTAGCAGCCCGCGCCACGTGGCAGAACCCCGAATCGAGGAATGGCCCGACCCACCGGCCATGGACGCCGGCTCGCCCGAACCAGCCGTGTACGAAGACGGAGGGAGAGCCTGGATCGCGTATCGGTGCAGCAACCCTGCTTTCCCGGGCTGGGGGTCCGGGGCGAGCCCTACCCATCCAGGCTTCGACGAGTTCTGCGCGGTTATCAGGTTCACCGGTTTAGAGTCACTCACGATCGGACCTCCGAGTGACGAGCGACTCCACGAGCACCCACTCTACGACGCCGGCCTCGAATCGTACTCCTTCCATGTCGTCGAGGATTCGGACGAAGTAACGGAAGCTGAAATGGCGCACTGGATCGTGACGTTCCACGACGTGACGCTCGAGGTCATCGCCGAGGACGCGGACGTGCTCGAAGCCAGAGTCGACGTGAACTCGCCCGAGCAAGCGCTCGCCACGGTCGGCGCTTAGTGTCCTCACGCAACAGCCGAAACCGGCGCCGTCCGGTCTGCTCGATCAGGCCCTCATCTTTCACTAGCCTCAACCCGCGCGCGAGCACTTCTCGCACGGTTCCCAAGTCCTCCGCCCACTCATCCTGAGTTACGTCGACCTCCAGGTCAGCTCCACCGCACTCTGTCGAGGCGCTAATCAGGGAAGCGGCGAGTCGCAACCGTACATCGCCGAGCGTCTGTCGCTCGAGGCGTTGGACGACGGCCCGCAGGCGAGCACTCAGTCGGCCAAGGAAGAGAGCGCTGAAGGCACTGTTGCTGCTCACCACACCCCGCACGGTCGCCGGCGGTAGCACGAGGCATTGTGCCCGGGTGGCCGCGATCGCGGTCGCGGGGTAGGGCCGCCCGTCGAAGAGCGGAACCTCCCCCATCGACGCCCCAACTTCGCTCACGTGCACGAGGTGCTGCCGGCCGTTACGGGTGCGCAGGACCCTGATGCGGCCCTTGGTCACCACGTGTAGCCCTATGCACTCCGAGCCCGCCGTCCAGAGCACATCTCCTCGTCGGTAGTCCTTGAGCGCCGCGAAGCGCACGAGTTCCCTGTGCGCCTCGTCGGTGAGGGCGCCCGCGAGCCCCGAACCTTCGAGCCAGCCGTCGAGCGCGTCTTCGCGTGCGACTTGGTCACAGTCCGATTGTCGTCCCGTTCGTAGCGTAGATCACGTACACCCTAAGCCACGGAGTTCGCACGAGACCGTTCCTTGCCGCCGCCATGTCCCTGCTCTGCCTCCAGAGCCCTCTGGTGGCTCAGCACGACCACGCCGGCTCACCCTATGCGCATACACAGAGCGCGGAGATTCCTACGCTCACCGACGAAGAGATCGCTCAGCTTCGAAACGGGGACGGCATGGGGTTGGCCCGTGCAGCCGAACTGAACCGGTACCCCGGGCCCAAACACACGCTCGAGCTGGGCGAGCAACTCGCTCTCGGTGGGGAGTAGCGCGGGGAGTTGGCGACCATCCGCTCCACGATGGCCGACACGGCCATCGCAAAAGGAGAGGAAATCCTGAGGGCCGAGCAGCAACTCGCCGAGATCCTCGAGTCTGGTACGGCCACTCGGGGCACCGTCGTCCGACTCACCCAGCATCTCGGTGCCCTGCGCGGCGACCTCCAGGCGATTCACTTGAACGCTCACATCGAGACGACCCGGGTCTTGACCCCGCGACAGATCAGCGAGTACGCCGAGCTACGCGGGTACGTCGAAGTCGGGAGGCCTCCAGGCAGCTAGGCCGGCTTCTGCAATGCGCCGTCGTCGTCAGCCTCTACTCGCGGCGCGATCTGGAAGACCAGTGGATCGCCGAAATCTTCCAGGATCCACCGTCCCGGACGAGCACCACGAGCTCAGCTCCCTGGGAGTTGATCTCCCGGTCGCCCATGCGGCCCTGGGTGAGGCTGGTCGACGACGCCCAGGCGACGTCACCGACGATACGGACGTCGATGTCTCCACGCTCGCGAGGCACCGCCTGCGCGAAACGCATGTCACCCGAGACATGACCGTTCCGGTAGTGGTCCTTGTCCTCCGTGCCACCACTCTCGAGGATGACTACATCGTCGGAGAGCATGGACAACGCCGTGGTCGAGTCCCCCGCCGCCAGCGCCGCGTGGAACGCCTCGATCACCTGGGCGACCGCCCCAGTGTCCTGCGCTTGCAGCGGCGCAGCGGCGCAGCCGAGGGTGGCAGTCCCCAGCGTCAGCAACGCGAAATACTTGGTCCTCATAACCTTCTCCTGGATAACACATTTAGGTGGGCACGGTCGAGCGACGCCTAAGTGTAGGAGTGGGACGCACGTCGGGCGAGGAGGGACCTCTGGCCTTCGTTGAGGAAGGCCGCTAGGGTTGCCGTCGCCCGGTCGACACCTGAATCGTGACTTGGGTGTTCGTCGCTTTCATCGTGTTCTCCGTGAGGCGTTCCATGCTCTCTCGTGCACCACGTGGCCAACGGCTGCCGCAAACGGCAGTCCTTTTCCTTTTCGCCTTGGCGCCGTGCGTTGCCCCGGTTTCTGGCCAAGCTCAGTCGACCACCGAGAAGCGAACACTGGAGATCGCCGACTACGCGCAGTGGCGTACGGTCTCAGGCTCGCAAATTTCGGCCGACGGCCGGTGGGTCGCGTGGGCGTACTCGCGCGTGCGTGGTGACGATACGCTGCACGTCGAGGCGTTGGACTCGGACGCGGCGCACGTGATCGCGTCGGCCTCGGGGGCGGAGCTATCCGACGACGGCGCGTGGGTTGCCTACTTCGTTTCGCCGCCGTTCCTCGAGGCGGAGAAGCTCCGCCGCGATGGAGAAACAGTGACGCGGCAGGCTGGCCTGCTCGAGCTGGCGACCGGCCAGAGCTTCACCTGGGACGACGCCTCGTCCTTCGGCTTCTCCGAGGGATCGAGCCACTTCTTCGTGAGGAAGAGGAAGACGAACGAGGAGGCGGAACACGACGGAACCGACCTCATTCTGCGCAACCTCCACCAAGGATTCGAGGAGCTCGTCGGCAGCGTCGGGGAGGCCGAATTCAACGATGGCGGGACTCACCTAGCCTTCACAGTGGACGCCGAAGGCAAGGACGGAAACGGGCTGTACTTGCTCGACCTCGCCACGAATTCCCGCAGGGGGCTGGACAACGCGAAGGAACGCTACGCCCGGATGGTCTGGTCCGAAAAGGGCGATGCGCTCGCGGTTCTGCGTGGCGACACGCCGGAGAAAAAGACCGAGCGAGAGAACGCACTGATCGCGTTCCAGGGCGTTTCAGACCGCTCGCCACAGCGAATCGACGTCGATGCAACGGGCAATGGCGGCCTCGGCGACGGCGTGGTTCTGAGCGAGAAAGGCCGCCTCGCGTGGAATGAAGACGCCACTATGCTCTTCGTCGCGACCAAGCAGCAGGACGAGGAATTGGAGGACTGGCCGGACGACGGGCTGCCGTTGGCAGACGTCAATATCTGGCACTGGGCCGATGACCGGATTCAGGCCCAGCAGGAGCAGGCGGCTTCGCGGGACCGGGACAGGACCTACGTAGCGGCGGTGAACCTGGAGCGCGGCACGGTCATACAGCTCACGAATGAAAGCATGCGCACGGTCGAGATCACGCGGGACGGGCTGTGGGCGATCGCACGGGACGAGACCGAGTACGTCTCCGATTGGCGGCCCGACCAGGCCGACTTCTACCGCGTGGATCTGCGGACCGGAGAGCGAGCGACCGTGCTCGAGGGGCAGCTGCGAACCCTCGGGCTCTCCCCGGACAGCAAGCACTATCTCTACTGGAAAGAGGGCCACTTCTGGGACTACAGGATCGAGGACGGCGTGCATGTGAACCTCACGGAGTCCGCCCCGGTCGACTTCACGAACCAGGAGTACGACCGCTTCGGGGAGAAGCCTCCGCACGGTGTCGCAGGATGGACCGAAGACGGTGACGGAGTCGTGCTCTACGATCGCTACGACATCTGGCTCCAGCCGCTCGACGGAAGCTCCGCGAGAAACTTGACGGGAGGCCGCGGCGGCGCGGACGAAATGCGACTCCGCTACATCCGCACCGACGCGGAAGCCCGGACCATCGATCTCGGCGAACCGCTCTTGATCGACGCGTATGGGGAGTGGACGAAGAAGGAAGGCTTCTTCGAGTTGGACGGCGACGAGCTCGAGCAGCTGACCTGGGAGGACCGCCGCTTCGACACACCGAGAAAAGCTGCCGACGCCGAGCGGTATCTGTTCTCGGCACAGACGTTCCAGGAGTATCCCGATCTATACGTGAGCGCCGGCGATTTCGCAGACCGGACCCGCATCACGGACGCGAATCCGCAGCAGAACGAGTTCCTGTGGGGTCATCGCATCCTCTTCGACTATACGAACGACGACGGCGTGCCCCTGCAAGGTACGCTCGCCATCCCAGACGACTACGAAGCCGGGCAGCGCCTGCCGATGCTCGTCCGCTTCTACGAGAAATACTCCCAGGATCTGCACCTGTACCCGACGCCGACGTTCCGGCATTCGCCGAATTTCGCGGGCTACGTGAGCAATGGATACCTCGTCATGCAGCCCGACGTGCACTTCCGAATCGGCAGCTCTCACAGCGACATGCTCGAATCCGTCGAGGCGGCCGTGCGCAAGGTCGTAGAAATGGGATACGCGGACCCCGACGCGGTGGGGCTCAGCGGCCATTCGTACAGCGGAGGGGGCAGCGCCTACATCGCGACCCGCTCGGACATGTTCTCGGCGATCGCGCACGGGGCCGCCCCGATCAACCTCGTGAGCGAGTTCAACCAACTCTTCGTGGGCAGCGGTCAGAACAACCACTCCTACGACATCTACGGTCAGGGCCGGTACGCGACGAATCCATACGACGACTTCCAACGGTACTGGGATCAGTCCCCGATCTCCGGCGTGCAGAACATGAACACACCTGTCCTCTACCTGCACGGCGAGGCCGACCCGACCGTGAACTGGGAGCAAGGACTCGAGTGGTACAATGCCCTTCGTTTCTTAGGGAAGCCGATTATCTGGCTTTCCTATCCCGACGAGGGACACGGATTGCGCAAGCTCCAGAATCGTGTCGACTTCCAGTACCGGCTGCGCCAGTTCATGGAACACCACCTCAAAGGAGCGCCCGCTCCGAGTTGGATGACCGATGGCGTCCCATATCTGGACAAAGAACGGCGCATGAGGGAGTTCGCCCCCGGCATCTTCCGCTCGGACAGCACCCGCACCCGCATCATCAGCGAACCCCAAGCCCCACAAAAGCCAAAGGGCCCCACCCCGTGAGCAGCCTTTTCCGGTCGACCCTCACAGCCGCGACCGCGATCGCCTTTCTGGCATCCGCGGGAACCGCTCAAGCCCCCTCCCCAGAGTCCGTGCTGGGCTTCGTCCCGGGCGCCGACTTCCACCTCGCGACCTACGAAGAGTCCGTGGATTATTTCCAACGGCTCGCGGCGGCCTCGGATCGCATCACCATGGTGCGTACCGGACAGACATCGGAAGGCAGAGACTGGTGGATCGCGCTGATCTCGACGCCCGAGAATCTCGCGCAGGCCGAGCACTACCGGGACATCGCCGACCAACTCGCGCACCCGAATGAACTGACCGACGAGGCGGCGAGGGCCCTCGCGGTGAGCGGCAAGGCGATCGTCGACGTCAACGGCGGACTGCACGCGTCTGAAGTAGCCGGCGCGCAGCACACGATCCAGCTCGCGTACGAGCTCGTGACCAGCGACGAGCCACGGGTGGCGGCAATCCGCGAGAACGTGATCACGGTGCTCTGGCCGTCACTCAATCCGGACGGCCAGACGATGATCGCGGACTGGTACATGTCCAATGTCGGCACACAGTTCGAAGTGGCGCCCATGCCGTGGCTGTATCAGAAGTACGTTGGGCACGACAACAATCGCGATGCGTACATGCTGAACATGGTCGAGTCGCGGGTGCTCGCGCGGACCTGGCAGGAGTGGGATCCGCAGATCATCTACGTGCATCATCAGAGCTCTCCGTTTCCTACCCGCATTTGGTTGCCGCCCTTCGCTGAGCCGATCGCCACCTTCGCGCCACCGCTCATGTCGCGAACCGTGAACACGATCGGCATGACCATCGCGCAGATGCTCGAGTCCCGGGGCATGCCCGGCTCCGTGCATATGGGTACCGGGTTCGACTCATGGTATCCCGGCTACGTCGACTACATGCCGATGATGCAGAACCAGGCCGCGTTCTGGACGGAGACCGCGCTCTGGCGGTACGCCACACCGCACTTCTACACGCTCTCGGACTTCCCGGCGAACCGACGGGATCTCAGGGCGGAATCGCTCTACCCGAGCCCGTGGGAAGGCGGGTGGTGGCGGCTGGGCGATGCGGTCGACTACATGCGGGTCGCCTCGCTGGCCGTACTGGACTACGCGGCCAAGTATCGAGAAGACCTACTGTTCAATCGGTACCAATCGGGGCGTGACGTCATCCGGAAGTACACGACTGCGCCACCCTTCGCGTATTTCGTCCCCAGGGCTCAGCGCGACCCCGTGGGACCGGTGGATCTCCTGCGCCGCCTCGCATTCAACGGACTGCGCGTATACGAGTTGGCCTCTGACGTGACGCACGAAGGCATCACGCACCCGGCGGGCACTTGGGTGCTACCGCTGGATCAGGAGTTCGGTGAGCTCGCGAGGCAGGTCATGGAGGTACAGACCTATCCCGACCTACGCGAGTACCCGCAGGGCCCGCCCGAACAGCCGTACGACGCGGCGGGCTGGACCCTCCCGTACCAGATGGACGTGGAGGTGATCGAGGCGCGGCAGCCGCTGGGCGACGACGTACGGGCCGCCATGACGCCACTGTCAGCAGAACCGACCGCTTGGGACTCGGAGGTCACGAACACATCCGGATTCGACGCGATACCAGGCGTCGGGTTCGACTCCCATCCGGTCGCCGCCGCGATCCAGCCGGCCCCCGGACGAATATCGGGCTCCGGCTCGGCGTTGATCCTAGACCCGGCCCAGAACAACAGCTTCCGCGCGTTGAACGAGGCCTGGCGGGCGGGCGCCAACGTTCGCTTCGCGGACGGCCGCTACGTGGTCTCGGGCCTCGCCGGCAGTGTCGTCGAGCGGCTGGTGCGCGACCTCGCGCTACAGACCAGCCGCGGATCCAACGTCGGAACGCCGTTGGCGCAGGCGCGGGTCGGCCTCTATCGGCCGTGGTCTCCGAGCATGGACGAGGGTTGGTCGCGTTGGCTCTTCGAGCAGCACGGTTTCGCGTTCCGCAATGTCCGGCCCGGAGACGTGCGGGCGGGCAACCTGCGCGATCGATACGACGTGCTGCTCCTGCCTTCGGACCGGCCCGGCGACCTCATGAACGGATTCGCGAAGGGTTCGGCCCCGCCGCAGTATGTCGGAGGACTCGGCGCCGAGGGCATCCGGACACTCGACGCCTTCGTGCGCGCGGGCGGGACCCTGGTATGCACGAGCGCGTCGAGCGATCTGTGCATCGACGAGCTGCACCTGCCGGTGAGCAATGTCGTGCGCGGCCTCGGCCGGGATGAGTTCTTCTCGTCCGGCTCGATCCTCGAGGTGCGGATCGACACGGCTCACCCGGTGATGTCCGGCATGCCGGCACGCGCGAAGGTCTTTTTCGACCGCAGCCCCGTCTTCACGACCGAAGAAGGCTTCGAGGGCGCCGTGATCGCGTCCTACGGACCAGACGGCTCCCCACTGCTGTCCGGTTATCTGCTCGGTGAGCAGCACCTCCAGGGGCAGGCCGCCGCCCTGGACGTCCGGCACGGCGAAGGCCATGTAATCCTCCTGGGCTTCCGGCCGCAGTGGCGCGGTCAGCCGCGCGGCACGTTCCGGGTCCTCTTCAACGCGGTGCTCTTCCATGGCGCGCTTGCGTCGGAGTCTACGGGCACCGACGGGTTTTGGGAGAAGCCCGAGCAAAAGGAGCCCGATGACGAAGGAAAGGGGGAAGGCGATTCGCGGCGCGGATCCGTGATGGCGACTATGCTGTCGCATGTCCGATCCGCCCACCCGGCACTTAACACAGCCTAAGGTCGTTCAGCTGCCGCACGCCTGCATGTAACCCTCCTCGAAGATCGTCCCCCAGGAAGAGCCGTAGCCGCCACGCATGTCTCCGGCCAAGTCACCGTACGCTTCCCAATTGCTGTGGGTGAGCACGACGCGAGTGCGATCGGCTCCCAGGGCAGTGAACCACACCTCGACCACACTCGCGGTCGCTGGCTTGGGCAAGCCGATATGAAAGTCCATCGTGAGCGAATCGAAAGGGTCGTACGAGATGACCGTGCCCCACAGGTGCGCCATGGAGTCGTGCCCGATCTCCACGATCCTTCCGCCGGGCCTCTTTTCGATGCTCACCGATTTGGCGACGCCTCCTTTCATCGCAGACACGGAACGTTTGCCCAGCAGCCACCAAGTGTCGATTTCGTCCACAAAGACGACGAACGCCTTTTCTCGACTGCAGGGGACCACGATCGTCTTGATGACCTGAGCGAGCTTGGAACCCAACCGCACCGGAAGGAACTGAATGAGAGCGATCGACCAGACCACCCGGCCCGCCGGCCCCGCGGACCCCTCGAATTTCGTGCTGCCCGCACACTTTCAGCGTCTGCTCGGTCCAGCTGACGGTCTTCCCGTTCGACTGTATCGGGTCGCGTTCGACGAGGGCGCCCAGACGCACTGGCACACGCACGACGACGTGCAGCTCCTCTACGGGCTGAGCGGCCGGTGCGTCGTCGTCACCCGTGCCGGAGAGAAGGTCGTCCTCAATCCGGGAGACGTGGTGGCGATCGATCCGGGTGAAGAGCACTGGCACGGGGCCGCCCCCGGTACCGCCGGAGAACACCTGGCGATCAACACAGGAAAAGCGACCACCTGGCTCGGAATGGACGACTAGCGCGCTATTGAGGTCCCGGGAGAGATCTCAGGCCGGATGGCTCATCTTCGACCACATCTCCGACAGCTGGAACGACACATCCTGCATGGCCTGGATGGCGATCGCATCGAGCTTGTGAGCCACCCCGGGCCCGATGAGCCTTCGCAGGAAGCGAACCGGATAGTCCAGGTCCCAGTCGAGGAACGCCCCGGGGCCCTTTTCCAGATTCTCCAGGATGCGAAGGACCAGGTACGAGTCGTCGAGCAAGCCCGCGAGTCCCATGGTCATCTCGGGAATCAGATCCATCGGCTGCAGATAGTAGTTGACCGCGTGATCCAGCAGCGGGTTGACGATCGACGCGAGTTTCCGGGTCTCCGCCTCCTGTCGGGCGCGGGCCAAGAATACCGGGACCGACTCGATGATCTCGAGGGCGACCTCCGCGACCTCGGTGATCTCGGCCTCTTCGGAGTCGGGTAGCGCCTTCGTGAGATACTTTTCCAGCGCCCCGATACCGCCCCGAGCCTTGGCACTCTCGATGATCGCGAGGATGTCGGGAAGAGAGCTGGGGGCTCGGTCATTGTCGTTCCCAGCTTGATCGTGCTGCATGGATTCTCACTTCGCCGCGAAAGAGGGCGTCGATCAGGGGAGGGGAGCTTACTGTCCCCCACGCCGATAGACCACCTCTCCACCCACGATCGTGTACACCACTTCCGTATCCGGGATTTCCTCTTCGGCGACCGTCATGATGTCCAGCGACAGCACGGTCACGTCCGCGAACCTGCCGACGGTGAGCGATCCCTTGATGTCTTCCTCGAAGGCCCCGAAGGCTGCGTTGATCGTATACGACTGTAGGCCCTCGAGACGGCTCATGCGCTGATCCGCGAAAAACACTCCTCCGTTGTTCATGGTTCTGGACACGGTGGCGTAGTAGCTCGCCAGTGGGTCCACGTCCTCCACGGGCGCGTCGGTGCCATTCATGATGACCGCGCCGGACGCCATGAGCTTCTGCCAGACATAAGCGCCTTCCCGTGCCCGCTGCGCACCGAGCTTCGGCTCGACCCAAGGTCCGTCCGAGGTCGCATGCACACCTTGCATCGAGGCGATCACACCGAGCGCGCCGAATCGAGGGATGTCGTCGGGATGCAGGTGTTGGGCGTGCTCGACGCGCCAACGGTAGTCGCCGTCGCCCTGGGCCGAATAGGCCTCCTCGAAGATGTCGAGTGTCTCGCGGTTCGCCCGGTCACCGATCGCGTGAACATTGAGTTGATAACCGTTCTCCATCGCGAGGCGCGCGGTTTCGCGGATGTCCTCCGGCGAAGTGGTATTGAGACCGGTACTGGTAGGCAGGTCGTCATACGGTTCGAGCAGCCACGCCCCGTGCGAGCCGAGCGCACCGTCGATCGACTTCTTAATCGCGCGAACCGTCAGACGATCTCCATGCCCGACCATACGGTAGGCGGCGAGATTCTCCGCGAGCGACTCGTTTCCGGCGCGAATCATGACCCAGAGCCGGATCTTCAGACTGCCGTCGTCGACCATCTCCTTCCAGAGATCCACGGTGCGGAAGCTGGAGCCGGCGTCCTGGAACGAGGTGATCCCCTTCGAGAAGGCCTCCTCCTGCGCGAGAAGGGCCACGCGGCGCGCGTCCGGCGCGGCGGCGCCACGGCGGGCGGGTCCAAGCAAGCCACTCGCTGTCTCGCGGAACGCGCCGATGGCGTTTCCGTCCGGATCCCGAACGATCTCGCCGCCGGTCGGGTCCGGCGTGTCACGATCGATGCCGGCCAGCTCCATGGCCCTCGCATTGGCATAGGTCGCGTGACCACTCGCGTGGGTGAGCAGCACCGGGTTGTCGGGCGACACCGCGCTCAACGAACGATGGTGCGGTAGCCCGTCCACATTCGGCTCGGGTCTCCGGTCCCATTTCTCCTGGTGCCAGCCGCGCCCTGTGATCACCTCGCCGGGTTGCGACTGCGCAACGGCGGCTTCCACCATCGCCACGACCTCGTCCCAATTGGCAACGGTCATGAGATTGAGTTGGAGCGTCGAGCGGCCTACTCCCATATAGTGGCCATGCCCCTCGATGAAACCCGGGATCGCGAGGTTGCCATCGAGTTCCAGGACCTCCGTCCCCTCGCCGATGTAGTCTGCGATCTCGGCATTGGATCCGACGGCTACGATGCGACCGTCCCGAGCGGCAAGTGCCTGAGCCTCAGGCACTTGCTCATCGACGGTGACGATCTTGCCACCCCGCAGCACGAGGTCGGCGGCTTCGGGCGTCGGACCGGAGTCGCACGCGGCGAGCGCAACCGTCAGGGTGGCGAAGAGACACAACACGCGAGAATGCGAGGACAACACCATGGGAACGCTCCTACGACTCAACCTCAAGAACTCGACGGAGGCGTAGAATCGCTACTGCGGGAGCGGCCGGCTAGTGCGGAGTCTCAGGCGTCCTGGTAGCTCAGGGAAGCCAATCGCTTCGCTAGATCGTTGCGCTCGACGAGGACGCGGCGCATGGCAAGCGCAGCCCGAGAAAGAGGCCGAGGCCACCGCTCAGTGCGAAGGCGGAGAACACGCCCACCACGATTCGCTTCTGCCGCTTCTTGCTGCCACGTCGCTCGCGGCGCGCTGAAGCCCGTTCCTCGATCTGCTCGACGCGTGGAAGACGGGCGGGAGCCGTGCGCTCCGCGGCTGGGATGCTCTTTCGAGGCCCCCGGGGGAATGTGCCACGCATCGTTGCTTCCATTCGCCGCTCCTGCGTGCTCGCAGTGACATTGCAACCTTGGCGGACTCCGCCCCACGCATGAGCGGTCCACATCTTTAATGATCGACCACCCGCTCGAAAGCTTGACCTTCGTCCCACCATTTTCCGTGCTTCATGGTTGCCGCGAGGACCCCCGACGCAGACCTTCCGGGGGTGAATATTCCGCTTCGGCATGAAAATCCATGCCCCCCAGCGCAGCCCGCCGTTTCGCGATGGTGAGCCTCTGACCACCCGAGTCACGTCTTGAGCAGGCTCGCGAGGGCACTCGACCTGCGGGAGGGAGAGGGACACACCCTCGGGGTGATGGCGGCGTTTCTGTTCCTGAACACCGCCACCACCACGGTCATCTCCGCTGCCAAGAACGGACTGTTCCTGTCCGAGTATCAGAGCGACCAGATTCCGTACGCGATCATTTCGGCCGCGCTCCTCACGGCCGTCGTCGCGGTCTTCTTCGCGGGCATGATCTCCGGTTCCGCACGCCGCAGGTTCGCGGTCGGGCTGACCGGCGTGCTGAGCACGTCGCTCATCGGCTCCCGGATCCTCTTCGAAGTCGAGCCGCTCAGCGCGTTCGCGTTGTACCTGTGGCTCTCCGCGGTTCAGGTCCTGATCGTCACACATACGTGGGATTTCGTCGGTGGTCTGCTCACGGGCAGGCGAGCCAAGCGGCTGCTCCCGCTCATCGGCATGGGGGCTTCCGCCGGGGCCATCGTCAGCGGCGCGAGCGTGGCGCCCGCCGTTTTCTTTTTGGGGACCTCGAACCTGTTGGTCATTGCCGCATTCCTATTGGTGCTCGCACTTCCCTTACTGTTGTCGGTGCCAGAACCGGGTCGCGATGAAGAAGACGAGGTAGTCGGTGATGTCGGGGCGGTTCGCACCTTTCTGTTGGGAGCGGGTCTCGGTTTTCGATCCATTCGCCGCGAGCGGCTGCTTCGGCTTCTCGCCTTCGGCATCGTCGCACTGACGCTCGCGGGCACGCTCATTGACCTACAGCTCAAGGTGGCGCTGCAGGGCGCGTTCGAGATCGACCGCATCACGGCCATCTATGGATACATGGCGGTCGCGGTTGGATCCGGGACTCTGCTGTTGCAGCTCTGGGCGTCTCGGGTCTTGTTCCCGACGCTGGGTGTCTCGGTCGCCGCGATGGCACAAGGCGGCACCCTGGCCATCGCCTCCGGCGGCGTAGCCGTAGCCGGCGGCGTATGGGCGCTCGCGGGGCTGCAGTCGCTCGATGACATCCTCCAGCACAGCTTGCAAAAACCGGTGGAGCAGGTGTCGCTGCTGCCGTTCCCTCGGAAGGTGAAGAGCGCTGCGATCGCGACGCTCGGGGGCGTGCTTCGTCCGCTGGCGAAGGCCACTGCAGGCGGCATCGCCATCGTGTTGGCCTCGCGGGCCGACCTGCTGCCGATCGTGACTGCTCTTGCGGCTGCCAGTGCGTTCTTGATCTACACGCGGCACCGCAAGACCTACATGAATGCGCTGGAAGCGGCATTGGCTAGGCACTCGGTCGACTTCGGCGCGACGGGAAGCAGTCCCCTCATCATCGGGCGTGAAGCACTCGCGGTGATCGATAGCGCGTTGCAGGACCCGGAGCCGACAGTGGTCGTCTTCGCCGCTTCGCTGCTCGAACAGCTCCCGGTAGAGGACGCGGCCCCACGAGCCACGGGGCTCCTGATGCACGAGGTCCCGGAAGTACGAGCGGAGGCGGCCCGGGTACTCGGACGCATGGACCACAAGGATGACGATTTCGCGGGCGTGGCAATCGGAGAGCGCTTGGTTCGCGAGGAGTCACCGATCGTCGTGGCGGCCATGCTCACCGCCGCGGGAACCGTCCCGGGAGTCGAGCCGAACCTGCTGGAAGCGTTGCTTGGCCACGAAGACCCGGGGGTGCGGCGCGCATGCCTCGTAGCCCTGGGGCAGTTGGGACCGGAGATCCATCTGCAATTGACCGAATTGCTGACATCGGACGTGTCCGAGGACCGGGCGGTGGCCGCGGGGGCTGTCGGCGACCTCGGACTAGAAGAACTCATGGCCGAGGTCGCGGACGTCGTCGAGGATCACCAGGCGCGGCCCGCGGCGCTCGAGGCGCTGGCCCAGTTGGGCCGGCCCGCGGTCATCGCGATGTCGGCGTTGCTCGACCGCCGCGAACTACCGCTGCCGACGCGGCGATCTGTGATTACGGCGCTCTCCAATATCGACGGCCACGAGGCACGGGACGCATTGCTCAAGCTCGTGGAAGAACCGGCACTCGGCCCTGCGGCGCTGACGTCTCTGCGACGCATGCGCGCGGCAGGGAAGATCGAAGCGATCGATCCGATACGACTGCAGCGGGTCTTGAACCACGAGATGCAAGGCGGCCTCCGCTATTCGTTGGTGGCGAGCGCGTTGAGGAAGGACACGAGTGGCCCGAGAAATGCCTTCGTGGCCGAGGAACTCGAGGGCCTCCGCATTCGCTCGGTACTGCGGGTGCTGCGCATTCTCTCGCTCTCCTATGACCCCGCCCGCCTCGCGACCGTGGCCTCGGCGATCTTGAGCGAGGGTAGCGCGGGGCGTAGCAACGCGCTCGAACTCCTGGAAGGCACCATTTCGAGCGAGAGCGGCGGCGCAGTGATGCCGTTCATGGAAGTGATCGCGGACGACTTCGCGATCGACCGTGTGGCCGATCTCCTGCCTGACGCCCCCGACCTGCTCGTGGACCCCGGCGAGACACTGGCTCACGAGGCCGATTGGTGGCCGCGCGCGCTCGGCCTGCACGTGCTCGGACGGGACGACGAGATCCGACCGCCGGGTCGACGCAAAGATTCTGAAACTGAGGAGGAAAGAATGATTCCTTTGATCGAGAAAGTGATGATCCTCAAGGGATCCCAGCTCTTTCAAAACTTCCCCGGACCGGACCTGGCCGGAATTGCGTCCCTCGCCGAGGTGGTTCATCTGCAGGGCGACGAAATCGTGTTCGAGCAGGGCGAGCAGGGCGATGCGTTCTACATGGTTGTGCGTGGGGGCATCCGGATCACGCGCGGTACCACCGAACTGGCGCTGCTCGGTTCACGCGAGGGCTTCGGAGAGATGGCGATTCTGGACCACGAGACGCGCTCCGCGACGGCCACGGCCGCGGAAGCGACCACCCTGCTGCGCATCGACCAGGACTCTTTCGATCGCCTGATCGAGCAGAATCCGGCGGTGGCGCGGGGAATCTACCGTGTGCTCACGCAGCGCCTGAGGAATACACTCGCGCAGTTAGCCGCTGGTTAGCAGAAGACGCCCGGCTGTGTCCGGAGCAGGCTTCTAGATCTTTCCGATTATCCAACTCAGTACGAGTCGGGCGAGTCGTCTCAGGATGATTATCATGCGGTCTCCTACGGCGAGGCGTGGCCGAAGGTTTCCGACTTCAGAGTCGGGCGCGACGCAGCCGCAGGCTGTTCCCCACCACGCTGACCGAACTGAACGCCATGGCGAAGGCCGCGAGGATCGGATGCAGCGTGCGTAGCATCATCGGCAAGAAAGCCAGCGAATACAGGGCCCCCGCGGCCACCGGGATCAGGACCACGTTGTAGAAGAACGCCCAGAACAGATTCTGTTCGATGGTGCGCATGGTCGCTCGACTCAACGCGAACGCCACCGGCACAGACCTCAGGTCACCCCGCATGAGCGTTACGTCCGCCGTTTCCATGGCCACATCCGTGCCGGTCCCGATCGCCATGCCGACGTCGGCCTGGGCGAGCGCTGGTGCATCGTTGATTCCGTCCCCCACCATCGCCACGACGGCGTCCTCCTGGAGTTCTTTGACCGCCCCGACTTTTTGCTCGGGCAGTAGCTCGGCGCGAACCTCGGTTATTCCGACCTCCGCCGCGATGGCACGGGCAGTCGCCTCACGGTCGCCGGTGAGCATCACCACGCGCAGGCCAGCGTTCTGGAGCTCGCGCACCGCTTCACCGGAGCCCTCCTTCACCGAGTCGGCAACCGAAATCAGGCCGAACAGCCGGTCGTCGGACGCGACCCAGAGCGGCGTCTGAGCGGCCGACTCCATTTGGGTCGCACGCCCGGCCAGCGCGGAGGTCTCGACGCCACGCTCTTCGAGGAACGACCGGGTACCCACCAGCACTCGAGCGTCATCGACCCAAGCGCTCACCCCGCGACCCGGGAAGGATTGGAACCGCTCGGCCTCTGAGGGCCTCAGGCCCCGACGCCTGGCTTCGTCCAGGACGGCCACCGCCAGGGGATGTTCGCTTCTCAGCTCCGCGGAGGCGGCGACGCTCAGTAACCTCGCTTCGTCCCCGTCGACCGAGGCGACCCCGCGCACCACCGGTTCCCCTCGCGTGATCGTACCTGTCTTGTCGAGCACGACCACGTCCACCTGTTTGGAGCGCTCGAGCGCTTCAGAGCTACGAAAGAGGATACCGAGCCGAGCACCGCGCCCGGTTCCTACCATTACCGCGGTCGGGGTAGCCAGTCCGAGCGCGCAGGGGCACGCGATGACGAGCACCGCAACCAGCCGGATGAGCGCATCCGCGAAACCCGCTCCCACGACCAGCCACCACGTGAGGAACGTCGCCAGGGCGAGCGCGATAACGACCGGAACGAAAATGCTCGCAACTCGGTCCGCCAGCCGCTGGATGGGTGCCTTGCTACCCTGAGCCTGGCGCACGAGGCGAATGACTTGGGCGAGCGCGGTCTCGGCCCCCACTTTCGTGGCCCGGAATTGAAACGCCCCCGACCGGTTGATGGTGGCCCCGATCACATGGTCACCGGGGCCCTTGTCGACAGGCATGCTCTCCCCCGTGAGCATGCTCTCGTCTACGGACGACTCCCCGGCCAGGATGACTCCGTCTACCGGTACGCGCCCTCCTGGCCGGACCAGGACGATGTCACCCACCAGGACCTCGTCCAACGGCACTTCCTGCTCTTCCTCACCACGGATGACGCGCGCCGTGTCCGGACGAAGGCTCATGAGCTCTCGGATCGCCCTACCTGTTTCTCCCTTCGCTCTAGCCTCGAGCAGCTTTCCGAGCTTGATGAGCGTGATGATCAACGCGGCGGTTTCGAAGTAGACGTGCTCTCCGGCGGCGGCGCTGCCCAGACTGAGCGCGAGCGCCACGAAAACGGAGTAGACGAACGCGACGGACGAGCCCAATGCGACGAGCACGTCCATATTCGCGGCTCGATTTCGCAGCGACTTCCAGCTGCCCACATAATAGTCCCACCCCACGTAGAACTGCACCGGCGCCGCGAGCGCAAACATGAGCCAGTTCACCCACGGCTCGTGCGCCCAGGGGCCCAGCCAGGAAAAGTCTCTCGCCATGCTGAGGCCAAAAAGCGGCCCCGCAAACAGGACACCGGTCCAGAACATCCGGGACTGCCTGCGCAGCTCCGAGTGACGGGCCTGCGCCTCGGCGTCGTCGAGCCTCGATTCTTCGGCTTGAACGACTCCGAAGCCGACCCGCTCCACCGCGGCCGCAAGCTCGTCCAACCCGGTGGTCGACGCGTCGAGATGCACCGTCGCCCGCTCGGTCGCGAAGTTGACGGACGCCTCCGTCACTCCCTCGGTCTTTCGCAACGCGCGCTCCACGGTCGCCGCACAATTGGCGCAGGTCATCCCGGTGATGGGCAGGACGAGTTCGCGCTCCTTCAAGGCCTCAGCAGGCATGGTGCGTCGCGACTCAGCCTGACGGGGGATGGTCGATCTCTTTCATGAGACCCTCGATCACGACCCAATCTGTGGCCTCCGGGTCCCACGTTATGGTCACGTTCTTGGAGACCTGTTCGGCCTTCACCTCGGAGACGCCAGACATCTCCGAGACTTCGCGCTCGATAGTCGCCACGCAGTGTCCGCAGCTGATGCTGGGCACGTTCACCGTCTTGCTCGTCATGTTCCCTCCTCAAAAAGTCGGTCTACGCTTTACCGGTCGCCTCGAATACCTGAAGCAGTTCACCGAGCACCTGCTCCTTTTCCGCATCGTCGGTCCCCTGGATCGCGGTCGTCACGCAATGATGAAGGTGCTTGTCGAGCAAGAGGCTGCTGACCTTCTTCAGCGCCCGCTGGATCGCCAACACCTGATTCACGATGTCGATGCAATACGCGTCGTCCTGGACCATGCGCTCGACACCCCTCACATGGCCCTCGACGCTCTTCAACCGTCGTACGATGGCGAACTTTTTCTCATCACCCATGCCGAGATCCTTTCTGACTCGAGGCTCGATCCCAACCCCCCAGGGGGGGGATATGCACTACCGAAGCTATTCAAGACTCCGAGCGTGTCAAGCCACGTTCGGCAGGTCCTTGTGGCGTGCCGCGCGACCGAACACCTTCCCGACATGTCACTGAAATCATCCATCAAGACCGTGCTCACGCTGGGCCAGGGCGTGGCTGGCGGCCTGCCCGGTGCCGCGTCGGACATGGAGCCGATCGCGCTGTTCAGGGATTGGTTACGAGCCGCGGAGGAGTCCGGAATCCTGTTGCCGGAGTCGGTCACGCTCGCCACCGCAACGAGCGCTGGCGTCCCGTCCGCCCGCATGGTCCTGTTGAAAGAAGTGGACGAGCGGGGCTTCGTCTTCTATACGAACTACGGTAGCAGGAAGGCGGCCGAACTCGATAGCAATCCCAACGCCGCCCTGTGCTTTCACTGGGCGGTCCTCCATCGACAGGTCCGGGTAACGGGGACCGTCGAACGAGTGTCCCAAAAAGAGAACGCCGAGTATTTCTCCTCCCGTCCGAGGGGCACGCGCCTGGGGGCCTGGGCGTCGAAACAGAGCCAGACGCTGGATTCGCGGGCCGAGTTGGAGGCGCGCCTGAGTGAAGCCCAGGAGAGGTTCGCCGAAGACGACGTGCCCCTCCCCACATTCTGGGGGGGGTATCGACTCAGCCCGCGCCGGATCGAGTTTTGGCAGGGCCGTGCCGATCGGCTCCACGACCGCCTCGTCTTCACGCGGTCCGACGACGGTTGGGATACGGAACGGCTCTATCCGTGAGCAGGAAGCCGGCCGGGCCTCGACAACCCCGGTCAGGTAGCTCCGATAGCCCCGGACCGACACGACAGGAGAAGCTAGGCCGCCTCGTTGCGCTCTTTCGGGAGGGACAACTCGAGGAAGCCGAGTTGCTCGCACGAGCTCTGACGGAGGATCTCCCCGACGAGGCTACGGTCTGGAAAGTCCTGCTGGGCAGCCTGCGCGGGCTCGGAAGGGGCGAGGAAGCGGTAGCCGCTGCACGCAGAATCGTCGCCCTTACGCCCGGTGACGTTGCGGCCCACCAGAACCTGGCCGTATTGCTGGCTCAAGGCGGGCAGATGCCGCAAGCTGAGCAAGCGTGTGCGAAGGCGCTCCAAGTCGACCCGACGGCTCCCGGGCTGCATCACCTTTACGCCACGGTCCTCGACGCGCTGGGGCGCAAGCAAGCGATGATCTCGGCGCTGCGGTCCGCTCTCTCGCTGCAGCCGGAGAGGGCCCTCGCTTGGAGCAATCTCGGCATGACGCTCCATGACCTCGGACGCTTGGAGGAGGCGGCACAGGCGTGCAAGAGGACTCTGGACTTCGATCCCGCGAGCGTGGCCGCCCTGAACAACCTCGGAAACACCCTGCTCGCTCTCGGGAGACCCGATGAGGCGAAAGCCCGCGTTCGAGCGGGCCCTCGGCCACGAGCCGGGCAGCCCCAGCGCCATCTTGGGTCTCACCTCTCTCCAGGAGAACACCCAGGACGAATCCGCGCGCGACGAACTGCTGGCCCTCGCACAAGACCGCGACGCGACCCCCGGCGAGCAGATGTTGTCGCGATTCGCGCTGGGGAGGATGGCGGCCGGCGCCGGAGACCACACAACCGCTTTCGGTCACATCGCTGCGGCGCCTCGGGCCCGAGCGAAGCACCTCGGCCACACCTACGACCGACGAGACGCGGAGCGCAGGCTCGATGACTTCCGGTCGCAGCTCGGGCCCGAATTCTTCCTCGAAGGCGGGACTGGGCGCTCGATACCACGGCTCCCATCTTCGTCGTCGGTATGCCCAGGTCGGGAACGAGCCTGATCGAGCAAATCCTGGCCAACCACTCTCTCGTCTATGGCGCTGGGGAAATGGGGGAGTTGGGCGTGCTCGTGAGAGACCTCTACCAATCGACACCCGTCTCTGGAGACTGGCGGAACCTGGCGAGCTTGAGGAGGGC
>Ga0066376_10001637_pt1 | contig 21655 bp, 20 predicted proteins | sample Knorr_S15_td_Bot_FD_77009 | JGI IMG/M metagenome (GOLD analysis project Ga0066376, IMG submission 77009) | Marine microbial communities from Southern Atlantic Ocean transect - Knorr_S15_td_Bottom_ad_5009_LV_A | ecosystem: Environmental > Aquatic > Marine > Oceanic | place: Southern Atlantic...
AATTCTTCTGTGCATATTTGTTTCATATGAGTGTAGTTTCTTAAGATCAAAGCAGATATTCTCTGAGATACCCTCAATTTTTTTCATGAAAACATCCAAATCACTTTTCTTGATATCATTTATTATAAAATTATTCAGCTCTTGACTTATTTTAGGATAGAAGGTATAGCTTTGGATAAATTTTAGAAATTCTTTTCCATAATCTGTTAAGTCGTAATGTACGTCATCATCGGCTAAAGTTTTATTTAGGACTCCAAGGGATGCAAGGCAGCTGAGAGCTACATTTAAATATCCTCTTTGAGCAGACTTCTCCATTGAGAGCGAGTTGAGAAATATATTATTTTTATTTAGAATACTATCAATCACACCATGATTAAAGAGGGCAGCAAGAGTGGGGGCGACCGCAATTCCCTCTAAATGTGAAAATAATTGTGTAATTGATATATTTTTTTTCTTATTCAAAATAAATAACTATAAATTCAGCTATATTATAAGGCAGTATATAACTATATATTATATGATAATAGTGAATAAATAAAAGGATAAATCTTGAGTCTAGTACCAAAGCATATAAAAGAATTAAAGCCATATGTCGCAGGAAAATCTAAACAAGAATTTAAAAGAATATTTGGTAATAGAGAATCAATCAAGCTTGCTTCCAATGAGAATCCATTAGGATGCTCACCTAAATCACTTCAAAGAGTACAAGCGCATATGAGTAGCTGTAATAGATATCCAGATTCATCTGGATTTGAATTACGAATGAAACTTGCAGATAGATATGATCTAGATATGAGCAACGTTATCATTGGATCTGGAAGTGAGGGAATCATGTCAAATATTATGAGAACCTTTTTATCTGAAGATGATAAAATCATCTCAGCAAAGAATTCATTTATTGGATTTAGAGTATTGGCTGATGCTAGTGGTTATCATACAGATTGGATTCCCATGAAGGATTATCATTATGATTTAGATGCAATTGCAGATCAGATTGATGATCAGACTAAAATTATTTATCTTGCAAATCCTGATAATCCAACTGGCACATACTTTACTACAAAAAAATTCGATTCTTTTATGAAGAAGGTGCCAAGCAGAGTCCTTATAATACTAGATGAGGCATACTATGAATACACAACAGATTTAGATGATTATCCAGATTCAATGGTCTATAGATATGATAACATTATTACACTCAGGACCTTTTCAAAGGTATATGGATTAGCTGGATTCAGAGTTGGATATGGATTTGCACACGATGATTTAATTTCTAATCTCATGAAGGTTAAACTTCCGTTTGAGCCTTCAACTCTTGGACAAGAGGCTGCGCTGGGTGCATTAGATGATGATGAGTTTATGAGAAAATCTATAAATCTAAATGCAGAACAAAAAGAATTAATGTATCATTTTTTAAATAAAAATGGAATTCGCTATATTAAAAGTAGAACTAATTTTATAACTGTAGTTTTTAATGATAAGAATATGAATCATAGTTTTTACAATTCACTTCTTGAAAATGGAGTCATTGTAAGAGGATTAGATGCCTTTGGCTTAGCCAATTGTAGTAGGATTACCATTGGCACTAAAGAAGAAAATGATATATTTAAAGAAACTTTTTTAAAAGTCATTGAAAGGATTGTTGTTTAATTAAGAATGCTTTTGGATTTTAAATATGTAGAATTTTTTGTTGCGAATGCAAAGCAGGCGTCACATTTCTATAGGTCTGTTTTTGGATTTACTGGACATGCATATTCAGGACCGGAAACAGGGAATGAAGAATTTGTTTCATATGTTCTAAAACAGAATAAAATATTTTTTGTTTTAACAACTGCTCTTTCTCAGGACCATGAAATATCAAAATGGGTTAGGAAGCATGGAGATGGTGTTTCAGAGGTAGCCTTTGCCTCTGATTCGGTGATGGATGATTATGATTATGCCATTAATAAGGGAGCATCTTTATCTGATAAATATACAGAGCTCGTTGATTCTGATGGGGTTTATAAAATTGCATCAGTCAAGACCTATGGTGAGGTCATACATAGTTTTGTAGATGATGGTCAATATGATGGAATATGGAAGCCAGGGTATATAAACTATTATCCCGAGGATCTTCCTGGGAATAAAACAGATTTACTCCTCGTTGATCATATTGTCGGAAATGTAGAGGATAATAAGATGAATGACTGGATTGATTTTTATGAAAGAAGCTTCAACTTCAAGTCATTTATTGAATTTACAGAGGATGATATTGCAACTCAATATTCATCTCTTAGAAGCAAAGTAGTAAAATCTAATAATAGTAGAATAAAACTCCCCATCAATGAACCAGCAGAAGGTCTCAAAAAATCTCAAATTCAGGAGTATATTGATTTTAATAATGGTGCTGGCGTTCAGCATATTGCCCTTCTTACATCTGATATTGTATCTACGATTTCTGCATTAAGAGAAAATGGAGCAGATTTTTTGGATGTACCAGATACCTACTATGATGAGCTAAAAAGTAGGGTGGGGGATCTTGATGAGGATATAAATAAATTAAAAGAATTAAAGATACTAGTTGATAGAGATTCAGATGGATATCTGCTTCAACTTTTTACTAAACCTGTCCAGGATAGACCCACTTTATTTATTGAAATAATTCAAAGGAAGGGCTGTCAGGGATTTGGGAAGGGGAACTTTATGGCTCTTTTTGAATCCATTGAAAAAGAACAACAAAAACGAGGAAACCTTTAATGTTTTATATAAAACAGGGTAGCATTCCAAATAAAAGACATATTCAGCATAGAGATAAAGATGGATCTTTATTTTTTGAAGAACATATTAGTCGAGAAGGTTTTTCAAGTATATACTCAAATGTTTATCATCAAAAGATGCCCACGGAAGTTAAAAAAATTGAAGAATTTGTCAATATTGATAGTGTAAAAGCTCAAGGAAAACATAAAAATCGACATTACTTCACAAAGAAATTAAAGATATCAGGCGATGTGATAGATTCAAGAAAATTATTATTTTTTAATGATGATTTATCAATTTACAAATTGCATGTTAACAAAAATATGAATTATCTATATAGGAATTCACATTTTGATGAGTTGCTTTATGTTCAATCAGGAAAAAGTGATTTTTCCTCTAATTTTGGAAACTTAAAACTAGTCCCTGGTGATTATTTAATGATACCTAGAGGTGTTATTTGGAAGATGGATGTCAAAGATAGTATCAGGTGTCTTTTAATTGAATCAAAAGGACCAATTGAGATTCCTAAAAAATATAGAAATAGATTTGGTCAATTAATGGAGCACTCTCCCTTTTGTGAAAGGGATATAGTTACCCCAACATTTCAGAAGCCAATATCCAAATCAAATGTTAAACTAAAAATTCGTTTACAAGGTGGTATCCAGAATTATACATTAAAAAATCATCCATTTGATTTAATTGGTTGGGATGGATTTTATTACCCATGGAAGTTTAATATTAATGATTTTGAGCCTATTACTGGAAGTATTCATCAGCCGCCCCCTATACATCAAACATTCCAGGGTATGGGATTTGTTGTATGTTCGTTTGTATCGAGGCTGTTTGATTATCACAAAGATGCAATTCCTTCTCCCTATCCGCATTCCAATGTTGATTCAGATGAGGTGATATTCTATTCAATGGGTGAATTTATGAGTAGAGAAGGGATTGAAAATGAATCTATTACATTGCATCCATCTGGAATTACGCATGGCCCCCAACCAGGTAAGTATGAAGGGTCCATTGGAAAAATAAAAACAGAGGAATTGGCTGTTATGATTGACACATTTAAGCCTCTTAATATAGCAACAGGTCTCCATAAAATAGAGGATAAAAAATATTGGAGTAGTTGGATAAAGTGATATTTTAAATAAAATGTATAAATCAATAGAAACAAAGAATTTAGAATTAAAAGAAATATTCAATTTAATGATATCTGGAATAGCTCCTCGTCCGATTGCCTTCGTCTCCTCCCAAGACTCAAATGGACATGATAATTTAGCTCCATTCTCGTATTTTAATGGCTTTGGATCGAACCCTCCAATCATTGGATTCTCACCGGCAAATAGTGGTAGGACAGGAAAGCAGAAGGATACATTGTTAAACATAAAAGAAACTAAAGAATTTTGTGTTTCGATTGTGGATGATGATATGGTTGAACAGGTCAGCCTTTCTTCTTGCGAGTATGATAGATCCATTGATGAGTTTGTTAAAAGTGGATTTTCTAAAAAACAATCATCTTTAATTACACCACCAGGTGTTTTAGATTCTCCATTTATAATGGAATGTAAATTATATGATATTATAGAATTAGGAAACAATCCGGGAAGTGGTAATTTAATTCTAGGGGAGATACTCTGTTTTCATGTAAGAGAAAATATTTTAAATGATAATAATGAAATTGATCCATACAAACTAAATCCCATTGCTCGTCTTGGATATAATTTTTATACTAGATCCAAAGATGGACTATTTGAAGTATTTAAACCTCGATACAATGGAATAGGATTTGATCAGTTACCCCCACTAATCAGGGAAAGTGAAATTTTAAATGGAAATCAATTAGCAAAGCTTGCTGGAGTAGAAGCAATTCCTTTAAAATCAGATGATTTTTCTAAGTTTGATGAATTATCTACCAATGAGTTATATGATATTATTCATAACTCATTAAAAACAAATAATATTTCTGAAGCATGGCAGTCCATCATTAGAATAATTGAAAAAGATGTCCAATAAGCCTCTTTGGAATCCATCTACTGAATTAATTGATAACAGCCATATAACTCAATTTATTTATGAAGTTAATCAAGAGTTTGATTTAAGTATTAAAAAATATTCCGAACTTCATGCATGGAGCATTTCTAATATTGATCATTTTTGGGAAAAAATATTATCGTTTTCAAATATTGTTTATGAAGGTGAATTTGATCAAGTCATTGATGATAAGACTAAAATGCCTGGAGCAGAATGGTTTAAAGGAATTAAGTTGAATTATGCTGAAAACCTTCTAAAATTTAATACCAATAAGCTAGCGATTGAGTCCTACAATGAAGATGGAAGTAAAATTACCTTAACCTATAGACAGTTAAATGATAGGGTTAAGTGCTTAAGTGCTTATTTAAAATCAATTGGGATCCAAAGTGGAGATAGAGTTGCTGCGATTATGCCAAATATTCCAGAAACTATCATAATGATGTTAGCAGCTACTAGTTTAGGCGCAATATGGACCTCATGCTCTCCTGATTTTGGTATTAATGCAATTTTAGAGAGATTTGAACAGGTGCAGCCAAAAGTATTATTGGTTACAGATGGATACATGTTTAAAGGAAAATATTTCTCTATTAAGGATAAAATAAAAGAAATTTCTAATAAACTTGGTAGTTTAATCAGTATAGTTGGAGTTAGTTATATCAATAAATTTGATTTAGCTGATACTTCAAATAGAATCATTTTATGGGTTGATATAATAAAATCATATAAATCTAAAGCAATTAGTTTTACTAGACTTCCATTTAATCACCCTTTATGTATTATGTATTCATCAGGTACAACTGGTAAACCCAAAAGTATTGTTCATTCATCTGGAGGAACATTAATACAACATCTAAAAGAGCTTCTTCTTCATGTAAATTTAAAAAAAGAACAAAAGATATTTTATTATACAACTTGTGGATGGATGATGTGGAATTGGTTGATATCAGCACTCTCTTTAGGTAGCACCATTGTCTTATATGAGGGAAATCCATTTTATCCTTCATTAACTCATTTGCTTAAGATCGCCGATAAAACAAAAATAGATATATTTGGTACTAGTGCAAAATATATTGATTCATTAGAAAAAGCAGAGGTTGTTCCTTCTAGAATTGGAGAATTTAATAATCTTAAAACTATCCTATCGACAGGCTCTCCATTATTAGATAATAATTTTGATTTTATCTATAATAAATGGAAGTCTGATGTGCAGTTGTCATCTATATCGGGGGGAACAGATATTATTTCATGTTTTGCGCTTGGATGTCCAATATTACCTGTTTATAAAAATGAGCTTCAATGCATAGGTTTAGGTATGGATGTAAATAGTTTTGATGTATATAGAAAACCAGTTTTTTCAAAAAAGGGAGAGCTCGTTTGCAGAAAACCTTTTCCATCTATGCCAATATATTTTTGGAATGATGAAGATGATGTATTATACAATAGCGCATATTTTGATAAGTATAAAGGTGTTTGGACGCATGGTGATTATATTTTAATTAATAATAATGGTGGAGTGATTATATATGGTAGATCTGATTCGACCTTAAACCCTGGAGGTGTTAGAATTGGAACATCTGAAATTTATAAAGTTGTAGAAAGTATTAATGGAATAATAGATTCTGTGGTTGTAGGAAAAAAAATAAATAATGACGAAAAGATTATTTTGTTTATTAAAACAGATTTAATGCTTACAGATGAGATGATTTTATTTATTAAGAATAAATTAAAGGAAAAGTGTAGCCCTAAGCATGTTCCATATAAAATTTTTCAAATTCAAGATATTCCATATACATTAAATGGAAAAAAAATTGAGATAGCTGTTAAAAATATAATCAATGGAAGTGATGTTTTAAATAAATCATCTATAGCAAATCCAGAATCATTGAAATATTTTGAAAATATACCTATTTAAAACTTGCACAGGTCGGCACAAGACCTCTAAATTTAATACTATACAGGCGCGTAAATTTACTTTAAAATGAGGATTCAGTTACGGCACAAATATTTCCAAAATGGGCTAATTATACACCAATTATTGCAGCGGTATTAGGTGCAGGAGCAATGGGCTCGGTTGTTTTTTTCTTTTCTTATTTTGGATCTCCAAAATTCACGGATGTTGGCTACCGACCAGATCAGCCAGTTGATTACTCTCATAAATTACATGCAGGTGAGCTAGGTATGGACTGCAGGTATTGTCACACATCAGTAGAAAAATCTCAGGAAGCTATTATACCTCCTACACAAACTTGTATGAATTGTCATAAAATAGTAGGATTAGAAAACGAAAAATTAGATTTAGTACGAGCAAGCTGGGAAAGTGGAAAACCAATTGAGTGGGTTAGAGTTCATATGCTTCCTGATTATGCATATTTTAATCATAGCGTCCATGTGAATGCGAATGTAGGATGCGCAAGCTGTCATGGAAGAATAGATGAAATGGAGAAGGTTATGCAAGTAGAACCTCTCAGTATGTCATGGTGCTTAGATTGTCACCGAAATCCAGAAAAACATATTAGACCAGATAACATCAATGTGACGCAAATGGATTGGGTCCCATCAGAGGGCCACGAAGAAATAATGAATAAGTTTATTGAGCAACATAAAATTTCACCACCAGAGGATTGTACGGCATGCCACAGATAAAAAATAATAAAACAGAAAAAACTTATTGGAGAAGTCTCCAAGATAAAATGGATTCTAAAGAGATAGAATCATTTATAGTAAATGAATTTCCAGCAGGCACAATTGAAGTCTCTGAAACAATGACCAGAAAGAAATTCTTATCACTTATGGGCGCTTCAATGGCAATGGCAGGATTAGTAGGATGCAGAAAACCTATACAAAAGATTCTTCCTTATGTGAATGCTCCTGAGGATATAATACCTGGAATTTCTAATTATTATGCCACTACAATGTCTATGGGCTTAAATTCATTTGGCATTATTGTTGAGAGCCATGAAGGAAGACCTACTCATATTGAAGGAAATCAAGACCATCCAGCATCCAAGGGAAGTGTAACTTCATATGTTCAGGCATCAATTCTTGATTTATATGATCCTGATAGACTCAAATCACCAATGCATAATTCCAAGTCAGTCAGCCTTACTAATTTAAAAAATAATTTTACTCCCCTAACTGGAGATGGAAGTGGCGTTGCTGTATTATCAGGGTCATTTAATTCTCCAACGACAAAAAGACTTTATGATAAATTTAATAAGAAGTTCTCTAAATCTACTTGGACTACTTTTGATTTAAAATCACAAGAGAATCAAATATCAGGATTAGCTTATTCAACGAAAAAAGAAGTATTACCTATATATCATTTTGATAAATCTAATATTATTTTATCTATAGAATCAGACTTTTTAGGAAACGATCAAAATTCTATTCATAATCAAAAAACTTTTTCTAAAAGCAGAAAAATAAAAACAAAAAAAGATAAAATGAACAGGCTATACTGTGTTGAAAGTACCTTGACAAATACAGGGATGATGGCTGATCATAGATATAAAATAAGACCTGATGAGGTATATAATTTTATTGCGGAGCTTAATAACACGCTTGCTCAAAATGGATTATATAAACTAAAGAAAATCAATATAAAAAAATCTATTTTTGATAAAAAATATCAGAAATTTATTAAAGTTCTAGCGAGGGATTTAATTAAAAACAAATCAAAGTCAATTATTGCAATTGGTGATGAGTTGCCTAGCGAGTTGCATTCTCTTGTATTTATTCTAAATCAAGAGTTAAAGAATAATAACAATTCAGTCACATATCACTCGACCGATGATTTTGTTAAATCTGATTTAGAATCAACAAAAAAGCTTATTGAGAAAATTAATAGTGGCAATGTAGATGATCTATTTATTTTAGATGTTGATTTTATTCATTTATTTTCCCACTTACTAAATGATAAAATAACTAATCTTGTTAAAAATATATACTATTTTGGATCTCATAAAGATTTAACTTCTAAGATCTCTACATGGATGATTCCAAAAAGCCACTATCTCGAGGCTTGGGGAGATGCAAAAAGCATAGATGGGACCACATCAATAGTTCAACCATTAATTAGCCCACTATATAATTCTATTTCTATCAATGAATTTCTATCACTTTTATTGGGGAATGATATTAGTGATTATGATTTAGTTAAAGAGACATGGAGTTCTAAAAGCTCCTTGGTTTTTAAAAAAACTATTCATGATGGTTATCTTAAATCAAGTATCTCATCAAATAGTGTTAGTATTCCAAGGGTGTCTGTTGAGTCACAACAGAATATTTTTTCTACTATTGAAGAGCATCTTTCAAATAAAAAAACAAATAATTTAATCGCCCGATTTACAATTTCTAATCAGCTCTATGATGGTAGATATACAAACAATTATTGGCTTCGAGAAGCTCCTGATACAATTACAAAGATAAGCTGGGAAAATGTTGCGCTTATAAGTATTAAAACAGCAAAAGATTATAGCTTAAAAAATTCAGATATCATAGAATTAAAATCTAAAATTAATGGAAAAGAATTTAAGATAGAGGCTCCAGTGTGGGTATTGCCAGGGCTACCTAATGATACTATCATATTAGAGATGGGATACGGCAGAGAGCTTGAAAGGGATGTAGATAGAAATTATATTGATGAAGATATTCTAGGTGTTAATGTACTTCCAATTAAAGAGATTGGCTCTTATTACTCTAACAACATTCTATTATCAAAAACTCAAAAGATTCACAAAGTTGCATGTACCCAAGATCATCATGGTCTTGATCTTGAAAAATTAGCAGCGAATGAAATTGAAGGACGACTTCCAGAGATTATAAGAGAATCAAATATTGAAGATTATAGATTAAACGATGATTTTGTTCTAGACTATGATAGAAAAAAACATATTCCAGACAATGATTCAGATTTACCATCAATGTATCCATCCCATGATTATTCCAAGGGTCCTCAGTGGGGAATGAATATTGATTTAAATGTTTGTACTGGCTGCAACGCTTGTTCTATTGCATGTCAAAGTGAAAATAATATTCCGGTTGTTGGTAAGCAGCAGGTAATGGATGGTCGAGAGATGAGCTGGATTCGAATGGATAGATATTTTAAGGGAGATGTTGAAAATCCAGAGTTTGCCCTGCAGCCAGTTGCTTGTTTGCATTGTGAAAACGCCCCATGCGAACAGGTGTGTCCGGTTGCCGCTACCACTCATGATAAGGAAGGTCTTAATGGGATGGCCTATAATCGTTGCATAGGTACCAGGTACTGTGCAAATAATTGTCCCTACAAAGTAAGAAGGTTCAATTTCTATAATTATACCTATGATACGCCAGAGGTTGTACAAATGGCTAATAATCCAGATGTCTCCATTCGATTTAGAGGTGTGATGGAAAAATGCACATTTTGTGTTCAAAGAATCAGTGAAGCGAAGATAACAGCTAAAAATGAAAAAAGAGAGTTAGCTGATGGAGATGTTAAGGTAGCCTGTCAAACAGCATGTGCAATGGATGCTATTACATTTGGAGATATTATTGATAAGAATAGCAAGGTATCTCAAGCAAAATCACTGAATCATGATTATAGTCTACTAAAGGAATTAAATACTAAGCCAAGGACAACATACCTAGCAAAATTTAGAAATCCACATCCAGACCTGGTTAAAGATAATAATAACAAGGAAATCATTGAGCATCACTAATGACCGATACAACAGCAAATAAACTGCAGACTTATGTTGATGAAGCTCCTCTGGTTGAAGGCGATCATAATTTTTCAACAATTACTGATAAAATCTGTTCCATCGTTGAGTCTAAACCTCCACGAGGGTGGCTCATTGCGTTCTTATTCTCTTTTTCATTACTTCTAATACTTCAAGGATCTATTGGCTATTTAATTTGGGAAGGTACAGGAATTTGGGGACTTAATAATCCAGTGGGTTGGGGATTTGCCATTGTTAATTTTGTATTTTGGGTAGGAATAGGACATGCTGGAACTCTAATTTCAGCAGTTTTATATTTATTTAGACAAAAGTGGAGAACTGCAATTAATCGTTTTGCAGAAGCCATGACAATTTTTGCTGTTATCTGTGCATTAGTATTCCCAGGTATTCATATTGGTAGAGTTTGGGTAGCTTACTTTATGTTTCCTATCCCTAATCAAATGGGAATGTGGCCAAACTTTAGAAGTCCATTACTTTGGGATATTTTTGCAGTGGGAACCTATTTTGCTGTATCACTTCTATTCTGGTATGTGGGATTAATACCAGATTTAGCCACATTAAGAGATAGAGCGAAATCAAAAGTAAAGCGTTTAGTTTATGGTATTCTATCTATGGGTTGGAGATCAAGCCACAGACACTGGCAAAACTACGAGCTTGCCTATTTAATGCTGGCTGGTTTATCAACACCTCTCGTGCTATCAGTTCACAGCATTGTGAGCACAGATTTTGCGGTTAGTTTATTACCGGGTTGGCACACTACCATTTTCCCTCCATATTTTGTGGCGGGTGCTATTTTCTCTGGTTTTGCAATGGTGATGACCTTGGCGATTCCTGCAAGAAAGATATATGGCCTTGAATCGATAATCACTATAGGACATTTAGATAAAATGGCAAAAATTATGCTCGTAACAGGTTCAATGGTTGGATATGCGTATGCAATGGAATTTTTTATTGCTTGGTATAGTGGAAACACGTATGAGTCTTTTGCATTTGTAAACAGAGCGGTAGGTCCCTATGCGTGGGCATATTGGATTATGATTTCCTGTAATGTAATTATTCCTCAACTTTTCTGGTCTAAAACATTAAGAACAAGTGTTCCAGTGTTGTTTATTGCTTCTATATTTGCAAATATAGGTATGTGGTTTGAACGATTTGTAATTGTAATATCATCATTGTCAAGGGATTATCTCCCATCTAGCTGGGATTATTATACTCCTTCAATTTGGGATATTTTGATGCTTATTGGTTCCTTTGGTTTATTTTTTACTTTCTTTTTATTATTTTTACGTTTTCTCCCTATGATTGCTATGTTTGAAATAAAGGGTATTCTACCAGAAGCAGATCCTCATCATGAAGAGGTGCACTAATGACTCCAAAACTGATATACGGAATATTAGCTGAGTTTAAGGATACAAAATCCATCCTTAAGGCTGCAGAGTCTGTTAAGATTGAAGGCTATATTAACTTTGATTGTCACACTCCATTCCCTGTACATGGTCTGGATGATGCTATGGGTTTAAAGCGCTCTATTATTGGATATATTGTTGGCTTCGGTTGTGTTATGGGTGCATCTGGTGGTCTTTTGCTTCAGTGGTGGTCAAGCAGTATAGAGTTTCCCATAGTAATATCTGGTAAACCATTTTTTAGCTGGCAGGCATATATGATAATTACATTTGTTTTAATGATTCTTGGGGGTGCATTTGCTGCATTAATTGGGATGTTTCATCTTAATAGAATGCCAGCATATCATCATCCCTTGTTTAATTCTAAAAATTTTCAAAAAGCAACGGATGATGCTTTCTTTGTAAGTATTGAATTTAAAGATCCCATGTTTGATCTTGATGATACAAAGAACTTTTTAGTTTCAATTGGGGGAAAAAATATAGAGGTTATTGAAGAATGAGTAATTTATTGTACCTATTACTATTAATACTATTTGCATGTCAGGGAATGCCATCTAAGAAGACTCCTATACATTTAAATCCTAATATGGATAATCAAGAGCGTTATGATGCCCAGGAAAAACAGTATTTTTATAATGAAGAAGATATTGCAAAAAGAAATCCTATTCAAGGTACAATTCCATATGGCTACTACAAAGATGATAACACAGAGTTTTATTATGGAAAATTATCTACAGGTGAGTTTATAGATAAAGTTTCTGATGTTATCCCAGTTGATGAGAAGTTACTAAAGCGTGGCCAAGATAGGTTTATTATATACTGCTCGGTATGCCATGGATATACTGGTGAGGGGAATGGGTTGATTGCTCAAAATGATGAATTTAATGTTATAGTCACATCTCTATATTCTGAGCTATTAGATGATAAAAATGATGGATACTTTTTTGATATTATAACAAATGGAAAAAATAATATGCCAAGCTATGCTCATCAGATTGATCCTAAGGATAGGTGGGCAATAGTAGCCTATATAAATGCTCTTCGCTTTTCTAGGAGTGAGAATAAAAATGAATAATATTTTTCAATATCAAGATAATAACAATCTGGTTAAAAAATTCTTTTTGCTAGGATTAATTTCCACGGTTTTAAGCTATCTAGGATACTTGAATGATATTGAACATTTTTATCACTCGTATCTGGTTTCATTTGTTTTTTGGATGACACTTTCTGTTGGGTGCATGTTTTTTGTGCTCATGCATTATGCGATGAATGCAACATGGAGCGTGGTGATGAGGCGAATTGCTGAAACAGCCATGTCGCTCATTCCATATGTCTGTCTTTTCTCTATACCATTATATTTTGGTATGGATTATCTTTATGAGTGGACTCATCTTGATATTAAGCAGCCATATCTTTCAAAGAACTTTTTCTTAGCTAGAACGTGTTTTTATTTTATTTCATGGATTGTAATATCTAGAGTACTATACTATCATTCAGTAAGATATTCATCCTTCAAATCACTAGAAACACTACGGAAGTGGTCAGGCGTTGGAACGGTTGTTTTTGCATTAACAATTAGTTTTGCAGCGTTTGACTGGCTTATGACATTAGATCCACATTGGTATTCAACAATGTTTGGAGTATACATCTTTTCCGGCTCCTTTTTAGTCTCAGTGGCCTTTATAACTCTTACATTAATTTATTTACGCAATTCTGGTGTTCTATATAATGAAATCAATATTGAACACTATCATGATTTAGGTCGAATAATGTTTGGTTTTACTGTATTCTGGGCATATATAGCTGGTTTCCAATACTATCTTATTTGGTATGGCAATCTGCCTGAAGAGATTGTGTGGTATCTAGCGAGAAGTCATGGTACGTGGATGAATTTATCATTGTTACTAGTTTTTGGTCATTTTGTTATCCCATTCCTTATATTATTATTCAATAAAGCAAAAAGAGTACTAACCTTGATGGCTTTTCTATCAATGCTAGTCTTATTTATGCATTGGATTGATTTGTATTGGAATGTTCTACCAAATTTACATTCAGAAACTATTGTATTTAATTGGTCAGATATAACCGTTTTTCTTGCTCATGGGGGATTTTTTATGGCACTATTTTGGAAGAAATTTTCTGATCACCCAATGGTCCCAAGCAATGAACCTAGATTAAAAGATTCAATTAAAGGTAATTATTAATGAGTTTTGATTTAACAGGATATGAAAAAGATAATAGTATACAAATGAAATCATTTGCAATTTACATAATCTCAGGTGTAGCTGCATTAATTATAATTATAGTATCCATTTCATTTTATCTATTTATGGTGGGAGAATCATTGAAAAAGGAAATGTATTTAGAGGGTGGAATTGAGGAAACAATTATATATAAAGAAAATCAAGACCAATTTTTAAAATCACATAAAATAAAAAAGGGTATAGCTAAAGCTTTGGACTACTACAATGATTAGATCATCACTATTTATAATTTTTTTATCTTTTTTGCTTTCAGTTGAAACCTTGTCTGATAAATATTTAAATAGTATAGATGTTGATAATCACTTAGGAAGGACATTGACCGGCTCAATAAATATTGTAGATCAAGATAATAATACTGTTCAATTAAGTGTTTTTTTAAACGAAAAAAAACCAACTATCTTAGTGATGGCCTACTACCAGTGTCCAATGCTCTGTTCTATGGTTTTAAATGGCTTATCTGAGGCTATTGATCAATCTAATTTAATCCCAGGACAGGATTTTCAAGTACTTACCATAAGCATTGATCCAACCGAAGGAAGCAACTTATCAAAAGAAAAAAAGAATAATTATATGCAGAACTATTTTAGTGATGTAGAATCTGATTTTTGGACTTTCTCTACAACATCTTCAGAAAATATTGATATAATAACAGATGAGCTTGGCTTTAGATATTCTTACGATGAAAATACTAAGCAATTTGCTCACCCTGCAGTAATCTACATTTTAACTAGTGAAGGAACTATATCTCGTCAATTATTTGGGGTAAAACCCACATCTAAGGATTTAACTTTAGCAATTAATGAAGCCTCAGCAAATAATATTTCAAGTATTTATAATAAAATACTACTCTATTGTTATCGATATGACCCAATCGCAGGCAGCTATTCATTGGTCGCAAGCAATGTCATGAAATTAGCTGGGGTATCCACTGTATTAGTTATGTTATCTTTCCTAACATTATTTTGGTATAGAGAGCATAGAGCACAATGATACTAAATGCTACAAATCAAACAATTTGGCTTCCTCAGCAGGCATCTACAATAGCAGCTGAGGTAGATTCATTATTTTATTTTATTTTTTATTGGGTAGTTTTCTTTTTTATTCTTGTTCTTTTAGTTACATTTTATTTTTCCTGGAAGTACAAGAGTAAAAAAAAGGGATTAACCAGTTCTTTAGATCATAATACTACCCTTGAAATAACGTGGACAATCATCCCGCTTATATTGACTTTGGTAGTATTTTTTTGGGGAGCTGAAACATACATAAAAATGAATATAATTCCTTATGGTGCCATGGAAGTTAATGTGACTGCACAAAAATGGTCATGGAATTTTACTTACAAGGAGGGATTTTCAAACCCTAAGGTGCTTGTTGTCCCTGTGAATAAACCAGTAAAGCTTTTAATGCAGTCTCAAGATGTGCTTCACAGTTTTTATGTTCCAGATTTTAGAGTTAAGATGGATGTAATCCCAAATAGATATATGATGCTTTGGTTCGAGCCAACAAAAATTGGTGAGTTTGATATATTTTGCACTGAATATTGTGGTAAAAGTCATTCTGAAATGCTAGGTAAAGTCAGAGTCCTCTCTCAGTCTGATTATGAGAGATGGGTTGAGGAAGTGAACGTTATTGATGAATCAATCCCACTTGTTGAAGTTGGAAAAACTGCTTACAAGAGATATGCGTGTAATACCTGTCATTCTATTGATGGGACCCAGGAAACTGGCCCATCATTTAAAGGTATTTGGGGATCAGAAGTTATTCATGAAGTAAATGATCCAGTCAACCTTGATGAAAATTATATTAGAGAATCAATTTTTTATCCACAGATGAATATAGTTAAGGGATTCCCTAATGGAAATATGCCAACTTTTAAAGGTTTGATAAGAGATAGAGAAATAGAGGGAATTATTGAATATATAAAAGAATTAAAATAAATCGAGAATAAAATGAGAGAATATTTAGAAAAAAATTATTTAAATCAAGAAACTACCATAAAATCTTGGTTGTTAACAATGGATCATAAACGTATTGGCCTTATGTATCTATTTGCAATTATGTTTTTCTTTGCTGTAGGTGGATTTTTTGCTCTATTAATAAGGCTTGAACTATTAACTCCAATTGGTGGTGATATTTTAGATGCTAACACCTATAATGTTTTTTATACACTTCATGGTGCTATTATGGTCTTTATGTTTATTATTCCATCAGTGCCAGCTGCCATGGGTAATTTAATACTCCCTGTTATGCTTGGGACAAAAGATGTTGCTTTTCCTAAATTAAATTTAGCAAGCTGGTATATATATATAATTGGAAGCTGTATTGGAATTTATTCAATTGTTATTGGTGGTGTAGATACTGGATGGACATTTTATACCCCGTATAGTAGCTCAACAGATACTGCAGTTATGTCAATGACATTTGCTGTATTTGTTATCGGTTTTTCCTCAATTTTTACTGGCATAAATTTTATTGTTACCATTCATAAAATGAGAGCACCTGGTATTACGTGGTTTAAAATGCCACTGTTTGTTTGGTCATTGTATGCAACAGCATTAATTCAGATATTAGCTACCCCTGTTATTGCAGTGACAATGTTACTATTAATAATGGAAAGATCATTTCAAATAGGAATATTTGATCCTGCAATGGGCGGGGATCCAGTTCTTTTTCAACATTTCTTCTGGTTCTATTCGCACCCAGCTGTTTACATAATGATCCTACCTGGAATGGGTATAATAAGTGAATTAATATCCACATTTTCAAAAAAGAGAATATTTGGTTATGCATATATCGCGGCCTCCAGTATGGCTATCGCCTTATTTGGTTTTTTAGTTTGGGGTCACCATATGTTTACATCAGAATCTGAATTTGCTGCTCTTGTTTTTTCTGTTTTAACATATTTAACTGCTATTCCTTCAGGAGTTAAAATTTTCAATTGGTTAGCAACATTGTATAAAGGAAAGATAAGTTTTGAGGCACCTATGCTGTATGCAATAATTTTCCTATTATTATTTGCCATAGGTGGATTAACAGGAATATTTTTGGGAGCTCTTTCTGTAGATATTATGCTTCATGATACTTATTTCGTTGTTGCTCATTTTCACTATGTGATGATGGGGGGTACTGTTATTGCCTTCTTAGGAGGTATTCACTATTGGTGGCCAAAAATTTGGGGTCGAATGTACAGCGAAAAATGGGCACGCGTATCAGCTGTATTAATTTTCTTTGGATTTAATTTAACATTTATTCCTCAGTTTATAATGGGCTCTCAGGGAATGCCAAGGAGATACTGGCAGTATGATAATATGTTAGATACAGACCTTTTTCAGTTTTACCATACACTCTCAACCATTGGCTCTTGGGTGCTGGCACTTGCATTTATTATTATGTTGATATATCTAGTGCATTCAATAAAAAATGGAAAGGTTGCGGGAAGTAATCCATGGGGTGGCCTTACCCTAGAGTGGCAAACACCTTCTCCAATGCCTGCTCATAATTTTCTTGAGGAACCCAAAATTACTCATGGACCTTATGCATATGATAAAGTTGAAGCAGAAAGGACGATTGACTAATGTCAAATGAGAAAACTTCATATTTCCAGCATCACTTTGCTGATCCTGAGCAGCAATATGAGGCCTCCAAGTTTGGCATGTGGGCGTTCTTAGTTACTGAGGTTCTTACCTTTGCTGGTTTATTTTGTGCTTATGCAATTTTCCGTGCATGGAACCCTGAAATGTTTATCAATGCGCACAAGGCACTTGATGTAGTGATGGGGGGAACTAATACAGTTGTTCTTATTACCAGCTCACTTACAATGGCACTTGCAATACGATATATACAAATGAACAATAATAAGGCAGCCATCATTAATTTATTATTAACATTAATGTTTGCAGGTACTTTTTTAGTTATTAAATACTTTGAGTATGAGCATAAATTTCATTGTGGTCATCTACCTGGTGCCTTCTATAATCCACTTATTTCACCTGATTGTGTCTCAATTGAGGGCAACAATCCACATGTATTTTTTAGCATTTATTTTATGATGACGGGTCTTCATGGAATACATGTTATTGCGGGTATGGCTCTTATTTCATGGCTCATAATACGTACAACAAAAGGTCATTTTTCACCAGCTTACTATACACCCGTAGAATTAGTTGGGCTCTTTTGGCATTTAGTTGATTTAATATGGATTTTCTTATTCCCACTACTTTATTTAATAGGATAGCTATGACAGAGAATAAACATCATATAATCTCATTAAAAGTATACATAATTGTCTTTTTTACCCTACTGTTAATGACAGCGTTAACGATCATAACAGCCCAATATAATTTCGGATCATTGAATATTATATTAGCATTAGTAATTGCTACTTTCAAATCATCGTTAGTGCTATTATTTTTTATGCATCTTTATTATGACAATAAAATAAATCTAGCATTAATTATTGGTTCTGTACTCTTTTTAGGAACCTTTATAGGCTTAACAATGATTGATACTAACAGAAGAACAGATTTATATAAGATTAAAGGGGAAGTAGTAAATAAGCAAGCTCGTATTTATGATAATCATAATACCAACCAATCAGATCATTAGTAATGAGGCGTGGAAATTCAATAGTTATTTTTGCTTGTATTTTAGTTATTTTTGCTATTTTCTTAGTAAACAAGCAAGCTCCACCTGAGCCAATTCACACAGTAACTTATTTTAATTATCCCGATCAGCATGATCAAATCTTTTCTACGAATAATCTTACTGGTAAAATAACTATCGCTGATTTTTTCTTTACTTCATGCCCTGCAATCTGTCCAAGAATGAATAGATATATGAAGAAGTTAAACGAATTTTATACTGGCACACCAAACATACAATTCCTTAGTATCTCTGTTGATCCGAATAATGACACCAAATCAGTTATTAATGAATATATTGATGTTCAGGGGTTAAAATATAGTAACTGGTTTTTTCTGGAATCAGAATTGGAATCAATCTCAGAATTATTAGAAAAGGGATTTCTTTTATCTGGAGATGGATTGCCTGGTCAACATTCAACAAAATTTATACTAATTAACTCAAATGCTCAGATTTTAGGATACTATGAACCATCAGATAGTGATGAATTTAATAAATTAAAATCAGATGCTACATATCTGCTAAATAGATTATAATGGTAAAGCATTACATATCTTTAACTAAGCCTCGTATCTGCCTGTTGGTATTAATATCAACCTACTTTGGATATTATCTAGGATTAAGATATACAGGCTCCTATATGATGGAGTTAAATGAATGGATTATTTTTTTTCATCTTATTATTGGGACTCTACTTAGCTGTGCTGGTGCCTGCACATTAAATCAGGCAATTGAACATGACTCGGATTCAAAAATGAATAGAACTTCAAATCGATCTATACCAAAGGGCCATGTATCACCTCTAAAGGCATTTATTTTTGGGTTTTTATTATCTGCTTTGGGGATTTTATATTTATTTATTAATGTTAACTTTATTGTATCTGCATTATCATTTTTAACAGTTTTTTCATATATATGTATATATACTCCATTTAAAAAGATATCATCAATCAACACCTTGATTGGTGCTATTCCTGGTGCTCTTCCTCCTGTTGGTGGATGGTTTGCTGTGACAAATGAATTTACATCAATTACTGGGGTAATATTTGCTATTATGTTTTGCTGGCAAATTCCTCATTTTCTCTCATTAGCTTATATCTACTCAAGCGATTATAAAAAGGGTGGCTTTATAATGCTTCCCAGCCTTTATTCAAATCAGGTTCAAACGCGAGTTTATGTAGTTTTCTTTACATTACTATTAATTATAATTACTTTCGCCCTATACTTTAGTAAAATTGTTGGTACATCTTATCTAGTTTTAAATATGATTCTATCTTCAGCATTTATCTATTTTGTTTATAAATTTGTAGAATCTGTTAATCTCAAAACCGCTAAGCAACTATTTTTTGCTTCTATTATTTATCTTCCCATTCTTCTGATATTGATTATTATTTCATCTTAAAATATTATGCTATCAAGTAGATATCTTAAAAGATGGTATGGAACAGGTATCTTTCTTATGGTTTTCATGGTTGCGGTTGGAGGGATAACAAGATTAACGGATTCTGGTTTATCTATGGTAGATTGGCAGCCAATTTATGGAATCCTTCCTCCATTAAGTTACTCTGATTGGGAAAATGAATTTAATCAATATAAAGAGTATCCAGAATATAGATACAAGAATATTAATTTAACTCTCAGTGAATATAAGTATATATATTATTGGGAGTATATACATCGAATGCTTGGCAGGATCATCGGACTTTTCTTTATATTTCCTTTAGTTTATTTTTCAATTAAAAAATCATTAGATAAAACTGAATTTAAAAAAATACTCACTATTATAGTTCTAATAGCATTCCAGGGAATTTTGGGATGGTATATGGTTAAAAGTGGTCTTAGGGATAATCCCAACATTAGTCACTTTAGATTAATGTTTCATTATATGATGGCAATGATTTTAATATCATTTACATATATTCAATATTTAAGACACTCACATTTAAAAGAAAATAGGATTTCCATTTCACTTAGTACATCATGGTTTATATTTTCTCTGATTATCATTCAAATTATTTTTGGAACGTTCATGGCAGGATTAAATGCAGGACACTATTACAATACATTCCCACTCATGGATGGCAGTATTCTCCCATTAAATATTCTTTACAATCATAGTATGGGAATTATTGAAAATTTATTTTATAATCAGGCAACGGTTCAGTATATCCATCGATTGCTTGGATTTATATTGTTGATAATTTCATTAAAAATAATATTCGATCAATTTAAAGAATATAATTTAACATCACTTGATACAAAATTAGCAATATTACTATTAGCTCAATTTATATTGGGGGTTATTACTTTAGTTACGTGTGTAAATATTTATTTTGCTGTAATGCATCAGGTTAATGCGAGCTTACTCATTTTAGTTTGCATTAAGGTTATTTATATAAAGAAAATTAGTAATAAATAACGATGTATGAAGAAAATGCTACTTCTGGACAATATCCACATGTCCCGCAAGTCGGCGGCGTAACACATGATGTTCCACTCACACGACAAGCATTGTAATCAATTATATTTTCATCACCTATGATTATAAAATCTGTAATATCTGTAACGTATGGTTCAACATCAAGTCCAGGACACCAGCCTGCTCTTCCATATCCCCATGTTCCATATTGATTAGGAATGGTTCCCTCTGCTATCATTTCAAGTGACATACAGTAGGTGGTTTGACTTGCTTCAGGATGAGATCGTTCAAATTCATAGGTACCACCATTAACAGTAAAAATATGCTTTGAATTGCAGAATTCACAGCAGTTGTAGCATGTCCCATTTCCCCATCCATGTCCGGTTAAATATGCAACAAACTCAACTTTTGTGGCATTTGAGGGTACCTCAAAAACAGTAG
>Ga0066376_10001638_pt1 | contig 21653 bp, 22 predicted proteins | sample Knorr_S15_td_Bot_FD_77009 | JGI IMG/M metagenome (GOLD analysis project Ga0066376, IMG submission 77009) | Marine microbial communities from Southern Atlantic Ocean transect - Knorr_S15_td_Bottom_ad_5009_LV_A | ecosystem: Environmental > Aquatic > Marine > Oceanic | place: Southern Atlantic...
AATCAACAAATCAGACAATCAACAAATCAGACAATCAACAAATCAGGAGTCCCTATGCCTACCTCCCCCCACCCATCCTCCCTAGTCGGCGTCGTCATGGGCAGTAAATCAGACTGGGAAACGATGCGTCACGCGGAAGAGATTCTGAACAGTTTTGATGTCCCGAATGAATGCCGTATCCTCTCCGCACACCGGACCCCCCAGAGGATGGCCGAATATGCAGCTGCCTCAGAAGAACGGGGCCTCGAAGTCATCATCGCCGGAGCAGGCGGCGCTGCGCATCTACCCGGCATGATGGCCGCACAAACCCTGGTGCCTGTCCTCGGCGTACCGGTCGAAAGCAAAGCGTTAAAAGGAATGGACTCCCTGCTGTCGATCGTTCAGATGCCAAGAGGCATCCCTGTCGGCACCCTGGCCATCGGCCAGTCCGGCGCCGTAAACGCCGCTCTGATGGCCATAGCCATCTTGGCCAACACCCGCCCCGCCCTGCGCGAAAAACTCCGTAAATACCGCCAGGCCCAAACCGAAAAAGTCCTTCAGGACACCCTGTAAATCAACCAATCAGACAATCAACCAATCAGACAATCAACCAATCAGACAATCAAATAATTATGCCCCCCCCCAGCCGCCCCCCCTCCACCATCGGCATCCTCGGCAGCGGTCAACTCGGTCGTATGATCGCCATCGCCGCCCGGCGTATGGGCTACCGTATCCATACCCTGGCGCCCGACACGGATTCACCCACCAGCCACGTCGCCGATCTGGAATATTCAGCAGCCTACGACGATATAGACACCGTCAAACGATTTGCCGATGGGGTGGATGTGATCACCCTGGAATTCGAGAATGTGCTGACCGAAACGGTTGATGCGGCGACCACCTATGCGCCGGTGCGACCGGTTGGCCACGTGCTGTATACCGCGCAAAACCGCCTCCGGGAAAAGACATGGCTCCACGGACATGATTTCCCTGTGGCGCCCTTCCGTCATATTACCTCTATCGAGGAACTTCGTTCAGGCGTAGAGAACCTCGGTACACCTGCGATACTTAAAACCGCCGGTTTCGGTTACGACGGCAAAGGCCAGGTGCGCATCGACACGCCCGATGCCGTCGATGACGCCTATCATGAGCTGAGCGGCCAGGAAGCCGTGCTCGAAACCTTTATTGATTTCAATCGGGAAGTGTCGGTGGTCGCTGCGCGAGGACTGGATGGCGGTTTTGCCCACTACGGCGTGGTAGATAACACCCACCGCAATCATATCCTGGATGTGACCATATCCCCGGCAGACGTCTCACCCACCGTATATCAGGAAGCCATCAAAATTACCCGTGGCGTGCTGGAATCGCTTGACGTGGTCGGCGTCATGTGCGTGGAATTCTTTCTCACACGCGACGATACCCTGCTCATCAATGAAATCGCCCCACGGGTGCATAACTCGGGGCATTTTACCATTGACGCCTGCATCACCAGTCAATTCGAACAACAGGTACGCGCCGTATGCGGCCTGCCGCTGGGATCGACCGCCCAGCCCCAACCAGCCGCCATGGCCAACCTCCTGGGCGACCTGTGGCAGAACGGCGAACCCAACTGGCCGGCCATGCTGGCCCATACAGACGTCAAACTGCACCTGTACGGCAAAAAAGATGCCCGCCCCGCCCGAAAAATGGGCCACCTGACCGCCATGGGCGACACCTCACAAGCCGCCGCCGAAAAGGTCATGGCCGCCCGCAACGCTTTAATCATGCCGACAAGGTAAAATGGTGATTTGGTGATTGTCTGATTTGGTGATTGAAAAACAAAATCAACCAATCAGACAATCAACCAATCAGACAATAAAAAAGGACCACCATGCCATCCCAGACCAACAAAAAAACCATACTCATCACCGGTGCCGCCGGATCTATCGGCAAATACCTCCGTGATGGCTTTCAGGACCGGTATAACCTGAAACTAACGGATATCAAAGCCGAAGAAGGCGCCGATATCATCATCGCCGATCTACGAAAGATAGACGATATGATGAACATCACCCGCAATGTAGATGTAGTAATCCATCTTGCCGCCCATCCCGGCGATCGGGATTTTCATACGCAACTGCTGCCGGACAATATCGAGGGGACGTATAACGTCTTTGAAGCCTGTAGGCAGAACCACGTAGAACGGATCGTATATGCCAGTACGAACCATGTGATCGACGGCTATGCCAAAGACCGCTACGTCACCGCCGACATGGCCATTCGGCCGGACAGCATGTATGCCGTCTCCAAACAGTTCGGCGAGTCGCTGGGCTGTCATTATTCGGATAAACATGGCCTGTCGATCGTATGCGTACGCATCGGCTCCCCTCTGCCGGACGATCATCCGGGCCTGAAAACCGGACGGCGCGCCCTGGCCACCTGGCTGAGTATTCGGGATATGATTCAACTGTTCGGCCTGTGCATAGATGTCGAAGGCCTGACCTTCGAGATATTCCACGGCATCTCCGCCAACACGCGGCGTTACTGGGATATACACCACGCCCAGCACATACTCGGCTACGAACCCCAGGACAACGCCGAACAATTCGCAGCCGACGTAGAAGCCCACGAGAAATCCCGGTAACGTAGGAGCACGGCGAACCGTGCTCAACCCCGCACACCACCTCTCCTGCTTTGGGAGCAGGGGTCGGGAGTTCGAATCTCCCCACCTCAACTTGGATAACAACAACGGGTAGAAATACTTAGAGGGATTTAATCCTTGAGGACTGCAATCATATTCCGGTAGACTTTATAACACAAGTTGGATAAATTATGCTATATTAATTGAAATTTATTGTTAAAATTATCCAACATGTTTCTATGACAACCTCCATCCTTATCAGCCAGGCCAGGCGCGTGTTTCACCAACACGACGGCGTACTACGAACGCACGAGGCGCTCAAGGCCGGGGTTCATCCGAGAACGCTCTACAACATGCGCGATGCCGGTCTCATCGAACAACTGAGCCGCGGACTCTTCCGCCTGGCGCTTGACCAAACCGGCGGGAACGTGGCCGCCGCCGCCCGTCTCCTGGGCATCGCACGGAATAAAGTGTACCGTGTTCTCGGAAAATCGTCTCGGTGATCTTTGGTGGTGTTGGTTTGCTTCCATTACGCTTGCTGGAATCGATAGCAGCCTGTATGTTGGTTGAATCTGAGGAATTTTTCACTGTCTTAAGCGGATATTGCGGAAAGGGGTATTTCCATGAATACACCCATACAGCCAAAACGCACCCTATCTATAGGCCTGGTCATCACGCTCATCCTGCTGATCACCGCCTTCATCCCCTGCAAAGCTCAAGCCCCCCTGGTAAACACCGTCGGTAAAATCATGCCTTCCGATGCGGCGCCACTGGAGCGCCAGAAGTTTCGATACCTGCTCCGAGAGCCTACCAGCCTCGACATCAGTGTCGTGACCTACAACGCGGATGGCACACAGTTCCTGTTCGAACGGCTGGTCATGCTGGATGAGAACAACGACCTGGTACCCGGCGCAGCGGAACGCTGGGAACGATCGGAGGACGGCAAGACCTGGACGTTTCACCTCTACAAAGACGCCCGGTGGAGTGACGGCCGTTCCATGACGGCACACGATTGGGAATATACTTACAAACGCCTGCTTGACCCGACCAGCGGTAATATTTTTGCCTTCTTTTACTACGATATCAAAGGCGCAAAAGCTGTTAATCAGGGCCGGATTAAAGACCTGGACGCCGTGGGTGTCCACGCCATCGACGACCACACGCTGGTCATCGAAACGGAAAACCCCTGCCCCTATTTACCTTATATCACCTCGTTCTCCACCTCCGCTCCCGTGCCCCGCTGGCAGGTGGAAAAATATGGTCCCAAATGGACGGAACCCGGAAATTGTGTAAGTAATTCCAGCTACAGGCTCGACACCTGGGATCATGGCCGGTCCATGTCGTTCGTGCTGAATCCGTATTATACCGGCCCTAACAAGGGCTTTCTGGAACGGATCACCGGATTATTCTACACCGGCGCCGAACCGGGAACCTTGCCCTATGAAAACAATGAAGTCGATTTACACGGCGTGGGCGCGATGGATATTACCCGCGTGCTGAACGATCCGGTCTTGGGTAAGGAAATCGACCGCAGTCCGTTTCCGGCGACCTGGTACCTGTTCTTTAAAACGGAACACCCGCCGTTCAACGACGTGCGCGTCCGTCAGGCCATTGCCCATGCCATTGACCGGGTGAGCCTCTGTTCCGTCGTCCTTCGAGATACCATGGAACCGGCCTACACCATGAACCCGCCGACCCTGCCGGGTTATGTGGGCGACAAACATCGCGCCCTGCAACAGTACGATCCCGCCCTGGCCAAACGCCTCCTGGCCGAAGCCGGCTACCCCAACGGCAGAGGATTTCCGAAAACGGAAATGTGGCTGCGGCAGGCCGCGCCCAACATCAAATCAACAGCCGTAGCCGTGCAGGGCATGCTGCAGAATACCCTCGGCATCCATATCGAGGTGCGTGATCAGGAGCAGAAGGTCTTTACGGACAATATGATCCGCCGTGATATTCCCATGGCCTTGATCGGGTATACCTACGACTATCCCGACCCCAGCGATATGATCGGCCTGGTCTGGCATTCCCAACCGTCCGGATACGGTCGCCACGACTGGAAAAATGAAGCCTTCGATGACCTGGTCGACCGGGCAGCCCGGGAACTGGACCAGGAAAAGCGGATGCAAATGTACGACGAAGCCGAACGCATCCTCGCCGAAGACGTCGGCGGCGTCTTCCTGTTCCACACCCTGTCCATCGAACTCCGCAAACCCTGGTTAAAAGGCATAAAGAAAGACCGCTGGGGGAACTATCCCCTGACGGTGCAGAATACGACTTTTATGGATCTGTATATCGGACGGTGAAGAAAATGGCGATTTAGTGATTGGTGATTGGTGATTTGTTGCCTCGTATTGTACTTCGAGCAGAGGAGAAGATACCGAGAAGTTCATCCGTTTCCGAGATCAGGGATTGTAACCGTTCCTGGGAGACGATTTGTGTTTCAATTAGAATATCCAGCCAGAAAGCGGTACCATCCGCTTCTTCAATCACAATACTCAATTTTGAGGTAAACTCTGCTTTCGACCGTGCACGGCAAACCGCCCGATAGTTTGCACCGACAGATGTTGCTGATCGTATCATTTGATCGCCAATAACAAGGGATTCTTTCGTCCTCGGTAATGTCCTGGACATATTAATAACACGAATAGCAAGCTGTTTTGTCCTCTGTCTTAATTGTTCAGCCGGATGCGGACCAGACCTTGTTTCCATTTCCATTGCCCCTTATGTCAATTTTGTATTAGAAAATTCACAATCCGCTCTATATCTTATAGTCTCACATCACCTCAATATCTCGAAGTATTTTATTCCATTCACTAAATCACCATTCACTAAATCACCATTCCCCATGCCCCACCTCTCCAACCTCCCTTACCTCCGCCTCGGCCGCGCCCGCCAGGCCTCAAGCTACGACCGGCAGGGCGGCAACAAAGATTTTATTACGCTGGCGCCGGGTGAAACATCGACGCTGATGAACACGACCGGCGCGGGTACGATCGAGCGTATCTGGATCACCACTCAGGATTGGCCGGACCCCGGCCGCTTCAAGGTGAAACGTGAACATATCCTGAAAAAATTGTTGTTTCGGGCCTACTGGGATGGCGAGGACAAGCCAAGCATCGACTGCCCGCTCGGTGATTTCTTCGGCGCGGGATTCGGTCGATATCAGGAATACCATTCCCTCGTCATGGGTATGACGAGTGGCGGGTTCTATTGTTACTTCCCCATGCCGTATGCCGACGGATGCCGGATCGAAATCACCAACGAAAGTGACGAGCAGGTCCCGCATTTCTATTACGCATTCAATTATCGGGAGCTGGATCATCTGGAGGAAGACACCTGCCGGTTTCACGCAAAATGGCGGCGGGCGACCACGGAGGCAGGTAAGCCCTACACCATTCTTGAAGCTGAAGGCCACGGCCATTTCATGGGCTGTATTCTGAGCATGCAACAGGCGCCGTGGAAAGAAGGACTGGATTTTCTGGAGGGAGACGAACAGATGTATATCGATGGGGAGTCATTCCCATCCATTCACGGTACCGGGACAGAAGATTATTTCAACGGCGGCTGGTACTTCATCAACGGCCCGTTCGCCGCCCCCTACCACGGCGTCATCCTCAAAGACGAAATGCGCGCCCGCGTCATCGCCTATCGGTTCCACGTGCCGGACGCCATCCCCTTTGAGAAATCGATCAAAGTCGATATGGAACACGGCGGCCCGAACGCCGATGCCATCGCGGTCTGTAAAGCCGCCGGAAAGCCGATCGACTTCGATGCCGTAGACTGGAGCGGCGCCAACGATACCCCCGGCTGCGACTATTCCAGTGTCGCCTTCTGGTACCAGACCGAACCCCATACCGACAACGCCCCCACGCCCCCCGTCAGCCAGAGAATCCCCTGGTAGTCCGCACCAACTTACTAATACCAGTTGCCAAATTAAAAACCATATATGAATGTTATAATTGACTGGAAATAATAAGGTCTTCAATTATAATTCAACATTCATAATTCAACAATTGGTATAATTTACTATTCTCCTACCACCATTGTCTTCCACCACACATCTCTCCCCTTCCTGGCGCCAAAAGCAACCGGGCGGCCGCTCGGACTGAATACCGGATGTCATATATCATCGAACATCTCTCCGGCCTCGCCGGCCATTTTCCGCTCTCAAGCTTTTTCCCAAACGCCAGACGCGACCCATCCGGACTCATGGCCGGACCGCTGACCTGCGGAAAAGGACCGTATAATTGGTCGTCATGTACAACAAGCCAGCCATCATCCACTTCCCCACGGTAGGCCACATGATCGCCGGACGGGTTGATGCCCAAATCCTTAACTTCCATGTAAGGCGGGCTTTCCTCTTTGTTGAACACAACCAGCACGTCATCCCCGCGTTGAGCAATAAACACCAGATGTTCAGCATCCCGACTGGCATGGAAGCCGTAAATCACATCATGGCCCGCGCTACGCGCTATGCCATCTACAAACATCTGCTCTCGCTTACTTCCTGTATCCGTGGCACTCCAGACTACATGCTGTCCGTCCCTGCTGAATATCGGATCAGAAGCCAGTTCATACGGTCCATAAACCTGCCCATCAACCATAATATGACTCATGCCAAGCGGGGATCCATAGCAAGTTTTAGCAAAATGGATGCCCGATCAAGGCTTTCGGGCATGACGTTATTCCTCTATTATACGGTCATCGGTAGAAAGGGGCCAGGGGGTCAGATCACTTCAACAGCGTCATCCGCCGACTATCCGAATACCCCGTATCACTCGTCAAACGATACACATACACGCCGCTTGATACCGCCTGACCCTGCCCATTACGGGCATCCCAGATCACCGTGTACCGACCCGCTGCCTGCACCTGATTCACCAGCCGCACCACTTCCTGACCAAGCAGATTGTAGATCACAAGCTGAACATGCGCCTGCAAAGGCACCTCGTAGCTGATCGTCGTGGACGGGTTGAACGGATTAGGCGCATTGCCCGACAGTGAGAACGAAGACGGACCACCCTACTTACCCACAGGGGCCGTGACCGTCGTATTGCCCAGCAGCACCGGCGTCATCTGGGCTGACGGCGAGGACAACTGCACCTCGCTCAGCGTCAAAACAGACGTCTTCTCCCGAAAGATTGTCGGCTATAACCTCTCTGAAACCATAGAAGCCGCGGACAGTCTGAGCGCTTTAAAAAAAGCACTTAAGCCTATCAGAAAAGATACCGGCCTGACCCACCACTCTGATCGAGGACGACAGTACTGCGCAAAGATCTATATCGATCATCTCCAAAAATACAGCATCGATATCTCCATGACAGAACATGATCATGCCGCTGAAAATGCCCTGGCAGAACGGGTGAACGGTATCCTGAAACAGGAGTTCCTGTTAGATCGTACCATGCCCTCTTTCGATTATGCCAGAAAACAGGTCCGAGAGGCTATATATATCTACAACCATGAACGGCTGCATATGAGCATCGGTTGGAGAACACCTCAATCGGTCTATGATAACCACTACCTGTCAACCTATTTCAGGATTTGACCTACCACATTCATAACTCATAATTCATAACTCATAATTTCTCTTTCAGCAACTCATTAACCAACCTGGGATTCGCCTTCCCCCTGGTTTCCCGCATCACCTGGCCCACAAAAAAACCAAGCAGCTTGCTCTTTCCACCACGAAAAGCCGCAACCTCACCGGGATGGTTTTCAATCACCTGGGTAACAACCACCTCCAACTCACCTTCATCTGATATCTGCACAAGGCCCTGTTCTTCAACGATTACCGCCGGCACTTTCCCCGATTCGGCCATAAGGTCCAGTACATCTTTGGCCATCTTACCGCTGATCTTATCATCACGAATATGATCAAGTAACTCGGCCAGATGCGCAGGCGGAATGCGGTCTTCAAGCGCTGACTGGTCCAGCTTCTGATCATTCTGCACCCGAAGTAACTCACTTAACATCCAGTTACCTACGGCCCGGGGATCATCATGGGCTTGGACGCAAACTTCAAAATAATCGGCCCGGAGACGTGTTTCAGTCAGCGTCCGGGCATGAGCGTCCGTCAGGCCATACGTTTCTATAAATCGTTGGGTGCGAACATCAGGCAGTTCCGGTAGACCGACGCGGATCTCATCTACCCAGGCCTCACTGATCTCAACGGAGACCAGGTCCGGATCGGGAAAATACCGGTAATCAGACGCCTGCTCCTTGCTCCGCATCGGTAACGTCCGACGGGTGGCCTCATCCCAGAGTCGCGTCTCACGTGTGATGCGCGCTCCCCGATCTCTGGACTCGGTTTGCCGTTCAATTTCGTATTCGAGAGCCCGTTCCATCGCTCGTATGGAATTCATGTTTTTAATTTCGATCAGTTGTCCCAGCGGCTCATCCGGCTTCCGTATGGATATGTTGGCATCACACCTCAGACTGCCTTCCTCCATATTACCGTCGCACACGCCGGTATATTGCAGAATCTGACGCAATCGGGCCAGATAGACGGCGGCCTCCTGGGGGCTGCGGAGATCCGGTTCACTCACAATTTCCATAAGCGGTATCCCGGTTCGATTGTAGTCGATATAGGTCAGAGAGGGATCATACCCCGGCTCCCCATGGATGGATTTGCCGGCTTCCTCCTCCAGGTGAATGCGGTTCAGCCGAACATAATGTGGCCCCAGGGCCGCTTCTATGGTAATGCCACCACCCAACGAAATAGGCTCACCTGCCCGGTCATACTGGGAGATCTGATAACCTTTGGGCAGATCCGGGTAAAAATAATTCTTCCGTGCAAACCGGCTGAGGGTAGCCACTTTCCCATCAACGGCAAGGGCCATCCGAATGGTATATTCGACGGCGCGTCGATTTAACACCGGCAATACCCCCGGCATGCCCAGACAGATCGGGCAAACATGCGTATTCGGCTTCCCCCCGAACGCCGCACTGCACCCGCAAAAAATCTTTGACTCCGTCAACAATTGAGCATGCACTTCCAACCCGATTACAATCTCATAACCCATGTATTACTCCGTAAATATATTTGTTGATTGTCTGATTGCCTGATTGTCTGATTGATAACGACGTATTCATGAACATCTTGAAGCTTTGTCTTTCGGTCATTCAATCAGTCAATCAAACAATCAAACAATCAGACAATGCTTTTGCCTTTCTCATACGCATACGCCGCCCGAAGGATTATCTCTTCTCCAAAATGAGGACCGATAATCTGCATCCCGACCGGCAAACCGTCAGGCGCTTTACCGCAGGGGATCGAAACAGCCGGAACCCCGGCCAGATTGATCGGGACCGTGTAGATGTCAGACAGGTACATCTGGAGCGGGTCGTTGACTTTTTCTCCGATCTTAAAGGCCGTCGTCGGCGTCGTAGGGGCGACCAGCACATCAACCTGCTCGAATGCCCGTTCAAAGTCCTGCTTAATGAGCGTACGTGCCCGTTGCGCTTTATCGTAATAGGCATCATAGTAACCGGAACTCAACACGTAGGTCCCGAGCATGATACGCCGTTTCACCTCCGGTCCGAACCCTTCGCTACGCGTCCAAGCGTACATCGCGTCCAGCTCATCCTCGGTGTTTATTTCGCCGACTGGTGTCCCTCGAAGGCCATATTTAACACCGTCGTACCGTGCTAAATTGGAGGAGGCCTCCGCCGTGACCAGAATATAATAGGTTGATATAGCATATTTCGTATGCGGCAAATGGACCGATTCAACGCGGGCGCCCAGGCTCTCCATATCCCGGATCGCCAGCTGAATACAGTCACGAACGTCGGCATCCAGGCCCTCGGCCATATACTCATCCGGCACACCGATTCGCAGGCCTTCAATACCGGACTTAAGGGTCGCCGGATAATCACAGGTCGGTTCCAGAGCTGAGGTGGAATCCCGATGATCATGTCCGGCAATAACCCCGAGCAAACGGGCGCAATCTTCGACATCTCTGGCCATCGGTCCAACCTGGTCGAACGAGGAGCCGTATGCGATAACACCGAAACGAGACACACGGCCATAGGTAGGTTTAAGACCGACGACTCCGCAAAAAGAGGCCGGCTGACGAATCGATCCACCGGTATCTTCTCCCAACGCCAGAATGGTCTCTTGAGCAGCCAGTGCCGCCGCAGATCCCCCACTCGATCCCCCCGGTACTCTACTGGTATCCAAGGGATTCAAACAGGGCTCGAAACCGGAATTCTCATTCGAAGACCCCATACCGAACTGATCCATATTGGTCTTACCAATGATCACCGCGTCCGCCTTACGCAATCGGGCAACGACCGTCGCATCATACGGCGGAACGAAACCCTCCAGAATCTTAGAGCCGCAGGTGGTCTCTAATCCGCAGGTGCAAATGGCATCCTTGACCGCAATTGGGATACCGGCTAAAGCGCCGGTCGCTTCTCCGTCCTCAATACGCCGGTCAATGGTGCGGGCCATATCCAACGCTGCTTTCGGCTGGATCGCCAAATAGGCATGGATACGGTGATCCTCTGCAGTGATACGTTCCAGAACATCCCTGGTCACCGCCTCCGCCGTCACCTCACCGGATTTTATTTTCGGCAGCAATTCATGCGCAGCCATCTCATTGAAACGCGCCACCTGATTCCTCCCATAAATTTATAATAGTCGTATCGTCGGTGCTTCCCTGAAACGCCCTTTTATATCAAAAAAAAATCACCAGGTATCCACCTGATGAACATAACATTCTATATCTGATTGTACGGGCACAACGACCACGTTCCTGTTCAATACCACCGAAAATAATAGACCGCCACCCCAATACCGACCACACTGATTATATTTATTTTCAATGCAAAACCAAATGTGACGGAGAAAACGACTAATGGTAGCGTAGCGGGAGGAAACGTATAGGTGAATGCCTCAAGAAAGAATTTTTCAACCATACTATCCGGCATAAAAAGCCCGAGAACAAGGCCGATGACCTCCCCCACAGCACTTCCAACAACCGCCCCGACCAGAATCACAAGAACCAATTTGCCAAGGCCACGCCGTCGAGCCATCTCTGTTCCTTCAATCCTCTATCAGAGCCACATCCTCATCCTGCTTCACCATATGAAGAACCCACATGAAGATGCCGGAGAAAATATATAGTAAAACCATGGGAAACGACATGAGTTGAGGATCGATGACGACGGCCATCACCGCACCGAACCATATCATGAGCTTCAAAATGGAACGAAGGCTTCGAAAGGCCAGAGACGGCAACGTTTGATACGGTACCGTGCTGACCATGAGGACGGACAACAGCACCACCAGGCCCATAAACGGCCCTTCCATATGCAACTCTTCCCATCGATCCCAGCAAAAAATAACATAAGCGGCTACGGCAAGCGCAGCGACCGGAATCGGTAAGCCCAGGAAATCCTCTTTATCATACCCTCTGCTTTCGCCGAGATCACTGACACGGCGATGCGTCATGACATTGAATCGGGCAAGACGAATGGCACCGCACATCAGGAAGAGCATACAGGGAGCCCAGGTCAGATCGCCGAACGGCTTTAAAGTATAAACCAGAACCATCGGCGCCACGCCGAAGGAAATCACATCCGCGAGTGAATCCAACTCAACGCCGAATCGGCTGGTCCCCTGACTGATCCTTGCAACCTTACCATCGATGCCGTCCAACAGAGCCGCAGCGATGAGAAGCCAGGCCGCGCGACCGGGATCACTGATGACCGTGTTGAACCCGTCTATACAGTAGAATATAGCCGATACGCCGCAAAACATGCTACCCAGTGTAAATAGATTAGGTAGTGTAATGCGCATCCATTGTTTCACCGCAATACCCCCAGTATCGTCTCGCCACCCTTTACATGATCGCCGATCTTAGTATGGACCGTTGTTTGAGGAGGCACGATAATATCTATTCTGGAGCCAAACCGAATCAAACCGTATTTTTCCCCCGTATGCACCTGATCTCCCTCCTGAACATAACACACAATACGACGTGCAATGAAACCGACGATCTGCTTAATCACAACCCGCCCTCTATCATTTTCTATACCCAGAGCCAATTGTTCATTGGCATTGGACGCTTCATCTTTATAAGCCAGTTCGTATTTCCCCTTTAGCAACTGCCGATGCTTGATCACCCCGGTGCACGGGATCCGATTGATATGTACATTCAAGACGGAAAGGAACACGCTGATTTGAATGGCCGGGCCATCTATAAACGGCTCATAATCCAGCTCTTTAATCGCAACAACCTTACCATCTCCGCCTGATAAAATTAGATCCTCACCTTCCGGAATCGTTCTGGACGGATCACGAAAGAATAAACCGATGCATAAAATCAACACACCAAAACCACCTGCCAGAACAGACCAGATGATGCCGGGCATCCATTGATCCAACAACAAACATATTATCGCAATACAACATAACGGGATGATAAACATCCACCCGTCACGAGCCATACTCACCTCAAGGTTGATTTGTTGATTTGTTGATTGAAAACGTCTTTGAATCTGACAATCAACAAATCAACAAATCACTAACTTCTTATCTTTCCGCTATGCGTAAAACAATGATCATCGCCTGCCCGTTTCTTTCCACAGCCAACTCCACCGTATCACCTACCAGACTGCCGTACAGGGCTTCCCGCGCATCGGAACGGTTGGTGATCGGTTCGTCGTTGATATGTCGAATGACATCCATGACACGAACGCCTGCCAGCTCGGCCGAACTCCCTCTTTCGATCTCGTAGACCAGGACGCCTCTGCGATTCTGAATATTCAGCTCTTCTGCCAGAAAAACGGTGATGTCAATGACAGCTAACCCGGTCCATCCGTGTCTTAATTGGCCGAATTGAATCAATTCATCAACAACCCGAACCACCCGATCGCTCGGAATGGCAAAACCGATGCCCTCTGATCCACCGCTTTCTGAGATGATAAAAGTGTTGATGCCGATGACTTCACCCAGCGCGTTTACCAGCGGCCCTCCGCTATTACCGGGATTGATCGCAGCATCCGTTTGGATCATATCACGGTATACAGCCTGTGAATCACTCTCTCTCCGACTGAAATCCCGATCAACAGCACTTACCACACCAACCGTTACTGTCGGCTTGGCATCATCAATTGCCAGGCCCAGCGGATTACCGATGGCAATGGCCCATTCGCCGACCAGAACCTCTGAGGAACGCCCCAATGGGGCGACCGGGAAATCCTGACCTTCTATACTCAGCACGGCCAGATCCGACATATCATCATAACCGACCAGAGTGCATTCCAGGGTACGTCCGTCGGTCAACACCGCACGGATACGTTGCGCGCTTATCTTGCCATTCTGTACCACATGGGCATTCGTTATGATGTATCCTTCATCATCAATAATGACACCCGAGCCGGTACTCGGAACTTCTCGGTTATAGATTAGGGGAACCAGAAAATCCCCGAAAAACGGATCATCAAATACACGCGAATAGCCTCGCTGCTGAACCTTAAACGTGGCCACAATACTCACCACCGCCGGACTGACGCGTTCCACAGCGGATACAATAGCCGTCCGGCGTGAGAAAGTCGCCTCATCGTTGGCTGAAGCCAGTGCTTCTTGAGAGCCCGACGGATCGACCGGTAGTACGGAGGCAACAGATGGGCGCAACGGTGGATTCTGGGGTGTCCAGACAGATCGAACACTGAAGAACTGAGGGAACACCGCCAGAAGGACGATAATACCGATTAATGAACCAATAAGTGCCGTCAGTATGTATGAAACAATCGAGTGGCGCCGAACAGGTTTCCGTGGATGCAACGATTCAGCCGTATTCTGCATAAGGCCTCCACGACGAAAGACTTCTAACCGCCTCAGAGAGGGTAAGAGAAGCGGGTTAGTTGCCTCGTACACGCTCTCATACAAACCGGGAAAGTAAACGTAAGTCATGCCGATAAAGCCCGTTTTATCACCTTCAACCCTGATGTTCCAGGACGCATTTATTATATGACTCATACAGATAGAAGTCAATACTTTTATCACAGCCCTGCATTCGTAAAATAATGAGACGAAGTACAGGAATTACAACCTGATACAAGCCTGATATTAACAAATTATAGATATCGCCCATAGGATGAAAATCTATGTATATGGTATATACAATTAAACGGATATACTGCATATAGTATTTTTTCTTATTTTACCCTGTTCATCTCTCCTGATTTAACATAGATTTAACATACGCGAAATATATCGGAAACATTCCTGTGTATATTTAATAAAAACGCAACCCACAGACAACTTTTTGAGAACCCGGATGCCTTTTGTATACGAACTCAGTGTTGAAATTAGTCGTGTATGATCTACCTGTCTGATCACTTCACCATGTATCCTGTTTCCCTAATTAAGAAGGAGTACCGCCTGTGACGCCCTCAGAAGTTCTTGCCTTTGCTAAAGATAATGATGTCAAAATGGTGGATTACCGTTTCGTTGATGTGCCCGGCGCCTGGCAGCATTTTTCAACACCCATCGATGAGTTGGAAGAAGAGACCTTTGAAGAAGGGGTTGGGTTCGACGGATCCAGTATACGAGGATTCCAGACCATCGACAAAAGCGACATGATTTTGATTCCCGATCCGGTATCGGCAAAACTCGATCCGTTTACCGAAGCGCAAACCTTGATTTTAATATGTAATGTGAAGGACCCGATTACCCTCGAAATGTATACCCGCGATCCTCGGTACATCGCCCAGAAGGCGGAAGCCTATATCCAGTCCATCGGCCTTGCGGATATCGCCTACTTCGGCGCAGAAGCGGAATTCTATATTTTTGACGATGTACGATTCTACCAGGAACCCAATTCCAGCTATTATAAAGTAGACTCCGGTGAAGGCTGGTGGAATACCGGCCGCGATGAAGGGCCGAATTTAGGCAATAAAATCCCTTATAAACGAGGCTATTTTCCAGTGCCGCCGGTTGACTCCCACCAGGATCTTAGAACCCGCATGGTACTGACACTCAAAGACCTGGGCATACATGCAGAAGTACAGCACCACGAAGTCGGCTCGGGAGGTCAGGCTGAAATCGATATCCGATTCAACACCCTGTTGCGCCATGCGGATGATATGATGATGTACAAATATGTAGTCAAGAATGTCGCCCATAAAGTCGGCAAGACAGTCACCTTTATGCCCAAACCTATTTTCCAGGATAACGGCTCCGGGATGCATGTCCATCAAAGCTTGTGGAAAGATGGAAAAAACCTGTTCTTCCAGGCCGGCACCTATGCGGACCTGAGTGATATGGCACGGCATTATATCGGTGGCCTGCTCAAACACAGTGCGGCCGTCCTGGCTTTTGCAGCCCCGACGACCAACTCGTACCGTCGCCTTGTACCGGGCTATGAAGCGCCGATCAATCTCATCTATTCCCAGAGAAACCGCAGCGCCTGCGTTCGCATCCCAATGTACTCGAAAAGCGAAAAAGCCAAACGGGTTGAATACCGATCGCCGGACGCTGCGGCAAATCCGTATCTGGCTTTCCCGGCGATGATGATGGCTGGCCTGGACGGTATTGAAAACCGGATCGAACCACCCGAACCGATCGATCTGGATCTCTACGATCTGGAACCGGAACAGGCTGTTGAAGTCAAACATACGCCGCAGGATCTTACCGAAGCCCTGGACGCTCTCGAAGCGGATCACGACTTCCTGCTCAAAGGCGATGTGTTTACACCGGACCTGATCCAGACCTGGCTTGATTACAAACGTGAATACGAAATTGATGCCATCCGTCTACGTCCGCATCCATGGGAATTCGGTCTGTATTACGATGTATAATTTGATTGGTTGATACCTGTTTTACCACCATGCGCCTCCGTGCCCTGACCCGCCCGGAGGCGCATGCCTTTTTACAACATACTTACTTAACCACTTTACACATGACTTCTCTATTCTCCGGCCTCGAAACCTTACCTGATGCCCCTCCCGATTCCGTGGCAGCGCATCTTCATCGGCAAGGATTCGAAGATCCGGAACGTACCTGGTCGATGGTACGCCGGCTTGAGGAACGCTCACTACCGACACCAGCATCATCGCATCCTATTTCCTCCCTGCTCGAAGCCGCCGCCGCCTCCTATGATCCCGAGCGAGCGTTTAATAATCTGTATACCCTCTACCCCCAAACAAATGATAAACACGCGGAGGCTGTACTGAATATTCTTACCCATCCTTCGGATGCGAGAGAAGCACTGACAGCAATTTGCGCCGGTAGCCAGCCGTTAAGCGCCCTGCTCATACAGGATACAGACTTGCTGCGCGATTTGTTTTCAAATGGATCGTGGCATAACCTTAAGCCGCGCGGTCAATTACAGAAAGAATTGACCGCGCGGCTTTATGGCGTCTCATCTGTTGAAGAAGCGATGGTCCATCTGCGTATTTTTAAAAAGCAGGAATACCTGCGTATTGCGGTGTGTGATCTGATGAGGCAGTCAGATACGCCAACCATACTGGAACGCCTGTCGGATGTGGCCGACCTGTGTTTACAGGGGGCCTTTGAGGTGTGTTCACGCCACCTGGAAAGTCGGTACGGAAAACCTATGTTGACGGAGACGAAACCCAGTGGCTTTGCCGTCATCGGTATGGGAAAATTGGGCGGCAGAGAATTAAATTTCAGTTCGGATATCGATCTGATGTATGTGTATGATTCCACCGAAGGGCGCACCGCCTTAAGCCATCTCTCCACCTACGAGTACTATCCTAAACTGGCGCGACTTATTACAGATGTTATCAGCCGCATAACCACAGACGGGCTGGTCTTCCGCGTCGATCTGCGTCTGCGGCCGGAAGGACGGGCCGGCGATATTGCCAACTCGATAGAAGGCTATCAATGGCATTACAAATCCCAGGGCCAGATGCGGGAACGGCAGGCTTTACTTAAAGCCCGGGTATGCGCTGGTTGTAACAACGTCGGCAATCAATTTACAGAGGCCATACGTCCCCATGTGTTCCATCCAGAATTCGACCCGTTAATCCTGGATGATATTCATCACATGCGAGAGAAAATCGGCCGGGCGCTGCTCGAACGGGGCAGCAGCGATTATCATGTAAAGCTTGGTACGGGAGGCATTCGGGAAATTGAGTTTATCGTGCAGGGCTTTCAACTGGTCTACGGGGGAATGCAAGGTTGGCCATGGGAACGCAGTACCCTGAAAGCCCTGGCCTGGATCGCGGATCATGGCTATTTGACCGACAGCGAAGCGGCGGACCTGAGCGAGGCCTACCTGTTTCTACGTGACCTGGAAAACCGCATTCAGATGGCCTCAGACCACCAGACCCACAAAATTCCACAGAAAACCCGCGCACAGGCCGTCCTGGCCCGTATGATGGGCCTCTCCGCCGAAACAGAAGAAGCCACCGCTGCCCTGCTCCTCTCCTGGTACCAAAGACATACGACCAGCGTCCGTACCATCTACGACCGCGTCTTCCACTCCGCGATGTAACCCAATACTATCAGAAAGTAGTAATCGTTTGGAGTTAAGGCGGTTGGCGGGATGTATACTGAGTCATTTCTTAATGTTGATTGCCCATAAGCCCCTTTTCCAGGGAAGACTTTACGGCCTGCACCTCAAATATGACGGCATCATGCCTATACCCACCCTGATGGATTTAGACCAATTGCCAGGCAAAAAATACGACAGCGTATACACTTGATTTTCGATTGTAAATTCAATACATTATGACAGAACAAAATTAGAAGGATCAGGTGATGAATAATTGAAAAGTTACATCACGAGATCGTATTGCAAGTCCGGAGAATATCATTGTTCAGAAATTGTACGGGGACAAATTGGGTAATGAAATCTCAGATCGCCAATGGCAGGATGTCCTCGTCGTGCTCAAGTTACAAGGGCGACACATTGAGTATCCATATCTCAAAAATACAGCCAAGCAATTGGATATCACTGAATTATACCAATTGTCATACGATAGACCATGTATAATTCTCTATAACTTACAGAAAATTATAATGTTATCAATCATAATTCATAATTCAACAATTGGTATTACTACACCGTGCGTTAAACGCCGCAGACCTGATAGATGAGGCAACCCATCATGAGCGAAACCCGAGTCCAAAGTGAATCATCAACAAACACCGATCGACCATCAACCAATCAGACCATCAACCAGTCAGACAATCAACACTCGCCAAATCACCAAATCACCAAATTACCAGATAAAAAGCCCGTCTCCCTCGCCACCGTCCGCCACGTCTTCTGGGCCATCATCTGGCCCCGGCGTTATCTGATTTTGCTCGGCCTGGTTCTTATCTTAATCAACCGGGCAGCGGGGCTGGTGCTGCCGTGGTCGTCCAAAATCCTGATAGACGATGTGATCACCAACAAAGATCTGGCCATGCTTAACCTGTTGCTTATGGCCGTCGGCGGCGCCATCGTGGTACAGGGCATCACCGGATTTACGCTCACGCGGCTGCTGTCGGTGGAAGCCCAGAGCCTGATCGCCCAGCTTCGGGCGCAGGTGCAGAAGCATATCATCCACCTGCCGGTACGCTATTTCGACAATACCAAGTCGGGCGAACTGGTCTCGCGTATCATGTCAGATGTCGAAGGCGTCCGCAATATGGTCGGCACGGGCCTGGTGCAGCTTATCGGAGGCCTGCTGACTTCCATCGCATCCTTTATCATTCTTATGAATATCAACATGCCCCTCACCCTGGTATCGCTCGTACCGCTGGCCCTGTTCGGTATCATCGCCAGCTATGCGTTCAAACGTATTCGGCCTATCTTCCGGGAGCGCGGTAAGGCCAACGCCGAAGTGACGGGCCGACTGACGGAGGCGCTCAACGGGGTACGTGTCATCAAAGGCTTCCATGCCGAACGCCGCGAGGAACAGGTGTTCGAAGCAGGCGTGGATAAATTATTCAATATTGTCAAACGGTCACTGACGACTACGGCTGCCGTGACGAGCCTGTCCACCCTGCTGATGGGCGTAGCCAGCATCGCGCTGATGTGGATCGGCGGGCGTCAGATCATAGACAACCAGATGTCGATCGGTGACTTCTTCGCCTTCACGCTCTATCTGGGTTTCATGGTATCGCCCATCATCCAGATGAGCAACATCGGCACACAGATGACGGAGGCTTTCGCGGGCCTGGATCGCATGGAAGAAATTCTGTCGGTTGAGCAGGAAGGAAAGGAACCGGATCGAACCCACATCCTGGAGGATATGAATGGCGATATCGTCTTCGAAGATATCACCTTTGCTTACGATGAAGGCAACCCGGTTGTCCGTGATATCAACTTTCATGCGCCACCGGGCTCAGTCACCGCCTTTGTAGGCAGTTCCGGCTCAGGCAAAACGACCCTGGCCGGGCTGGCGGCCTCATTCCTCAAACCCGATAAGGGCACCGTCCGGGTAGACGGCATTGACCTGGCGACTGTGACGCTCAACAGCTATCGCCAGCGCCTTGGCGTGGTGTTGCAGGATGATTTTCTGTTCGAAGGGTCGATTCGGGACAACATCCTGTTCGCCAGGCCGGATGCCCCGGAAGACGACCTGCTGGCCGCTGTGGCTGCGGCTCATGTAAAGGAATTTACGGACCGTTTCGTTGAAGGGCTGGAAACGGTCATCGGCGAACGTGGCGTCAAACTGTCGGGCGGACAAAGGCAACGCGTCGCCATCGCCCGGGCCCTCCTGGCTGATCCCAAAATCCTTATCCTCGATGAGGCCACCTCGAACCTGGATACGGAAAGCGAAAAACTCATTCAGGAGAGTTTAGGCCGCCTGATGGAAGGCCGGACCACCTTCGTCATCGCCCATCGCCTGAGCACCATTCGCCAGGCAGATCAAATCCTGGTCATCGAAGATGGCCGCATCGAAGAACGGGGCACACATGAGGAACTCATCGCCCGCGAAGGGCGGTATCATCAGTTGTTTACGTATCAGGCGAGAATCTAAGAGGGTGTACGGAAAGGCATGGTTCACTGTATCAGGACAAAATGTCCTGTTCCCAAAGCCCATGATTTCATGTTATCGATGGCCGTTCCTCCTTTGCTTGCGGTGATATCGGGGCATTCGGACAATCGTATCCTATAAACAGTCACCATGGGACAGATGCTTGTTGTTGTGTATGTTTTCCTAACCAGACTACGCCTTTGGCGCGGCAAACTGCTGCTGCGTACTCGTCCCGGCCAATCGTGCAACCATGAGACGTATCATGGCCAGATAAATCATGGATTCACTGCTCTCGAGTAGATATTCGTAATCCTTGCACAATCGGTGATATCGCCCGAGCCAGGCAAAGGTGCGTTCGACCACCCAGCGACGCTTGATCACCTGATACCCTTTATGAGAAGGATCTCTTGTGACCACGTCAATAATAAAGGAACCAAGTGCAAACGCCCAGTCAATCAGGGTTCCCCGATAGGTCCCATCAGCCCAGATGCGCGTAAGACGGGGAAACAATCCCAGGATTTGGGGCAGCAAAAGACGAGCGCCGGCAGGATCTGAGACCCCGGCGGAATGGACCACAACAAGTAATACAAGCCCCAGGGTGTCTACTAACATATGGCGCTTACGGCCTTTGACGTTTTTGCCGCCGTCAAAGCCTCTGGACCCCCTTTTTCCGTGGTCTTCACGCTCTGGGTATCAATGATCGCGGCACTGGGCGTTGCCTCTCTTCCCTCTTGAAGGCGCACCATCTCGCGCAAGCCGGTGTTGAGCTTTTTCCAGGTACCGTCTTTGCGATATCGCCGGAAGTAGTCGTAGGCCGTACTCCAGGGGGCAGATCATGCGGCAATAAGCGCCAACTACAGCCACTACGGGTCACATAAAACAAACCGTTGAGAATCTCTCGCATGTCCACGGTGCGAGGATGTCCTCCGGTTTTGGCAGGAAGAATCAGACGTCTTAGCACCAACCATTCGGCATCGGGACAATAGAGAACATCCACATGGCCGCAAATGCAAGTGCCGGCGTTGGAAATACAGATCCATTACCGGTCGCAACAGCCGTATACGAGACGGCATATTTGACGGTCATAGCCATCGCCGGACTG